>Ga0265299_10001238_pt1 | contig 29826 bp, 28 predicted proteins | sample AusTroGonzalo_MG_4_FD_193485 | JGI IMG/M metagenome (GOLD analysis project Ga0265299, IMG submission 193485) | Bovine rumen microbial communities from tropical cattle in Woodstock, Queensland, Australia - Gonzalo_02 | ecosystem: Host-associated > Mammals > Digestive system > Stomach > Rumen ... | reverse complement strand
AAATCATCCATCCAACCTGCCATCCATTGCTCTAATGTGATGTCATTGACGCTGTCTGCTAACAGTTCATCTGGAACACAAATGTTGTTGGGTTTGCTGCCGTAGAAATGTGTCGGTCTTGAGTAGTTTTCCGGACATGCACCGTGACGCACAACAGTAACATCCTGCCAATCAATGGTATCGATGTCGATGTAACCCCAATCGCGCAAGTTGGCCAATGCCGCACTGGCGTTGGCGGCATGGTCGCTGCCTGGATGGTGAATGAGCTCAAGGTCAAGAATGTAATCGCCTCTGAAAAGACCCGGTTCGCTGTATCCAAAAAGGTTTTGTGACATTTCCTCGATACGCAATGCCACCGATGTCACATCATCGTGCAAAGTCACAGTATCACCGAATTCCATAAGGGTATCTTTGGGGATAGCAGCCAGTTGCCTCTCCCTGAAAATGCGCTGTCCGCTGACCGTCAGGGTGTAGCCGTTGGTCTCGATGTGGTGGTGTGTCTTGCCGTTCTTGCGGAAGCAGGAGGAAAGAACCACCAACAGGATTGTACATATCAACAGAAACTTTTTCATTTTTTATCAAATACAATGTTATCCCAGCATTGCTCAAATACGCGATGGAGCTCCTGCTCGTCGTCAATCTTTTGTCGCAGAAGCTCCAGTCGTTTGGCGTTGGGCGAATCGGAAAACCACAGCTTCAGGTACCCGTTGCGGCCGTATTTCTCGTGAAGGTGCTGCAACATTCGCTCATAGTGACCCTCTTTGTTTAAATCAGGATAATGCTCCATGCCGAATTGCACGGTGCGGCGGATAATCGTCTCCGGGTCGATAAAGCGGTCGGCTTCCGCCACGATGCGGCCGTACAGTGTACGTGGGGCATGTTCTGCCGAGGCACGGTGGTCTTCCGCCGCACAGGCCATCGTCTCAATCTGCTCTGGTGTGAACCATCGCAAGAGATTCCGGTCCGCACGGATAATTCTCCCGGAGACTAAATGGTGCCGCTCGCGCCCTTCGCACAAGCCCGTATCATGGTATGCGGCAATGACATACGCCATCTCCTCATCCGCGCCTGTCTGATCGGCCAACTCCAAACTCTGCCGGATGACCATCTCCGCATGGTCGCGCCGGTGCGCCGCGTCGAAACCGTCGTATCGCGGCAGAATCTCGCACTCAATGTAGGTTCGCAAATCTTGACGTATGGTTTCCACTTGATTGTTCGTTTAGAATGTCACATTTTCTTCCCCACCAGTCGCTGCATCACCACAGCGCACGAGGCATCGCCAGTAACAGACATCACGGTGCGACCCATGTCGATGATGCGGTCGATACCAGCGGCCACGGCCACGCATTCGACAGGGATGCCGGCAGAAGCGAACACCATCGCCATCAATGCCAAACTACCTCCTGGAATGCCCGGTGTGCCGATGGAGGCCACAGTAGAGGCAAAAGCAATAGCCATATACTGGCTCATCGTCAGGTCGATGCCGCAACAGGTGGCCATAAAGACCGAGGCCACACCTAAATAGATGGCAACGCCGTCCATGTTGATGGTCGCGCCTAAAGAGAGCACAAAGCGGCCGATGTCCTTGCTGACGCCCAGTTTTTCGGTGCATTGCATCGTATAGGGTAGGGTGGCCACGGATGAGTCGCTGGAGAAGGCGAACAGCATGGCGGGTTGCATGCCTTTAAAGAATTTCAGCGGGTTGATTCTGCCTAAAAGCCCTACCGCAGAGGCATAGACCACGCTTGCATGCACGACGAAGCAGAAGTAGGCCAATGCCAGCAGCGCCGCGTAAGAGCCCAGCACCGCCGGACCGTTGTCGACCACCACGGGGGTGAGCATACAGAACACACCGATGGGTGCCAATGCCATGATGTACTCTAAAATCTTGCCTACCACGTCGTTGAAACTGAGGGTCACTTTTCGCGCCATCTCGCCCTTTTCGCCCACATGCACCATCGCGATGCCGAAAAACAGGGCGATCACGATAATCTGCATCATCGCCATGGAACTCACGGGCTCAAGAATGTTGTTCGGGAACATGTTGACAATCTGGTCCATCACCGACAGATGCGGTGCCTCAATCGTTTCTGCCACTGCATCCGAATTAATCTTGATAACAGGAAGTATGCCTTTCACCAGACTGGGCACGACCAGTCCTAAAGTCACCGCGAAGAGGGTGGTCACCATGAAGTAGAGTAGGGCACGGAGTCCCAATTTGCCCACCTTCGAGATGTCGTTCATCGACAGAATGCCCGCCATAATGGAGAAGAGTACCAGCGGTACCACGATGAATTTCAGCAAGTTAAGGAAGATGATGCCGATGGGTTTGATATAGGTGTTGACAAAGTCGGCTTGGTTGCGTAGCAGAATGCCGGCAATTACCGCCAGTATGAGAGCGATGCCGATTTGAGCGGTCAGAGAGGGCTTTTTCATGCGGCTTTATAGCATCTCTTGAATATCTTTCTCGAAATCAGCGGGTTCTGTGGTGGGGGCAAAACGCTTGACAGTGTTGCCGTCGCGGGAAATGAGGAATTTGGTGAAGTTCCACTTAATGTCGCTCTCTTTCTCCACGCTCTTGCTGATAGTCTTGAAAAGAGCCGCTGCGGCCTTGGCCTTCAAGCCTTTGTATTCCTCCGTCGGAGCTTGGGCTTTCAGATACTCGAAGATCGGGTGTGCTTCCGCTCCGTTGACGTCGATTTTCTTCATCAGCGGGAAGGTGACGCCGTGGTTGAGACGGCAGAATTCCGCGATTTCCGCATCAGAACCGGGCTCTTGGTTGGCGAACTGGTCGCAGGGGAAACCGAGAATGACCAGCCCCTGATCTTTGAACTTTTGATAGAGCGCTTCCAACCCGTCGTATTGTGGGGTGAAACCGCACTTGGAGGCGGTGTTGACAATCAGGAGGACGTTGCCGCTATATTGCGACATTTCCACCTCTATGCCTTTGTTGTTCAGGGCTTTGAAATCGAAAATGGTAGCCATAATGTATTAATTTATGTTTGTATCTTTAACTTTGCTTATCTATAAATACTATATCCAATATCCAACAGCCAACACCCTACATGCTCTCCTTCAAAATCTCCGTGATATCCTCAGGCTTCAGATCCATATATCCTGCGGGATAGCAGATGGTGCCTTGGGTAATGCCGGGAATCATGTCGGCGGTGGCGCCGAGTTCGCGGATCGTCAACGGCAGACCGATTTCCAGCATCCAATCCTTCAAAGCTTCGAGACCGGCTTCGGCAACCTGCTCGTCGGTTTTGCCGTCAGGACAAACGTTCCACACGTTTTTGGCGAAGCGCACGAACTTGGCTATACCTGGCTTCATAGCACGTTTGTAGTAGGCCATCGAGACGGCGGCCAGACAGAAACCGTGCGGAGCGTGCGTCCAAGCGCCTACGCTGTGGCCGATCATGTGTACCATCCAGTCCTGGGTCTTGCCGCATTTGAGCAGCGTGTTGAGTGCCCAAGTGGCCGTCCACATGATATTGGAGCGGGCTTCGTAGTCCTGCGGGTTCTTCACGGCCGCGCGCGAGGCGACGATGAGACCGCGCATCAGCCCCTCGGAGAGGTAGTCGCTGGTGTTGTCGTCGAAATCGGAGAAATACTGTTCGAAGATGTGGTTCATGATGTCGTAGATACCCGCTTTCATCTGATCGTCGGGCACGGTCATCGTGTATTTCGGGTTGAGGATGGAGAATTTCGGCATCAGACGGTCGTCGAACACGTGCCCCACCTTGAATTTGTGCTCCGCGTCGGTGATCACCGAGCCGCCGTTCATCTCCGAGCCTGTGCCCGCCATCGTCAGGATGCAGCCGATGGGGATGATACGCTGAGCAGCATCGGGGTTCTTCCCTTGCAGCCAGAATCTGTCCCAGTAGTCGCCGTCGTAGAAGACCGATGCGGCCACACCCTTGGAGTAGTCGCAGACGCTGCCGCCTCCGAGGGAGAGGATCATGTCGACGTTGTGCTCGCGGGCGATTTTAACGCCCTCGTGCAGCTTCTCCAGCGTGGGGTTGCTCATCACGCCCGGGTTCTCCACGACGGTCTTGCCGGCCTCCTTCAGTATGGCCACCACCTCGTCGTAGATGCCGTATTTCTTCACGCTGCCGCTGCCATAGTTCAGCAGCACAACGGGTCCGTAGTTCTTCAGTTCGTCCTTGAGGAAGTTCAAAGACTCATCACCAAAATAGAGTTTGGTGGGATTGTGATACGAAAAATTTCCTAACATATCTTATAGGTTAATTGAAATCATAGTGCAAACCTCTTATTTATTAGTTCAAGGTTCAAAGTTCAAGGTTCAGGTATAACGCCTCACGTCACAAGCGGCAGTCTGCATAAACACATTGTCCTGATTTATCGGACGGGGCAAAGATACAAAAATTCGGGAATCATTGGTCAATCAAGAGGGGCTTGATCTTCAGTATCTTACTAACAGGGAGTCCAAACCCTACCGAGTGGAGGCTGTCGAATGACAGCTCCACTTTCTTTTTTCTATCCGCCGGCTAACAATTCCTCCGCCGCCACCTTCATCCTGTTGAACGCAAACAACTTCTTTCCCAAGTCCTTGAAGGAGGCCCCGAGGTGGTAAACCGTGTTGTCGATGATGAGGAAGCGGTCGTGGAAGCGGTCGGAGGTGCTGATTTCCACCGGCGGGTACTGTTGGTTATGACGTGCGAGGTCCACGGCCAGCGTGTCCGGAATCTTCCGCGTGACAATGGAAGCCGAGACCCCGTCGCCGCGTTTGGTAAGGGTCTTCAGCACCGAATCGTCCACATAGTTGTCAATGAGGATGATTTCACCGTTGTTCTGATTCATACCGTTTGTTTTTCGTTTTAAGGTTTTAATATTTTCCGTTTGCAAAGACACAACGAAAACCGCCTTTTGTCAAGGGTTTTGCGAAATTTTGGATTTAATTGGCACCCAAACAAACACGCAGATGGATTTAACAATTGGTTTGTTGATTGTTAATTTTCAGAACAAGATTTCGCAAGAAACCATGTTGTTGTCGGTCGCCGTCGCACCGTGGAGACACAAAATTTTGCGTCTCTACAACAAACGGTCAACGAAAAATAATAACGCAACCAATCCAACTTTTTATTATTTTTGCCCCGCTGTTCGAGACCGGGCGGCGGATTTCATTATACAGACAAGACGATAAACATGAAAGAACTGATACCAGAAACGGATTTGCACCTCGGGAGGCTGCTGAAGCAAGAGTTGGTGCGCCAGGGCCGCACAGCCGTATGGTTGGCAAAACAGGTGAACTGCACCCCCGAAAACATCTACAAGGCCTTCCGCGCCCAATGGCTCACCATGCCTCTGCTTTTCAAAATCAGCAGGGTATTGGAACATGATTTTTTCAAGGATTGTTCCGACCATCTGAAAAAATAACCATCACTATCAATTTATTGATAAAAAGATTCATATTTTGCGATAAAATAAATCAGTATTCGTTTGGTAGGCATTTAAAGAGAATGTTGTTATTTTGCGAAACGGAATAATCAACTTTTTAGTGTTAATAAATATCATCGTAATTATGTCAAACGAATACAAACAATGTCCAAACGGACACTACTATCGCGGAGCACAATGCCCCTATTGCAAACCAGGAAACACAAGTACCGTTGGAGGCTATGCGGGAAGTGGAACTTCATTGAAAACAGAGATTTACGGCACAGACGACAGTCAAGCCCCGACAGAGACTTGGTCTAGCTTCGGTCCGGACAGCACCACCCTCGGGCCCGAATCTCCCGCAAAAACCACGATATTTGACGACACCTATGTCACGAACCCGGAAAAGCCTATAACCAGCACTGAATTCGGGGACGAAGACTCAGACTTCACGAACGGAAATCCGAATGGTCATCAAGGAGGAGGGCGCACCGCCCGCAAACTGGTGGGGTGGCTGGTCTCCTACACGTTGGACTCCTTGGGCGTAGATTTCAAATTGTTTGAGGGACGCAACATCATAGGTCGGAATGCGGAATGCAATATCTCTGTCAACGACAAAATGGTCTCCGGCGAGCATGCTGTTATACTCTACAGGGCGGGAAAATATTCCATTACCGACCGACAATCTTCACATGGAACCTTTGTGAATGACACTGACATAGAATTAGAGCCTTGTTATCTTCAGGACGGAGATGTAATTCGCGTAGGAAAGACGCAGTTTAAGTTCAGAACATCGTTCTAACCATCGCCTATGCACCGAATTTTATTTCCATGCTTAACCCTACTGTTAAGCATTTCTCTCACCGCCCAGCCTCAAAGAGGCTTAAAGGGGACCTACAATACCAGCAAACATCCCGAAATATCTTTTGTCTGGAACTCGCCAAACCCGAACATCCTCGAAAAGAAAATGTTCACTTTGACCGACGAAAACGGGCAGAACATAGACTTCGACGTTTCCGCATTGCCTAAAGAGAACAAGACCTATAAAAAAAGTGTCCTTTTTCTCTGGGAAGACATGAGAAGCCATCGGAACCAGTCTGAGGACACCCGAGACCTTTTGGCGAACTTTTTCAACAGCACCGCATTTGACCAGTCCACGGAATTTAACGTCGCCGTCTTCAACCGCAAATCGGATCGTGAGAAAAGTGTCCTGAGGCCTCTGTTATCGGATTTCACCTCGAACACCGACGAATTGGCTTTTTTTGTCGCGTCATACGAGAAGAGTTCCCGGGTTTTCAGAGAGAAGGAGCATCCCCTGCAAACAGACCTGTATTTAGCCATCAACGAGGGCATAAATATGCTGAAAGCAGAGCCAGCGAATCGTATCGGCGTCATCATCGTGGTCACGGCGGGACTCAACATGAAGGCGGCCGGAGCAAACACGGAAATGGAGACGGTCAGGAAAAACGCCACTGAAGCGGGCATTCCTATCTATGTGGTCAAATACCACCAGCTGGCCGGCAATGCCCCTGAAGTGAACACCTTGGCGGAAAGCACTTACGGCAAGACCATCCTGTTGACACACAACAAAGTCAACAAAGCTGTTGCAGGTCTCCAAAACCTTTACAAAAACCTGGACACCAACTGCGCGGGACAAGACTACCAGTTCACCTTCAACACCACGGCCAAAAGAGACGGCCAGCCCCACCCCATACGTTTGTCCGTGAACAAAGTCAACCAACCCATCCCCGAACTTACCATACCAAGCAGGCATTTCGGAACATGGGTTAAAGAACATGTGTTCCTCTCCATCCTGTTGTTGGTCCTTTTGACAGGTATAATCGTCTCTGCCATATGGCTCATCGTACGCAACATAAAAGACCGCAGAAGACGCGAGGCCGAAAGCAAAGAACTCCTTCAACAAAAAATCGACCAAGAGAAGAGAGACAGGCAAAATTGGGAGGATCAGCAACAGCTGAAAGAGAATGAACGACGGAGAGCGGAGCAACGCAAAGTCCGCATGGCCGAAGAAAACAGGCTGTTGCAATTGATGCGCACTAAAAACACATACCCCCGGTTGCAATGTCATGTGGAAGGTGATTCATTCTGCCACACGGTCGACAAAGTGGTCACCAAACTCGGCAGGCATGAAAGCAACGACGTCGTTCTTCCCAGCAAAACTGTATCAGGAGTCCACGCCGATATCGTTTTCAACGGAACCTCTTTCGAGATTGTCAACAGGAGCAGATCATACTGGCAGGGGCTTATCGTGAACGGCAAGATCGTCCAGAAGCATACACTACAAAACGGCGACAAGATTGGCCTTGGCGATGCAATCATCACATTTTGTGTCTAATGTTTAACATTCGGTATCATGATTGTTGTTACAATAGGAAGAAATGAAGAAAATGATATTATCATTGACGACCCCAAAGTAAGCAGGCATCATATTCAAATGATCCAACACGATGACGGTCACTACAGTCTGTCAGATTGTGGCAGCACCAACGGGACATTCGTGAACGGGCAGAAAATCAGCAGTGAGATACCCTTGGGGAAAAACGACATTGTGCGCATCGGCAACACCACCATCCCTTGGAGGACCTATTTCGAAGCATTGCCGACAATAGAGACGATTCCGGGTTCTGACACCACGACGGGAGTTTGAAAAGTGAACTGCCGAACCGAGAAAGCCCGACCTTGTCTCTTCCCTACTATGATTACTATTGTCCTACACCTATACGTGCGACCTTTAACAAGAAAAAAATCAACAACAACAAACAAAAATTGACATGAACGAATTCAAACAATGTCCCAACGGACATTATTACAAAGGAAGTCATTGCCCGTTCTGTAGCGGTCAAGAGAGAATAACAAAAGGGACGATTTTTTCACCCATAGCAAATCATGCGGTTGAATTAAATGAGAAAGCGAATGTTGTTCTTAAATTCGACACGGCACCTGATGGCTTAAATAGGTATATTGAAATAAAACGCAAAAGATTTGAACATGATCTGAAGAGCAGAATCAGCTCAGTTTTGGATTGCACACAGGATGATATTCCTCCCGCAATAGAACGTAAGGCATTAGAAATAGACAACATGATTAGCCAGGAGTTGCTGAAAAAGAACATTTTCCATTTCAAAAATCCTCAAAATAACCTTTTAGGGAATTACTATCTGTCGGACAAAACGGTCAACGCCATAGTTCCTCCAACCTTGATGACCCAGATTTTGGGTAGTATAAGTAAATTAGACCATCTGTATGCTGACAATGGATACAGATATGCCAATAGCGAAGTGGCATTGAACACAGCCGCATGCGCTTCGTATGGGGATGAAAACTTCCGAAAGGCACGCAAAGAGGTGGAAAGCAAAAAACATGTAGCCATCTCATTACGGGATGATTCTATACAAGTGGTTTGCATTCCAGATTGGAAGAACCCTTTCGAGGTTATATCCGTTGAACGTTTTCAAAGCGAGGATGTTTCCGTCTTCCAACCGAGAGTATGGGTACGGAGTTGGGGAGAAAGAAAGTGGGTGACATATACTCACACGGATGAATATACAAAAATGATGTCGCAGATTGCCAATGACAATTCCTTGTCTGTAAATTACAAAGTGGCAAGGCAACAGGTCGCAAAGACGCTTTCCTCTTTATTTAATGAGTTATCATTATTGCACAAATCCGGATATGTCCATTGCGACCTTAAACCACAGAACATCCTATGTTATAATGGTGGTTTGCATCCTATTGACCCAATCAAAGTTCGAATAGGAGAAGTGGCGGCAGGTATGACCACCAACTTCTGCGCACCCGAACAAATTTTGGCACAGCCGGTAACTCCCGCGACTGATATTTACAATTTGGGACTGATAGTGCTTTCCATTGTAGATGGTGTTGTTTTCGGGAAAATTTCCGATTATGTTCTTCCAACAGGCGGCACAAAGACGAAAACCATAAAACAACTTGTCGAACCCTATGTTTATATTGATGATAATGAATCGAATATAGAAAACAAAGAGGGAATTCCTTATTGGAGGGCATTCTTGGAAAAAAGCCTATCTTTCAACCCAGCTGACCGCTTCCCTGACATTGACTGCTTCGCAATGGATTATCATCGCTTGTTGGCACAATACCCCTTGAAAAATGACATAGAATTTCGCCCTGATTTCGGCAATCTTTCATTTATTAAACAACGAGACAACGGGAATCTCGAACCTGCTTGGTTTATTGAATAATTATAAAACACGATCATTTATGAGTCTTGTAACCAATATAGACAACATTTTCATGAAGGGCGTCATCGGCAGGGTGCGGAAAGCGCAGGAGGACAGCCATGGCATGGAATTGAAGACCCCTAATGGCGATGTTTTCGTGGTGTGCGACGGCATGGGAGGACACGTAGGCGGCTCAACGGCCTCCACCCGCGCCGTGGACAACATCATCTGCCACTTGAAAGAGGAGAAATACCCCGACCCGATCACCGCCCTCGACGGGGCATTGCGACGCGCCAACGACCAGGTTTACGGCTTCGCCTCTGCGAACCCCGAATTCATGGGGATGGGCACCACTGCTTGCGTTGTGCTGATGCAGAACAACGAGGTCTGGATTGCCCATGTGGGCGACAGCCGCATCTACCTCTATCTTGGTGAGGAAAAGAAATTACACCGGCTCACCAAAGACCACTCCTACGTACAATCCCTACTGGACGCAGGTACAATCACCTTGGAACAGGCCGAGCATCACAAGAACAAGAACCGTATCTTGAGGGCTATTGGGGTGAAGCCGGAAACGCAGCCCACCTTCAACGAAACCCCCATTCGACCCAAGAACGGTGACATCTTCCTGATATGCAGCGACGGGCTTTCCGGCATGATTCCCGACAGCTCTATTGAAGAGGTATTGGGACAAGATCTCTCTTTAGAGGCGAAAGGCGAATTATTGATCAATCGAGCCATGGAAGGAGAGACTGTGCACCCCGGCGGACAGGACAACTGCACGCTGGAATTAATCCAGATCGACAACAGCCCGTGGCCAGTAAGTGAATTCACGAGTTTTAACCCGCAGTACACCCCTGTGGCAGAGAGAAGCATTACGCAGGCCAATCAGGTTTCGGAGCCCGAAATCGTACAACCAACCCGACAGGAGGACAACCACACATACACATCACCCCACGCACACAGCAGCTCTCGAATGAGTAGTGAATCCTCCCATCATTATGGACCGCCCATGACAAGGGAAAACGAAAAGAAGAGAAAATCACACAGAACATTGATAATCAGTGTCATCATCACCGCACTACTGATCACTCTTGGGATAATATGTATATGTGTGAATAATAATCCGCAAAGAATTGAAAGTAATATTTCCAATCTCAATAACGAGATATCCGAAAAGGAAGCAGAATTGGACAGTGTGGAAATTAAAATCCTAACGGCAAAACAAGAAATAAAAAAAGCAGAAAATAATAAAAAAAATGCAGTACGGAACGGTTCGCAGGATGTGATTGTGAATGCTGACAATTCAATCCGTTCTCAACAAAAATTAATCACAGTTTATAACAAAAAAGACTCTTCATTGAATGAGGAGATAAAAATTTTGAAGGATAGGCAAAAAAAACTACAGGATAAGTTAGACAAAAAGCATAGCAATGAAAGTAATAACCATCGGAAGAGGTAACGAAAACAACGACATTGTCGTGAACGACCCAAAGGTGAGCCGCCATCACCTGCAATTAGTCATGGACGACCAAGGCATCGTTTCGGCGGTGGATTTGAGTTCCACCAACGGAATCTTTGTCAACGGCCAGCACGTCACGGGCAAAGTGTTTCTGAAAAAGACCGACGAGCTCAGGATCGGGGATACGGTATTGCCGTGGCAAGGCTATTTTGGCACCCCGTCAAACACGGGGATCCTCACGCCGGAGAGACCGCAAACGCCGCCACCGCATACGTCGAGGACTTCCTCTACTCCGACAGTTTCATACGCGCCCGTAACCTCCCAAGAACCGGTACTCAACCCATCTCCCAAGCATTGGCTCATCTATGTCATCATAAGTGCTGTTGTCCTCATGTCGGTCGGTGGCTTTTTAGGCTGGAGGGCGTACCGTAACAATCAACAGATAAATAAAGAGTTAGAGCTCAAGGAGGCTATCGAGATTGCCGAGAACGAGGCATCGCAAACCCGTGACAAGTTAGACCGAGCCGTCCTGGAAGCTAAAAAGAATCCATCTTCCAGATCTGATCAGACCATATCCAACTTAGAAAGACAATTAGAAGAAAAAAACAAAACGATTACGACTTTAAAACAAGAATTGGAAAAGTCTAAAAACAACAAAGACTATAATGAAACTCCTTCCAACCAAAGCGGCACCAATTCTGAGAAAAAAACAACGACTCCCAATAACAATCCTAAACCTACCAACACTTATACACCGAGTAACAAACAAACTCCTGAAGCCACTGGATCGAACGAAGGAGGTCGATACGACCCCACCGCTCCGGACAGAAGATAGAAGCCAATATCAGTTGACCTTACAAACAATAATAATAACTAACAAAGAGATTAATATTACCGTAACGATGGAAAACTTCCCTAAAATACCGTGGTATGACGTTGTACGCCTGATCGCCGAGGGCGGAACCGCCAAAGTCTATTGGGGTGTTGACTTGCGGAGCGGTTTCCCTGTGGCCATCAAAGAACTGAAAATCAGGCATTTCAAAAATCCTATTGTAAGGGAAAAGTTCATATTGGAGCCGCAAATGTATTTGTATCTGTCGCACCAAAACATTCCCAAGTTGGTGGACTTCATTGACATGAAAGAGACCGAACAGATGTTCATCGTCATGGAGTTCATCAAAGGCAGAACCCTGGAACATTATATTTACAGGGAAATCGGGCTGATTCCTGAGCAAAAAGCACTTCCGATGTTTCTGACAATCCTCGACACAGTAGCCTACCTGCACCAAAGGGGGATTTTGCACCTTGACATGAAGCCCAACAATGTGATGATTCAACCTAACGGGAAAATAAAAATCATTGATTTGGGCATCGCATCTCGCATGACAAACGCCAGTGCCACTTGCACCACAGGTTCAGGCTTCGGCACCCCCACCTATATGCCTCCAGAGCAATCCGAAAAAGGGAAGGTGGGCAAATACACCGACATTTTCGCCCTAGGGGTTATGCTGTTCGAAATGCTGACAGGTCATCTGCCTTTCACTTCCAACGACTCCAATTCCCGCAAAAACGTGGCTGAAATCAGGCATCGGATCAAGTTTGAACCCGTCCCTAAAATGAAGCAATATTATCCATTCATCGACGACGAACTGCAATTCATCGTGGAACGGGCTTTGGCAAAGGAACCATCGCAACGGTATCAGACATGCGAGGAATTCGCAAACTTCATCAAAGATTATTTAATAAAGAAAATATATTAGTAAATTAAAAAAACAAAGCAGTATGAAAATAATTAAAATCGGACGCAGTTCCGGAAACGACGTAGTAATTTCAGACCCCTACGTGGGTAAAACGCATTGTGAATTCATCCAAGACGACAACGGCTACTATTGGGTCATTGACATGAATTCGAAAAACGGCACCTTTGTGAACGGGGTACGCCGATCTGGCAAAACAAAGCTAGGGGGAAATGAGATCGTGCGTATTGGCAACACAACACTCCCGTGGTTGAACTATTTTAATGGGGCAACAGGAGGATCTACAGTCATAGGAACTGTTGTTGGTCCCGGAAGTGGCGGGTCAAACCCTCCTGTTGAAGAAAAGGGCAATGGCTTCGGTATAACCGCCTTAGTATGCGGTATCTTGGGGTTAAGCGTATTCGCTATCGTATTTGGTGCTATCGCTATGAATCGCAATGAAAAGAATCGCGGATTAGGCATAGCTGGATTGATTTTGGGAATTGTGTGGGCAGTTTTCGCGTTGGTGATATGGATAATCAGGCTCGCCACTTATTAATTCATAATCATCTTGTCTATCAGTTTTTAGCGTTGTAAATGAAAGTCATCACCATAGGAAGAAGCTCAGAAAACGATATTACTGTCAACAACCCAAAAGTGTCGCGACACCATTGCCAAATTGTGCAATTTGACAACGGCACGTTTGGTATTGTTGATTTCGACAGCTCCAATGGCACTTTTGTCAATGGTCAGAGGGTGTATGGTCAAATACCATTGAAATGGGGAGACAGAGTCCATATAGCCCAAACCGAGCTGCCCTGGCAACAATATTTCCCTGCTGCTTCCCAAAAGCGCACGAATTGGTGGCTGTGGCCAACGATAGGGGGTGCTGCGGCGATAATGTTTTTGGCTGTAGTGGTGGTGTTGTGGTGGACAGGTTTAATTGGAGCTAAAGAAATAATGTATAACGGTCCCGAGCCGCCCATCACTACAGTGACATTGGTGGATGATGATGTGTGTTATGATGTAGAAGCGGCGGAAGGACAGGTGATTGTAATGTTTGGTGAGTCTGTGTCTCATAGGAAGGCTATGAAGATGCTGAAAAACAACAATGCAAAAATCATTTCACAAATCCCTGATATGCAATATTATTTGGTTGAAGTTCCTGCTGGCAAGGAAGCCAAACTCTATTCCATATTGCGGAATTGTCCAGAAGTTGACTATGTGTATCCTAATGCCATAGAAGTTGTATGTTCAGTCACCCCACATGTAATAGATGATTTTCGTTATAGCGATCATGTAGACAGGGCTGTTGCTATGTTGAAAGGTTGTTCTCCACTCATGGACGTGAAACCATATAATGTTGGAATAGGTGATAAGTTTGTTGATACATACAAGGCGGATAGATATTTCAACAAAATTCTTAAAAAGCTTAAAAATGATGAAAGCGCAGTAATTAATATGTCTTTTGGACCAGGATTTATTAAAGGTAAAAGCCGAATATTATGGAATAATGCAATTGTAACAGAAAGTGATAAAATCAACTACATAAAAAAAGAAGTTAATTTTCTTGTTGGTCATGTAGAGAAGGCCAAACGGTTTAAAGATAAGGATTTTGTTGTTACTATATCTTCCGGGAATATTGGCATGAAACATCAAGAATGGGTTTTTCAAGAAATAAAAAGAATATTGAAGCCAGAAGAATATGCGGTTTTTGAACGACATTTCATTCTTGTCTCTGCGAAGGATGACTATTACCAAGTCAGAGGATTGGATTATCCTAACGATGTATCTATAGGGAAATATGACAGAATGATAACTAAAGTGGATATTTCCGATATGACTGCAGTTGACACTAATTGGTCGGGCACTTCTTTTTCCTCACCGAGGGTTGCTGGATACATCACAGCGGTTGCCAATTCAAATAACATTAAAGTTACCGATGTGCTGGAATATGTACGCAAAGCCACAAAGAAAGCTCCTGATCATATTCTGACACAAGAGCTACTGGAAAAAGCGATAGAGGAAGAAACTAAAAAAGATAATTCTAAAAGTGAGTATAAGAGTTATGGATGTCTGAAATACCGCCTAATCAAAGGCAATGAATTGGAAAATGAACGTCTCGAATTACATAACACCTGCGATGAAGACATCCGCGTGACAGGATATCTTATTAACGCCATTGCCCCGCATGGAGGCGAAAACACTATTGATTTTGAAATCATCGTTCGTGCAAACGGGACGGAATATGTGGAGGGCTTTCTGGAGAATGAATGCACCATTAAGAGTGTTGAAAAGGAGCCAGGAACACCTTCTGAGCCAGCATCATCTTCGAATCCAACATCATGCCAAAGCATCCCATCCGATTTGATAGGAACAAGATGGACAACACCCCAAATACATGACAATTGGACAGGAAAAAAACGGACTTTAAATTTCATTAGCAGAAATCAGGTGGTGATCACTTATGAAACTTTGTTTTTTATGATATCAACATCAGATGAGGTTCCAGCGCCTGATGTCGTTCGTTATAATTGTTACTACGACCCTAAACTTGACAGGATAGTAGTCTTGAATAATGAGAACCATAGGATAATGGAATTAAAATACAAAGATGGTTGCTTAATCGACCCTGGTGTCAATTCTTTTGGTGAAATAGAATACATAAAACTATAATCTACAAGAACAAGCTCTCCCTAACATATTTTCAAATGTTTTTTTCAAGATGGAAGAAGCCCCTCAAACTTTCAAAGAACTCCAACCCGGCACCGTTCTCTTTGCCGACAAATACATTATTGAGAAAAAAATCGGCGAAGGCGGTTTCGGCATCACCTACAAGGCCGTGCAGCAAGGGCTGAACCGCACGGTTTGCATCAAGGAATTCTTCCTTGCGGGACACTGCGTGCGCAACACGCAGTCTCGTACAGTGCAATTACAAGGAATCAGCGAGGAGACATACAAAAAACATCGTCTGTCGTTCGTCAAAGAAGCGCAGACCGTGGCCTCGCTCCATCACCCCAACATTGTGGAAGTAATCGACATCTTCGACGAAAACAACACCTCCTACATGGTCATGTCCTTCATCGAAGGCTGCACTTTGCAGGACATTGTGGACACGAACGGTCCCCTCTCCTACCCTGACGCGGTGAACTATATGGCACAAATCACAGATGCTGTCGGATACATCCATCAACGGAAAATCCTGCACCGCGACATCAAGCCCGAGAACATCATGGTCACCGACGACTTCAAGGCCATATTGATTGATTTCGGATCTGCGAGGGAGTTCGAGCATGACAAAACACAACGGCACACCTCTCTGCTCACGCATGGTTATGCCCCGCCGGAACAATATACCGCAAACAGCAGGAAAGGTTCTTACTCCGACATCTACGCCCTTGGAGCCACCCTCTATTTCATCCTTACCTCCAAAGTCCCGCTGGAGGCAGCCGCCCGCCTGACCGAGGAATTGATAGAGCCCGAACAATTGAACCCTTCCATTCCGCCCGAGGGGAACCGGACCATCATGAAGGCGATGAGACTGAAGAAAGAAGATCGTTACCAGCTAGTGCAGGATTTCATGGATGATTTGCGCAATATAACCCCGAAAAACACTTTGGGCTCTCAGATGGCTAAAGTCACAAAAAGCATCAAGCTGCCTAAAAAAAACGACAGGTTAATGTGGGGCATAGTGGCTGGCCTTGTTCTCCTGGCAAGTATCATTGTGACAAAGAGCGTGATGCATCATCGCTATGTCAAACAACATGAAATAGAATTTGCCAGACAAGACAGCCTATATGTCAGATCTTTGAATAATTTCGACTTTCACCTCCAAAGAATCAACAATCCTGAAGATTTAAGCAATCCCGCTCCCGTCATCGAGGCTTTGGAAGAGTTGAAGACCATAGAGGAGATGGAAAGTCTGGACTTTTTCAACGAATCTGGAAAGAAGCCGTGTTACGAAGAGAAACTCGCGCTCTACAAACAGCAGCTGGAAAAAGAAAACAGAGCCATTGAGCCTGATTTGTTTTATTATGAGCAAAACGGACGTCAAAACACCACGGCCTATCGAAAATTATTGGAAAAACAGACGAAGAATGGGGAAATATTATCTCAATTGGAAAAGACGGGGAGTGCAATGCGGGTTGAGTTAAAGCCATAAATTACAGTATTTTAGAAATCATTTATCAAACACAGTGGAAATATTACACTGACCAACTATTCCTTATCAAGATTAATTTTATGAAAAACACAATTCTAATCCTATCGATGATACTCTGTTCCTTTGTTTCCCACGCCCAACAAATCGAACGATTAAGCAAATCTGAAATCGAAGAAAATGAGACCCCGCGTGCTGTGGCATACAATTTTGTTCATTACATCATTGAGCAGGAGTATGTCAAAATGACTCTTCTTGTGACACCTCAGTTTCGTGCAAAAATGAGAGAATGGGCGCAATCTGAAGGTGTAGAACTGACAAAGCTCTTCACAAGGGACCACATGCACGATATTGTGGATATGCGTCCTGTGGTGCAAATGGGGTATGACCTTGTGATTTATAACAGTTGGATTTTGGACACTGACGAATTTTTCAGCATGTATGATGAATCTAATCCATACAAAGGATTACCTGCTTTTAGTGTATCATTTACCTGTGTTGATGCCAATGACAATATGTATGATGGGACATACGGGGATTATGATGTCACAGCCCGAGTGTTATTGGTGAAAATTGACGGGAAATGGAAAGTTTTCGGGTTTAAATAACAAAGTGCAAGGACAGACAATGAGCAAAAGAGCTTATAAAGAACCTATTCGTTAATAACACGATTTTTTTATTGAAATGAAAATGAAAAGAGTATTCATCGTTATTCTCTTGGCAGCAGAATCAGACAAATAACTGATAGACAATGCATTAATTAATTAAAAGAAGAAATAAACGAACTAATATGGAAAACAATACACAATCTCACCATTGTTGTTATGTCAGGCGTATAAAAACGATGCGGATAGTTTCTCTGGCGATTTTCATCTTTCTGTCAGGCGGCTCTTCCATTCTTTCTTCTCAAGTCTCCCCATCATCTCAAATATCATCCCAAGAGCCCACTCCGGTCACCCTCTCCGGCACCCTCCACCTCTACCTCGTCACCAACTACGGCGAAAAAATGCAGGAAGTGGATCGCTATCGCAAGACAGGGGAGGGTTCTATGATCGCCTTTATCCTGGAGACCGATCAAAAAATTGACATGAGCCTTTATCTTAATAAAGAAGATGTTGAGGCTCTGAAAAATTATAGCGGCACAACCTTGCAGTCACAGTTCATATTGTCGCCAGATTATACCATCTATGAGACCGCCTTGTATGGAAAGGACTTTGCCGATATGTATGCGAACAAGCACGTGCGTGTCACGGGAACATTGTTCTTTCCGATGGCCGGCTGGCAGAACGTCACTCCCGTGAGGATGGACTACACCAAGGTGGAACTGATGGACTCAGACTTGGGAAATGTGAACGAAAACGCTGAAGAGTCTTCCGACCCCACAAAATACTTCTTCGTCTTCGTGGACGATTCCCCAGACAGAAAAGCGTACGCGAAAGAGCTGATAAGCTTCGCCGAGAGACTGCAGCACGACGAAACCACTTTCGATGCGGATCTGTCGGCGAAGTTGGACGAGCTGCGCATCACGCTCCTCACATCGCCGGACGGGAAGATGAAACTCTATAGCTGGGAAGATGGCGACTTCGGGAGCACGATTAGCTCTCATAGTATCTATCAAACCAAGTGCAATGGGGTGTTCCGAGCGGTGTTCATGGAAGATTATTACCGGGAACCGAGAAAGTTGTATCAGCTGGAATCTTCGGATGGACCCATCTATCTCGTGGAGTATTTCTTCCGGGAGTCCGGCTGGTCGTATGATATCGGCGTGGATGCCTTTTCTATGGACAAGTCGGGACAGCTGCAACCCGCCAAAATCTTCGAGTGCATCCCGGAGCTACATGATACCGCAGCCGGTTATTCGGCCAGTCTGCCAGCTGATTGCAGCCCTGAACCGCCGTCTCTTTACTACGAGGGTGCTTGGAACAACAACTTTTTCTTTGAGCTGACAGGAAAGGATCTCTATATGCCGCAATTTGCCTACATGAGAGGATCCAATGGCGGTTTGTTCATGACGGATTTTTACCACCGCTTCACTTGGGACGGAGAGAAGTTCCGCTACAAGCAGCTGGAATTCAACCCTGTATTGGCGAAGTTTCTGCCGGAAGCGGGTTGTCTGTTGGCGGAGTTTGAGCAGGGCGATTCCATTCTCCGTGTTGACAGTGTTGCGAACGGCAGCTACCGTTTAATCCTGTGGAAGAAGGACGATATGTTCTCTTCCGCCCCCGAGCTGGTCATCACGAAAGGATGGTACGATACGGAAAAGAAGGAATACCATTTTCGGAAGGGCGATAACGAGTATGTCTTCGATGCGGTGTCGCAAAAGCTGCAGGTGCTGCGGAAAAAATAATCAGCGGTCTCGCCGCGATAAATAAAACAAACGTAATTATGTCATACCTGACCTTCAAAATCATTTCCATCGCCGTCATGTTGGTAATTCTGCTATCCCTTCTTATTTCAAAAAAGACAAGCGGAGAACGTAATTGTTCGTCACCTTCCAGGGGTGATAAATATCGAAGACAAAAGAGAAAAGAATCAAGGGAAATCGCGCACCCGGAACAGTATTTGAGCGACTCCAAAACCATGGATTTTTTCAATGACTTGAAGTCTTCTGACCCAGAAAAACAAAGAGAGGGTAGCCATTTCTGGATAGAGTCCTGTAGGATGTCAGATGGGATACATCTGTCGCTTTACAAAAACAACTGGGGCGCAGAGGCTGATTATATGATGAACGACAGCGGTTTCGTTGAATCAATCAAAACAGTGAAGGGAGACGATATGCTACGACTTATGTCGCTGTGTGACAATGCGGAAAACGGAAGCGAGGTGGTGGAATATCTCTACAAACGGTTTTCTCCAGATGGTTATAGCGCATACATCAATATTCTGAAATGGTTCGACGAGAACGGTGTTAATAGTCTTTTATGAATTGAACGCTTATTACGGGCAACTTAGAATCCATGTTCAAAACGCAGATGCGGCTTTCGTCGGGCTTTTTCCGCCAATGCAAAGCTCATGTCGGGAAAAGCACCCGCTATTTGTCTCGGTCGCGATAAACTGGTTGTCGTAGTCGAACGTCACAGGCTGTTCTTTGTTGACCAAGCCGAGTTGCAGCAGTGCCTTGAGCAGCAGCTCATTCAGCCTGTCGTTGATGCTGAACTGGTACGTCTTCCCGCTCTCCACCGCCTGGAACTCGGTGTTCTCCACCGCAAGTTTCTTCAGGTCGCGTGCGATGGTGTCCGCGCTGCAGAAGCGGTAGTCCGGGTTCACCTTGAACGCCTCCTGACGGAAGAAGTTCACATCCTCCAGGACCTCGCCGCCGCTCACAAGGACGGTCAAGAGATTTCCTATCACGTCGGAATGGGAATATTTTGTGTTTATCCCATTGGCTCCCAGCAACTTGTCAATCAAAGCTGCCAGACCGAAAGAGTGGAATTGGCTGATGACGTAAAAAATTCCGCCGAAGCTGTTGATTCGTTTGTCTAAAATTTGTACTTTTGCGCTCATAGATGTCTCCTGTTTTTGATGAATCAGGAACACACTGCAAATTAAAGCTATGTTAAAACGCAAAAAACGAATGATTATTTGGCTGTCATCAATCCTCTTGGTGGCTGTTTTGTTAATTGGCTTGAAAGTGTATTGTTCTGTGGATTGGTACGAAGTAAAGCTCAAAAGAGAGATTGCACATCTTTCTGATGAAGAATTGAAGTCTGGAATAAGAGAATGCGATACCGCATTATATAGATTAGAGAAAGAAATTGATTCAGAAGAAACCAACCCTGAAGAACGTTTTGAAGCACGAAATGCCTATCGAAGCATAAGTGAAGACCGAGAGCTTTATATAAGAGAATTGCAGAAGAGGGAAAAACGGAAGTCGCATAGAATCAACAATTCACACCAATAACACTGAATCAAATCAATGAATAATACCCAAATGAGCACCTCCTTTATTATTGAACGCCTTCGCCACCATTGGTCGCGTTCCTTGTCAACCGCTGTTGCGGCATTATTCCTAATGTCGGTAATTATGGCCAATACTGGAACCCTGCACGCCCAATCCACCACCCAATCCCCAGTGGTGACCACCATTGAAGGCACTCTCAACATGTATCTCGTCACCAACTACGGCGAAAAAATGCAGGAGGTGGATCGCTATCGCAAGACTGGCGAAGGTTCGATGATTACCGTTGGAATGTAGAGCAATTAATTATGAATTATCGTCCCCGTCAACGTCGTGACGATGATGCATACGCAATAAAGTCTGATCGCGTACATCCCGATCTAAAGTCTTATGATAAATTAGATGAGAACACCAAGAAATACGATCGCGCCATTGTGAAAGCGTATCCGTATTTGTATGGAGAATGGAAGAAAGGACGTTTAAGAATTGATTCTTATAAACGAAAAAGAGAACTATGGCACGCAAACCAAAAGGCATAAGCCGAAAAATCAAAACAGCCGAGCGATTGTTTGATGAGTGAGCATTCGTGGATGGGGTTTTCAATGACGAATATATCCTCGTGGTGGGTAGTGGCGTGGTGCTTGACAGACAGCAATTTCCACACTCGAGAGGTGACATCAACCAATATATTATTGATGAAATAAACCATGACCGCCGACAAGTACGAGCAGAGTTTGTGGATTACAAGAATTTTACAGATGTCTTTCGGGACACCCCTCTTGACGAAGTGGATCCCATATATAGTTTATTAGCAGACGATTATGACTATGCGTTGTCCGATATATCCCCTGAACTCACGAATTTGTTGCGCACTAAACTCTTCAAGTTTGTGCTTACTACGACTATCGACGGATATGTGGAGGCTCTGATGCGCGATATATGGGGCGATGAGCTCCGCATTGTCAACATTGCCGACAATCAATCATTGAAAGATTTTCAGGATGCGTTGGAAAAGAGTAGAGTGAACAAATACAATCAACCCACTCTATTTTATGTTTTTGGGAAAGTAATTACAGGACGACCAAAACCGCGTGGTTACGTGGAAACAGATGTGGATGCCATCAAAGTGATAGAAAAGTGGCTGATGGATGTGGACAGCAAGTACATCGTACCTTTTCTCAAGGAAAAAAGGGTGTTGGCTTTGGGTTGCAAGTTCGACGACTGGTACTTCCGTTTCTTTTGGTATATTCTCACCCGCAGCTTTAATGACAACGACCGTGAAGGTTCTAAGGATATAGATGGTAACTTGCTCACCAGCGACAATCTTGCTACAATGTTTGACCCTGAAAGCCCCTCCGACAAGCAGTTGCGCGACTACTTGATGCGACGTGGCGTGTGCGTGCACGATGATGTTTGGATGTTTATGCATCATATATGTGATTTACTAACGGCTACTGATGAAGAAAGCCCCTTTCGACAGATGATTCTTGATAAGCGTCGTCAAGGTGGAATCTTTATCTCTTATAAAAGTTGCGATGTGCTGGCCGCCAGTGAACTGTTTTGCAAGCTTGCCCGTGAAAAAGGTTTGAATGTGTGGTTTGACAATGCCAGTTTGAATGTCGGGGATGATTATGCTCATGTTATCCAAGAGGCCATTCGAAAAGCTCGGATTTTCATCCCGATCCTCTCACCTTCTATTGCTAAAGAATTAGATATGCAGAGAGAGAAAATCGAAACCTTCTATAGTAACGAGTGGCGGTGGGCGGCGCAAAACATAAATCTGGCCGTTTTTCCTATTGCCATAGACGGGTACGATTTACGCAGCGAGACGAATCAGTTGTTTGAAAACCTTATCGGACGGCACTCGACGGGAGTTGATATGACCCAAAAGCCGAACAACACACAAAGCCCTGAGAAAGTGGGTTATGCTAAATTGCTGGATTCCATTATGAATTATCTTGAACAGAACGGATTATGAGACAAAAAGAGAATATACAGAATCCTTGGGCAGGACTTTCTTCCTACGAAGATCCAGCCAAGAGTTCACGGAAGCTGAAGTTCTGTGGGCGAGATAGCGATACGTTTGATGTAACCCGTCTGATTGACGATAACTTTTTTGTAACTTTGTATGGTAAAAGCGGTATTGGGAAGACATCCCTACTCAATGCCGGCGTTTTCCCGGCCCTACGATGCGAGCAATACACTCCGCTCACACTCCGTTTGGGCATGACCGAAGAGGGAGAGAGTTTCCAGAACATTATCACGACAGCCATAGAGCGCTCTGTGAGAGAAATGGAAGGTGTGGTGAAAGTTGTCCCAGTGGTGGAAGAGCAAACCGACTGCAATGCCATCGATTATATGTGGAACTGGTTCGCTCGTCGTCAGTTTTTGACTACAGACGGGCAGATCACATTCCCTGTTGTGGTTTTTGACCAATTTGAGGAGGTATTCCGCCAATCAGAATCTCGTGTCAAAACAGAGGTTCTATTAGGCCAGTTGCACTATCTTATTGATGAAAGCCACGCCATCGGCGATTGCATTGTGGAGGGCGAAGAGTATTCCTACGACTTCAACTTCCGCTTTGTACTTTCCATCCGCGAGGACGACCTTTACCGTTTGGAGGACAGTATTGACAATTGTGCTTTGATGCCTTTGAAACGTTGTCGTTATCGTTTGCGCAGTCTTTCCGAAGAGGGGGCACGTTCGGCAATTCTTATTCCTAGCGAGGGCTTCCTCCGCCCCGATGAGCAAGACCAAATCGTGAAGGCGGTTATTGGCATAGCCCGCAATAAGGAAGAGCAAAATATCAGCACCAATCTATTGTCATTAGTGTGTAACCGTATCTTTGTGGATTTCCAGAAAAAGACGGATGCCGATTTTATCAGTCTGTCTTTGGTGGATACGTTCTTGAAAGGCAATCCATTCGAGCTGTTTTACGAAGAGGCTACCAAAGGGTTTTCCAACAAAGAGAAGAGTTACATAGAGGACCATCTTGTGGATAGTACGGGCCGCCGGAACTCCATGTCGGAGAGCGATTTTCTGCTGCACGTGCCTAACGGGGCCAAACTGTTGGAGGGTGACACGCGCATCCTGCAACGCTCCTCCGTCTCCACTGACGGTGGTAATTACCGCATCAAGCTGATTCACGATTCGTTCTGCGAGCCGCTGAGCCGACAAAAGGAAAAGCGGGAGAAACGCCGCCGCGCACGCATGATGTTGGTTGCGGCAGGTGTGATGTTGTTGTGTATAGGCATCACTCTGTTCATCCTCTATCAAATGAATCGTATTCACAGCCAAGAGGGAACTATTGCACAACAGGGTGAAGACTTGAAGTTAAAAAACGAACAGTTGCAACAAGAAAAAAATGCCGCACTTCAGAAAGCCCAACAACTTGCGGATGCTTTAGGGTTAATTGATGAGAAAAATAGTGAATTGGAGCAATATATCGGGGAACTGATTCAAGAACGCAACAAAACTCAGCAAGCAATGAAAAGTATGATGGAAAACAAAGCAAGATTTGTTGCTGAAAAGGGACAAGAATTGATTGATGGCCATGATTCTTATAAAGCAAGACTTTTGGCTTTGGCTATACTCCCTGAATCACTCGATAATCCCGAAAGGCCATATGTTGTGGAAGCAGAGGGACTGTTACGTGATGCTATGGGACATGATGAAGCGGTTCTTAGAGGACATAATCTTTCTGTTAATTGCGTGGCTTTCAGTCCTGATGGCAAGTATGTAGTTTCGGGAGCAAATGACTACTTAGTTCTCCTTTGGGATGTGTCAACTGGAAGGCGGATTGGAAAACCATTGATAGGGAACGGAAGAGTTTTTATTTGGAGTAGGAGGTCGTGGTAATATAGTCTGAAGAAAATTTTTTCTTATTTCATACAACCACCCCCCCATTTCATACAATAGCCCCTCGTATGCCATTATTACAATCAAGATAAATGATACTTTTGCTCATGATTTGGAACTGAGGTAATGAATTAATATTTGAAAAGATAAATGTCAGAGTTATGTTAAAACGCAAAAAACGAATGATTATTTTGCTTTCATCAATTCTCTTGGTGGTTGTCGCTTTCGTGGCCCTTTTCGTGAGAATAATATGGGTGAACAATTCCGAAAGAGAGATGAAATGTTATGAGAAGGAAATGAAACGTTTTGAGAAAGTGTTGCAGGATGCTCCAGATGAGGAACGTTTCCTGATGCTCCGCTATGCGTTATACAACCACTATGTGCCAATATGTGATCCAGATCCATATCATGATATGTTTTCCGGTGTTGCTCATTGGAGTCGGACTTGGGATATCTATGGTAGTTTGTCGAATCGAGAAGATCTCCTATGCCAGATATATCCTGATGTGAAAAAATTGGAAGAATATGTAAACAGCAATAGTTTCTTTTGGGGTGACGATGCCTTTGCGCAAGACAGCACTTTTAAGACCATACTGCCAACGATTGAAAGCAATCTCGCTAAAGATAGCATATTGTTCAAGTCTATGGAACGTCCCCCAAGAAAATTAATCAAAAAGTATTTCGGAACCCCTTTGATGAAGTCGTATTAAGCCTTACATGGACTACATGGTATATGGCTCCTTTATTTTTACGGACAAATCTAGAAAACAATGAGAATCGTCAAAAACCAAGCTGGCTCTTTGCATCATAATCAGACAAACCGTGTGTTAATTGTTATTGTTACGGCAATATTAGAATTCTTTTCGTTCATAGGACACATGGGCACTATAAGTGCCCAAACTACACCTTCCCAAGTCACATCGCAAGAAGTCACCCCCCTCCGGTGCCCTCTCGACATCATCACTCCCAGAACATGACAAAGCCTTGTCAGACACAATAGACCCAACACAATACTTTTTTCGTTTCCGAGGATAATCCACCCGAAAGACAAGCATACGCTAAAGAACTGACAAGCTTCGTTGAGAGACTGCAGCACGATGAAACCTCATTCGATGCGGATCAGTCGGCGAAGTTGGACGAGCTACGCATCACGCTCCTCACGTCGCCAGACGGGAAGGTGAAACTCTACAGCTGGCATGACGGGGACTTCGGAAATGCATTCAGTTTCCACACCATTTATCAAACGAAGAGCAATGGGAGCTTAAAGAACAAAATGAGAAAAAGGTTATTCTCAATCTTCAATACATGATTGATGAATTGCTTGATGCCACTGAAAAGTTTGGCAGGAATGAGGATTGGGACGAATATCTCAGGAATGTTCCAGGAATTCTATGTCATTATTACAATGATAAAGGTGATACGGAAAACCTGAAAAAGTATACTGAAATTGTTAAACGGTTTGAATAATAGTTTTTTGAGCCTGGACGCACGTTAGCCGATAACATAGACAACTGTTTTTTCAAGAAAAACGGGAAGCTGTGGGATGAATTCGACAATCTGTATGAGACACTCTTCGACCAGTCGGAATACTACTTGCGCATTGTGGAGGCTCTGGCCGGAAAGAGAATTGGTTTGACCCGCGATGAAATATTGATGCTGACGAAGTTGCCAGACAACGGATTGACTTCCAGCGCGTTGAAAGATTTGGTAAAATGCGGGTTCCTTCGGGCTTATCAGTACTATGGGCGAAAAAACAAAACACAAACCTACCAATTAGCCGACTTCTATACCCTGTTTTATCTGCAATTCATCAGGGAAAACTATGGGCAAGACGAGCACTTTTGGACTCACATGCTTGACAATCCCTTCGGTGTGAAGCATAATTCTTATAGCGGCAGTATTCAACAGGAAGTCACGTTGGATGATCTATTTGAACGATAGAATTATCCCAAATCAGCCTATGCCAAACAAAAAAATATGCTACCATGTCCCGTTTCCGGAATGGCGACCTTAACCTTTAACCCTTAACCTTTAACCATTTTTTTGTACTTTTGCACTTTCAATCTTCGGATCAATAATTAAACCCCAAAATATGAAGAAACTCTTTATCGCAATCGCTTTGCTGACACTGATTTGTGCCTGCAACAAGAAACAAGAGCAGACCGGTGAGAAAGTCATCGGGAAGCCTGAAATCCAGGTCCAGGACGGCCGCTTCACCCCCGAGGTAATGTGGGCGCTCGGCAAAATGACCGACAAGGCCGTCTCCCCCGACGGCAAACAGATCGCCTACACCGTCACCTATTACGACATGGGGCAGAACAAGGGCAATGCCGAAATCTACCTGATGAATTCCGACGGCAGCAACGTGGCGCGACTCACCACCACTGCAGCCTCCGAGTTCAACCTCGTGTGGGACGATGACGAGACGCTGCTCTTCTGCCGCGACAACAACATCATCTCCATGACCGTGAAGAACGGCCGCGAGAAGGAGATTGCCACCCATGAGCGCGGCTTCGAGGGCTTCAAGCTCGCCCCCGACGGCAAGTCCATCGTCTTCATCACCACCAAACCTGTGACGCGCCCCGGCCACCTCGAGAAACTCTACGCCGGCCTCGACAAGACCACCGGCCGCATCAACGAGGACCTCATGTACCGCCACTGGGATAACTGGGTGGACGAGTACCCGCAGATCTTCCTCGCGGAATTCGACGAGAAGGTAGACGTGGAACATGCCGTCTGCCTCATCGACAGCACGTTCGAATGCCCGATGCGTCCGTGGGGCGGCGTGGAGCAGTACAACTACAGCCCCGACAGCAAGAAAATCGCCTACACCTGTCGCAAGAAAACCGGCTACGACTATGCCCACTCCACCAACAGCGACATTTTCCTGTACGATATTGAGAAGAAGACCACCAAGAACCTCAGCGAGGGCATCATGGGCTACGACCAGAACCCCGTGTTCAGTCACAACGGCAAATACATCGCTTGGGAGAGCATGGAGCGCGACGGCTACGAGAGCGACCTGATCCGCCTAATGGTGATGGACCTCACCACGGGTGAGCGCACCAATATGTCGGAGAACTTCGACTACTACTTCACGGGCATCAGCTGGAGTGACGACGACAAAGAGATTCTCGGCGTGGTCTATTACCGCGGCACCGACCAAGTTTTCGCCTGCAACCTCGCCACCAAGGAGTTCCGCCAGGTCACCGACGGCTGCCACGACATCCACAGCTTCGAGCTGGTGAACGGCAAACTCTACTGCGACCAAGTCTCCATGCAGTATCCCTCCGAAATCTACGTCTATGAGGCGAAAGGAATCAAAGGCGAAGGCAAGAAGATCTCCTCCATCAATGACGACATCCTTTCGCAGGTGCGCATGGGCAAGGTCGAGGAACACTGGATCAAGACCCACGACGGCAAGGAGATGCTCACTTGGCTGATCTATCCCTACAACTACGACAGTACGAAGACCTACCCTGCCCTGCTCTACTGCGAAGGCGGTCCGCAATCCGAGGTGGGTCAGTTCTGGAGCACCCGCTGGAACTTCATGGTGATGAGCGGCGGCGAATACTTCATCATCGCGCCCAACCGCAGGGGCACCGTCGGCTTCGGCCAGGCATGGACGGAAGCCATCAGCGGCGACTACGGCGGACTCTGCATGCAGGACTACATGACGGCCGCCGACTATTTCACCGACAATGTGAAACAGATTGACAAAGAGCGTCTCGGCGCGTGCGGTGCCAGCTTCGGCGGCTACAGCGTCTATTGGCTCGCCGGCCACAACCACGACGTGAAAGGCTATCAGGATGGCCGTCGCTTCAAGGCGTTGTTGGCGCACAACGGCATGTTCAACTTCGAGCAGCAATATCTGGAGACCGAGGAGATGTGGTTCGACAACTGGGACATCGGCGGTCCGTACTGGGATTGGAACAACCCGCAGGTCAAGAAGAGCTATGCCAACTCCCCGCACCTGTTTGTCGATAAATGGAACGCTCCCATCTGCGTGATCCACAGCGAGTTCGACTTCCGCATCGTGGCCTCCGAGGGCATGGCGGCCTACAACGCCGCGCAGATGCGCCACATCCCGAGCCGCTACCTCTATTTCCCGGACGAAACCCACTGGGTGCTGAAACCTCAGAACAGCCTGCTCTGGCACCGCAACTTCCTCGACTGGTTCGACACGAACTTGAAATAGCATCGGACGAATCACAGGGAAACAACACCATTAACCTTAAAAAAAGTTAATTTCCGTGATTCGCGTCGATAAATTGTTTTATTTTGCATTTTATTTGTCAACTTAATTATTCACAAAAAATCCAAAATTATGAAGTTCAGACATTTTCTGATTTTTTCAGTGGTATTTGCTTTAGTGGCCATCGGCACATCCTGTACAAAGCCCACCACAAAGAACATCGTAGGCAAATGGCAGCTCACCAGCTCTCTTTACTGCGATTCCGATGATCCCGAATGGGATGAAGAAGTTGAAAACGATGAGGTTGTCATTGGCGATTTCCGTGAAGACGGCAAATGCGTTCTCTCCGAAAATGGCAGGGAATACGGCATTGTTCACTGGTCCCTCGACGAGAAGAACCAGACCATCACCTTTGACGGTCTGACATTTAACATCAAATCATTCTCAACATCTCAGATGGTGTGGCATAACAGACTTTCCATTGAAGATGAATGGATGGAGCAGCAAATGACCTGGAAGAAGTCGAAATAGTCATCTTGCTTGCTGCAAAAAACGCCGTTCTAAAAAGGACGGCGTTTTTTTTTATACCCTATTCCTCAAAGAAAAAAACGGGCAATAGCAGTCAACAAACAAGCATTAAAAAGAGCCACCGGATTCCGATGGCTCTTGATATGAATAGAATGATGTGATTCGAAGGAAGATGACCTAAAATCTGGATGTCGTCGTTTGTAAAGACGTAAAATTTTGCGTCTCCACAAAAGAAGGCAGGTTTATTTGGAACCTTTGTCCTTCTGACCGGCGTGGCCGCGGAAGATGCGGGTCGGGGCGAACTCACCGAGTTTGTGTCCCACCATGTTCTCCGTGACATACACGGGGATGAACTTGTTGCCGTTATGCACAG
>Ga0265299_10001237_pt1 | contig 29834 bp, 45 predicted proteins | sample AusTroGonzalo_MG_4_FD_193485 | JGI IMG/M metagenome (GOLD analysis project Ga0265299, IMG submission 193485) | Bovine rumen microbial communities from tropical cattle in Woodstock, Queensland, Australia - Gonzalo_02 | ecosystem: Host-associated > Mammals > Digestive system > Stomach > Rumen ... | reverse complement strand
TCAAGGTCGAAACTACGGCGCCCGTCCTCCGCAAGCTACCGAAAAAGGACAACTGGGAATACGCCGCCGAGTGGAAAGCGGTCGTCCACATGCGCGGAACCGGCGTCCTGCGCCTGCGCATATTGCCCGGCTACTGGACGGACCTGGCGTCCGTTCCGCAAGCGCTGCGCGGCGCGTTCGACAATGGGTCCGGGAACTACGGCGTGCTGATTGCGTCACAGGCGCACGACCTGCTCTATTCGACGCATTACCTGTCCCGCGAATTCGCGGACGACCTGTTCCACGCGCTGCTGCGCTTTTACGGCGTCGGCCGCGTCAAGGCGTACATGTACTATCTGGCCGTCCATTTGTTCGGCGCGGACCCGTGGGAACGGACGGACACTGAGCTGGACGGCGACCGCCAGCTGTGTTCGCTGACCTGGCTGGACCGCTAGGACGACGGGACACCCGCCGACCAAAGCGCCAGGCGGACGCCGACGAAAACGGCCGACGCGATTACAATCCAACGGCCAATCCAACCGGCCAACCAATCCGCGAACAGGTCCAGCATGGGGCGTTCCTCCGTCTAAAATCTTCCAAATAAAAAATATGCAGATTTTTTCACGCAAGACGGCGAAATGTTGCTATTGTTCCGGTATCAGGGCTGAAAAATGCGCGGTGGCGGCCTTGATAGCGCCAGTTAACATAACATATAGTAGGCGCCCGAAACCAACCGCCGCGCGAACTTGCGAGGCGGTTTCCCTATGTGTCCGAAAACTCTCCGTTCCGTCGGCGCCAAACACAAATACACCCTGACCGAAATCGGTTCGAACGTCCGCGGGGCGTCCGTTGCCATCGCTGCCGTCGACGCTTACGGCTGCGTCCATCAGTTCATCGTCCCGGCCCGGTTCGGCTGGCATTTCATGCACGGCCACGCGGTCGAGGAGTACCGCGATTGGACCGTGTCCGCGCCCGGCTGCAAGGTCGACCGGGTCGTGGTTCCGTCGTCCGCCGCCATGCGCGCGGTCGAAATGTTTTCCGTCCGCCTGGTCCCGGACCTGGAGGCCGCCAATGCGTAAGACGACCGACCTGTACACGTTCGGCGGCCGTTTGCACGTCCGCGAGGGCTGGTTTTGGTTCCCGGCGCGCCCGTGCGATTTGGAACGCGCCGCCGCGGAGGACCGCGAACGGGCCGACCGGGTCGCGTTCGCCGCGGCCGCGGTCGTTCTGTTGGTCGCCGCCGCCCTGGCCATCGTGAAGGAGGCCCTGGCGTGACGTTCCCCCATCCGGTCCACGCCGACGACGAACCCATGCACCCGGTTTGCGAACGCATGCTGGCCGACATGGGCGACAAAATGAAAGCGGAGCAGGACCGCCGCTGGGCCATCGTGGCCGCGCAGCTCGAAGATATGCAACGCCGGGCGGCGGAGGAGCGCGACCGCCGCGACCGGGAAAACAACGCGCAAACATCGCTTTTCTGAACCCACAAAAAACAGGAGACGCAACACATGGAAAGAACCGAATGGCTGAAACGCCGCCGCGCCGGGATTGGCGGGTCCGACGTCGCCGCAATCCTGGGCATTTCGCCCTGGAAAACCGCGCTGGACGTCTACCACGACAAAACCGGCCGCGCCGTCGACGAACCCGAAACCGAAAACATGCGCCTGGGGACGGCCCTGGAGCAGTTCGTGGCCGACAGGTTCACCGAGGCGACCGGCCGCAAGACGTCGAAGTACAACGGCCTGCTGCAGAAGGGCCATTCCATCGGCAACGTGGACCGGCTCGTCGTTCCCGAAGGCGCCCGGCTCGGGTCGTTCCAGGACGAAATCCGGACGGACGAGCTGCTGGAATGCAAAACCGCGTCGAACGACTGGCCCGACGGCGTCCCGGCGCACTACCTGGCGCAGGTGAACCACTACATGGGCCTGGACGACCATTTCAAGCGCGCGACCGTCGCCTGCATGTTCTTGGGCTTCGATAAGCACCTGGGGCTGTACGTGGTCGACCGGGACGACGCGCTCATCGCTGACATGCAGGCGGCCGTGGAGGCGTTCTGGCGCGACCACATCGAACGGAACATCCCCCCGGCGCCCCAGAACGAGGACGACTGTCGGAAACTTTGGGAACGGAACGAGGCCGGGAAGGTCGTCGAGGCCGACGACGCGCTGGCGGCCGTGGCCGTGGCCCTGCGCGACGTCACGGCCAAGATTGGCGAACTGGAATCGGAGCAGAAGGACCTGCGCGCCAAGCTCATGGGCGCCCTGGGCGACGGCGAGGTCCTTATGCACGGGGCCACGAAACTCTGCAGCTGGAAAAACAACAAGGCCAGCACGAAAACGGACTGGCAGGGGCTGGCCACGTCGTTGAACCCGACCGCCGACCAGGTGGCCGCGTTCACGTCGGAGCGCCCCGGCGCGCGCGTTTTCCGCCTGGGGACGAACCTGTAGACCGAATGGAGGACGAACCATGAACCTGGACGAACTGACCAAAGAACTGGCGCGTCTCCGCGCCGAACTGGAACGGGCCAAGCGGTCCGCGCGCCGGGCGGCTCCGCGCCCGGCCGTGAAGTTCACGGCCATGAAGGAAACCCGCGACCGGTTCCTGGCGATTTGCCGGGAACACGGGTTCACGCCGTCGGCCGTGGAGGTCGACAAGGTGACGGACCCGGTCGAAAAGGTCGAACGCCGCCTGCGCGAAAAGGACCCCGGCTACAGGTACCACGCGCAGGCCCCGGTCCGCGTGTACGGCGTGAAAACCCGCGCCTGGACGCGCAGCGGCAAGAACCACGAAACCGGCGAACTGACGCTGTTCGCCGCGGCCAACTAGGAGGACAAAATGAACGACCTCACCCCCATCAACGAAATCGAACACATGGCCGACATTGTCGCGCGGAGCGGCATGTTTGGCGTGAAATCCGCGACGCAGGCCGCCGCGCTCATGCTGGTGGCCCAGGCCGAAGGCCGTCCGCCGGTCATCGCGGCGAGGGACTACCACATCATCGACGGGAAACCCACGCTGAAGGCCGACGCCATGTTGGCGCGTTTCCAGGACGCTGGCGGGACCATCGCCTGGGAGGAACTGACGCCGACGCGCGCCTGCGCGGTGTTCTCTCACCCCGCCGGGGGTTCCCTGAAGCTGGAATGGACCATCGAAATGGCGCGCCAGGCGGGGCTGACGAACCGCCGCGGCCCCTGGCAGCAGTTTCCCCGCGCCATGCTGAAGGCCCGGCTGATTTCGGACGGCATTCGGGCGGTGTACCCTGGCGCCATTTGCGGCGTGTACACGCCGGAGGAGCAGGAGGACATCGCCGCGGCGAAGGGGCCGCGCGCGGTCGACGCCGTGGAGGTCGCGCAGGAGGCGTCTACGGACGCTCAGGCGGCTGTTTCGGAACCCGCCCCCGCGTCTACCGCCAAGCGCGGCAAAACGTCCCCCGCGGCGCGCCTGAAGGCCGCGGCGAAGGCGGCCGCCGTGGAGGTGTCCGCCGAACCCCTGGAACCCGCCCCGAAGGACGGCGCCGAGGCCATCGCGGAACGCATGGCGGCGAAGGTCGCCGCGAAGGAACCCGCCAAGCGCAGCACGGCGTCCTGGATTGACGACGCGCGCGAACGGGTCGCCATCGGCGCGACCGCCGCCGAGCTGAAGCAGGCCGCCATCGCGGAATTCGGGAAACCCATCCCCGACGACATTCACGCGTTCCTCATGGACGTGTGGACGCACCAGCAGGCCGCCAATACGGCGCCCGAACACGACCCGGACGACCCCGGCCCCGTGGAGGAATAGACATGGCAAAGAAAACCGAACTCAAACAGGTGAAGGACGCCCTGGACGCGCTGCTGAAGGCGGCGCATTCGGCGGCGGCCGACGCCGAACCCCGGACGGACGTGTACGTCGCCCTGGCCGACCTCATCGGCCACGCGGAGGCGTCCCACGTCCTGCTGGACGCTCTCATGGAGGTCCACAATGGCTAGTCTCAATCGCTGCCAATTCATCGGGCGCGTCGGGGACGACCCCGAAATCCGCGACGCCGCGGGGAACGCCGTCGCCAACTTTTCCGTCGCCGTGCCGGAATCGTACAAGGACCGGAACGGCGACCGCCAGGAGACGACCGAATGGGTCCGCTGCTGCGCCTGGGGGAAGCTGGCCGACGTCGCGCGGGATTTCGTCAAGAAGGGCCGCCTGGTGTACGTCGACGGGAAGCTCCGGACGCGCCAGTACCAGGACCGCGACGGGAACAAGCGCTGGTCCACGCAGGTGAACCTGGACACGCTGCAGCTGCTGGACAAGAAGGACACGGGCGCGTCGGACTACAATCGCGACGGCGGCTACCGGCGGGACGACACCGGCTACGCCCAGCGGTACGAGCGCCCCGCCCCGGCCCCGGCCCGTCGGGACGACCCGGAAGCGGTGTACGGACCCGGCGCGCGCCGCCCGGCTCCGCCGCCCATGAAGCCCGCCCCGGAATTCGACCCCGACGACCTGCCGTTTTAGGAGGACGAAATGGCTAAAACGGCATGGACGGAAACGGACCGGCTGATTCTCCGCGCGGCCATCCGCGCGGGGGAAACGCTGAAGGACGGCGCGCTGCTGGGCGGCCTGGTCGCCAGGCACCCGCGCGCGTCCGTCGTGGCATATCTCAATCGGGAACGCGAACGCATGGAGGACGAAAATGGCCGTTGACAGAATGTACGTCCGGGTCCCCGTCGGGGCCATGCTGCGCCGCGTCGCGGCCATTGACGAAGCGGGGAAGCTGGACGGCAAGAAAGAGGACGAACGGGACGCGGAGCTGGGCCGCTGGGCGCGCATGGTGGCCATGTGCATGGCCACGGGCATGCTGGACGGCGGCATGGACGCGTTCCTGGGCGAGGTTCTGGAATTCACGGACAACCCGCGGTTTGCCGGGCGCCCGAAATCGCGGAGGGCCGCGCGCAAAAACAAGGGGGCGGCGAATGGCGACGACTGACACCTACCATCTGTACCGGGCCGTCGACAAGCTGGAGGCGGCGCTGGGCGAAATCGAAACGTCCGTCCGGAATTCGACACTCATCCGCGGGGAAATGGTCGAGGCCGGGGGCTACGTCAAACAGGCGGTCGAATCCCTGCGCCAGGCGCTGGGGCTGGCCCGTGTACCGGACGGCCCCGGCCAGACGTCCCTGTTCAACGACGACCGGGTGGAGGGCTGACCATGTACAGAAGCACATCGGCGGAGGAATTCCTGTCGGGGCTGGACGACCGCCCGGCCACGCTGCCCGACATTGCCAGGCGTCTGGGCGTGTCCCTGCGGTCCGTTCGCAGAATCCACGCATGGGCGCGCATTGGGGCAGCGGACAAATTCATCGAGGAGCCGGGACACCGCGGCAAATTCGCAACGTTCCGCCTGGCGCCCGGCGTCGAGGCGCCGAAGCGCGAGGAGCCGACCGGCGTCTGCGTGGTCACGCCGTCGCAGCTTGCCTGGATTGACGCGCGGCTGGAGGACTGTCCGTCGGACACCGAACGGGCGTTCCGGAGGGTGTTCGGCGCGGCGCGAATCGGACACGACGCGCTCATACAGCTCATCTACCGCCGCCGGGCGGCGCTGGGCGTGAAAACGACGCCGAAGGCGACGGACGAAGGACACCTGGACCGGATTCCTGTTGCGGCGCTGAAACCGCTCCCGCGGACGCCTGCGGACGACGACCGGGACGCTATGTTCGCGGCGTGTCGTCGTCGCATGGCGCGGTTTCAGGCGCAACGACAGGCGGAACGCCGGGCGCGAATCCACGCGAACGAAACCTGGCGAATCTGGAAGGAGGAGGCCAAATGACGAACTTCGAAAAATGGAAGGAATCGCTGGCGCCGGAAATGCTGTTGCGTCCGCGACCGGACGGCAAAACGAGGTGCGTCTGGATTGACTGCGCCACAAATTGCCCCGCGGAAAACTGCCCGGCTAAAAGGTGCTGGACCGGACGGAAAGTGGACATTGAACGCTGGCGCAAATTCGGGGAACGTTGCGACAAATGGTTTCTGCGCTGGGCGACCGCGCCCGCGAAGGAGGAGAAATGAAAGACGAAAAGAACACGCGCACGACCGCGAAGCTGGACGCGCACGAACTGAACAAGGCTATTAGCGCCATTTGCGGCGTCGACCTGGTCCTGCCTCGGGACAGCCTGTACAGCGCCGTCGACCTGCTGTTCCGGTCCGGTCCAAGCGTTGAATCGTTTTGGCACCGGGCGCAATCCATCGAGGTGCTGCTGGCGACGCTGGAAAACTCTCTGCGCCGGCTCGAATCGGATATGCGCGCGGCGCTCGAGGAAATGGGCGGCGCGCCCGAGGAGGACGCAGAATGACTGACGCAGAATACGACTACCTGTTCCGCGACGCAGACCCGCGCTGGAAGGCGTATTACAGAATGCAGCGCGAGGAATACCGCAAGAAGCACCCCCGCACCAACTTCGAGGCCTGGCGTGAAAAGCTGACGCCGGAGGCTTTGATACACCCCGACATCATGGCCGGATGTGTTCGCGTGAGAATCGTCTGCAATGAAAACTGCCCGGTCAAAGACTGCCCCGTTATCAGGCACTTCCTTTTTCTGAAAAAGCTGGAAGCTAACGGGCATATCGTGACGCGCAGACAAGAGCTGGCGCACCGCCGAATCGGCCAGAAGTGCGCGACGTGGTTTCTGCGGTGGGCGGATAGGCCCGCGAAGGAGGAGAAATGACGAACTTTGAGAAGTGGAAAGAAGAGCTGACGCCGGAAGACATCGGTATCGTATGCAAAAGCTACGATGACGCCGCAAAGCTTCTATACGAAGCGGTTGAAAAAATCCTACTGCCCATCCCGCTTTTTGGTATAGGTTTCCCGTTCTTGCACCGCGCACAACTGCTGGAACAAAGCGCGAAAATTCTGTCCGCACAGATAAAGCAACTCGCCGCGGAGGCCTCTGCTTGGGCGGAATGCAAAGCAGATGAGGAGGAGAAATGACCTACAAGACCGAAATCCTATATGTCCTTCTGCGCTCGCTTCAAGCCGCACATCGTGCTAGCAACCTTGCCGTCGGCGCCGTCAATGACTTCGAAGATTACGTCAAAATCAGCAATGCGCTATTGCGGATGATTGACAGGACGGAACGTTCCATCGAGGAGGCCACGAAATGAACGACGAAACGACCGAAGGATGGCCGGAGCCGAAGAGCCCGTTCCCGGTCGGGAACGACCTCTATATGTCGCCGGATGAGATTAAGAACGCCGAAACAATCCAATACCACCAATCTAGGGGGACGCGTGGCCGAGACTGGAACCTGGTCGAGCAGTTCAAGCGTGAACTCCGCAGCGGTGCGCCGCTCATTCGACACTACGAAGACCAGCGACCTGCGCTTCTCACGGCGGTGCGCGAAATCCGCGAAGAGAAGGAGGCAGAGGCGCGCGCTCTGATGTTTGAAAACCCGTGGGCAAAGAAGGCGGAGGATGCCGAGAAGGAGCCGCGCCCCGGCGTGCTGGCCAAGGAGGGGGAGAAGAGCGAGGAGGACGAGAAGTGAAAGACGAAACCGAAATCGCGCCGGGGACGCCGGCGGTGGAGGACATGGCGCTGGGCCTGGACGGGGTCGTCGGGACGGCGCTCATCGTGTTGGGGCTGATTGGTTCACTCGCGCTGGTCGTCGGGGCCGTGTGGTTCGCCGTCGCCGCGCTTATCGAATAGGAGGCACATCATGGGACGAAAGACGAAGTACGCGGACGTTTTGAACGACGACTGCACCCATCTGTTCGCGGAGCTGGTGCGCCTGCGCGACCTGGCGGCCAGCACGGCGGCGAAATACGCCGTTGGCAGCATGGAGCAGAAAATGGCGATTTGGCTTTGGGAACGGGCCGTCCGGGACGTGAACCAAATGCGGGTCGCCCTGCACAGGCGCGACGCCCTGCGCGCCGTGAAGGGGGAGAAGTGAACGACCAATACGAGCTTTTTCTGCACAAATTCGAGCGCAAGAAAACAAGCGACGACTGCTACACGCCGCCGAACATCTATGAAACCGTGGCCGCGTGGGTGTCCAAGCGGTACGGCGTCGACACGTCGGCGTTCGTCCGCCCGTTCTGGCCCGACGCAGACTACCGCGAATTCGACTATCCGAAGGGGTGCGTGGTCGTCGACAATCCGCCGTTTTCGATTTTGTCGCAAATCGTCCGGGATTACAACGACGAAGGAATCCGGTTTTTCCTGTTCGCGCCTTATCTTCGGCTCATCCCTCACGCCTGCAACGTCGTGGCCCCCGCGTCCATTGTCTACGAGAACGGGGCAGAGATTCCGACCGCGTTTGTCACGAATTTGTCGCCGGAGCTGGTTCTGGAGGCCGCGCCGGACCTGTGCGCGGCTCTCGAAGCGGCCGACAAAGTGAACCGCGCAAAACAGAAGCGCAGCTTGCCGAAATACGAACTTCCGGTCGAAATCATAACCAGCGCCAAAGCGGGGTACATCGCCAAGCACGGCGTCGCGCTGAAGATACCGAAGGCGGAGGCGGCGTACATCAGGACGCTGGATTCCATGCGCGCGGCTGGCGTGTCCGGGATTTACGGGAGCGGGTTCCTGCTCTCGGAACGGGCGGCAGCGGAACGGGCGGCAGCGGAACGGGCGGCAGCGGAACGGGCGGCAGCGGAACGGGCGGCAGCCATTTCCTGGCCGCTTTCCATACAGGAACGCGCGGCGGTCAAGGCGCTGGGCAAAAACAAGGCGGCGGGGTAGTTATGCGCGAACGCCAATCCAAAATCTGGGCGAACGTGACGGACGGGGAGCAGCTGGCGCTGCGCACCTGGGCGGAGACGGCCGGGTTCGCGACGCTGGGCGACTTCATTCGGTTCGCCTGCTGGCGGACGTGCGCGCACGGGCTGACGCGTCCGGACACGGTGAACGCGGACGCGCATTGGTTCGCGGAGCTGGAGGCCGCGGCGGGGTCCGCCATCGAGCAGCTGGTCCGCGATACGTCGAACATCAAACAGGCCAAAATCTAGGAGGCGAACAATGGAACAGAACCTGGCCGAAGTGAAACAGGAAATCCGGGCGCTGCTGGCGGTCCGGGCGTCTCTGGGGACGGTGCTGGACGTTTGCCGGGCGCTGACCATTGACGGCCCGGACGGGACGCGCGAGGCGCTGGGCGCGGTCAAAGACCGCGTTTTGTGGCAATGGGACCAGATGAACGCGGAGCTGGACGCGCGCCGTAAAATCGAAGGGGGGCGGAATGAACGGCGCGAATCTTGACCGGGACGTGCTGACGGCGTTCGCCTGCGTAATCGCGGACCAGCAGCTGCGCACGTGCCTGGACGTGCTGAAACAGGTCGCCCGGTGGTTCGAGGCGTCCCCGTCGGCGGAGGCGGCCGTGTGGTCGACGGTCCGGCGCATGGAGGCGACCAGGGCGGTGGTCCGGGGCGTGTCGGACACGCTTATGGCGGACATGGCGGACATAGCGGGCCAGGAGGCGGCCAAATGAATGACGACATGAAGCGCAGCCGCGAATTGTGGGACCTTTCGACGGACCTGTCGGACCTCCCTGACGACGAATTCCGGTCCGAAATGATGGATATGCTGCACACGCTGCGTTTGGCGTTGGACCAGCGGGAAACGAAGCGCCGTACGCCGTGGTTCGGCTACGTGCTGCGCGATATGCTCATGAACTGCTGGTGCATGGCGTTTCACTGGAGGGTCGACGAATGATTCGCGTAGCCGATTGCCGGTTCCCGCTGGCCGTGTCCTCCGAGGAGCTGAAGGTCTTACAGATAGCCGCGGCCCGGCTGGGCGCGGCCGGAACGGGGCAATTCGTCCGGCTAGCCTGCTGGCGGACGCTGGCCGACATGGCGGAAAACATGGAGGCGGTCAAGGGCGACGCGGCCGTCCTGCGCGACCTGGAGGCGTCCAGAAAATCTGGCGTCGAACTGGCCCCGAAGGTCGCCGCCGGGATTGGCGGAACGCCCGGCGAGGCGCCTAGAAAATTGGTTTTGTCCAACAAGCGGAGCGCCTAAAAATGCCCAACAAAAAAGCCACTTCCGTATGTAGTTCCGTAAGTACTTCCGTAAGTACTTCAGTATGTACTTCCAAAAGTACATCGCGTCTAATAAATAAAGCAATAAAGAACACGCAGAAAAACACCCAAAGGGAGACTGTTTTTCTGCGTGTGAATAATTGCAAAAGAATGAAAGTCATGGGGGGTATTAGGGGGGAAGTTTCCGACGACATTCTGCGCGCGTTCTTTGCGCAGCGTTCGAACGAAAACTGCTCCGCGCTCTGGACGTTCCTGTCGAAGGTCCGCGCTTGGCGAATCGAACCCGGCGAGAACTTGGCCAGGTCCTGGGACGGGTTCGTCCTGGCCTATTGGCAATTCGACGTCGACCGGCCAAACGCCGGGTCCCTCGCGCGCGCGTTCCTGCACCTGGTACACCTGAACTGCCTGTCCGTCCGCCGCGACGAACGTTCCAGGTTCGCCGGTCCCGTTTCCGTCCCCCGCGGATCCTCCATCCGCTGCGTCCGCCTGGACCCGGAAACGTGGGACGTCCTCATGGCGGAACTGCCCGAGGAGGACCCCGACGCCCAGAACGACGCCTCGCCGTGCGTGGACGTGCGCCACGCCCGTTTCGTTCCTTTCCAGCCCAACGACACCGACCCGGGCGAAAACGCCCGTACAGCTCACCGGAGGCCCTGACAATGGCACGACCGAAAAAGAACCTCATCCCGAAAACCAAGCCCCGCATTCGCCTGCGCAAAAACAAGCCCGAGCAGACGCCCGGCGCCGAACGTCGCGCAGCCCGAAAAGCCACGTTCCTGGAATTCGCAAAAACCACCTGCGGCAACATCCCTCAGGCCGTCGCGCTCTACAACGAAGCCGCCGACGGACACGACAAGCTCACGGCCAACACCATCTACGAGTACGAAAAGGCCGACCCCGTCTTTTCCGCCGCCCTGGCCGACTGCAGGCACCTCATCGCCGCGAACCTCGGGAAACTCGCCGTGAAATCCCTGGTCACCGGTATGCAGAACGCCAACGCCGCGTCCACGAAGCTGGCGCTGGACTACTACGTCATGCCCGAACGCTCCGCGGCCCAAAACAGCCCCGTCGCGGTCCAAGTCAACGTCTCTCTTGCGGACGCTTTGCGGAAAGCTGACCCCGAACTGGCAAACTTGACGAACGCCGCCGACGCGACCACGCAAAAACCGCTTGAAATTGCACAAAATAGGCAAGGCGAAACCGAAGTTAGCGCAAAAACCGCTCGAAAAACTGCAAACTTGCGCTCCATTCTGGCGGAGGAGGGTTAAAACATGCTCGATAGCGCCCTTTTTCAGGCCGAACGCGTCACCGTGGAGGACGTTCTGGAATTCCGGAAGCGGTACCGCGACGACATTCCGGGATTCGCCGTCGACGTCCTGGGCGTGGAGCTGGACGAAAACCAGACGCAAATCGCCCAGGCCGTCCACGACGGGAAGCGCGTCGCCGTCGTTTCCGGCCGCGGTATCGGCAAAACGTGGGTCGAAGGCGTCCTGGCGCTTTGGTACATGCTCATGTTCCCCGGCGCCGAGGTGCGAATGCTGGCCAACACCGACGCCCAGTCGAAAACCGTCCTTTGGCGCCCCATGCTCCGCCTGCTGAACGGGTCCGCCTGCCGGGATTGGTTCGCTACGCCGTCGACCGAGGAGGTCCACGTCAAGGGCGACCCGAACGGGCCGGGGATTGTCCGCGTCGTCTGGTCCGCGCATTCGGTCGAAAACGTGTCCGGCGTGCATTCGCCCCGGCTGCTGTACATCATGGACGAAGCGTCGAAGCTCCCGTCCGAACTCATCGACAACATCCTGGGCGGCCTGTCCGAGGCCGACAACCGCGTCCTGCTCTGCGGAAACGGGACCCGGTCGTCCGGGTACTTTTACAACGCGTGCCAGGAGGGGAGCGGCTGGAACGTCCTCCACATCGACAGCCGGTCCAGCCGGTTCACGTCCAAAGAGGCCATCGACGACCTCATACACACGTACGGGCTGGAATCCGACACTGTCCGGATTAACGTCCTCGGGCTGTTCCCGCGCATGGGCGGTTCGTCCATCGTCCCGGACGCGCAAATCATGGCGGCCATGCGCCGCGAACCGGCTCCGACGCACGGTTCGGCCGTGGTTTGCGGAATGGACGTCGGCGGGGGCGGCGACCCGACCGTGTGGGTCGTCCGCGACGGCCTGCGCATTGTGGCCATCGAGCAGGACGTTTCGGCCGGGGCCAACGAGGACGCCCTGGTCCGCCTGACCGCGTCCGTCTGCGAACGGTACCGCGTCGCCCGAATCCTGGTCGACAGCACCGGCCTGGGCCATTTCCTGCCGTCCCGGCTGACCACGGCCATGCCCGGCGTGGAGGTCGTCGGCCGGAACTTCGGGGAATCCAGCCCGGACGACGCTTACGCCAACATGCGCGCCTGGGCGTTTTTCCGGGCGCGGGAATGGTTTGGGCTGGGCGTCTCCATCGGGGACCGGCCGACGCTCCGCGAGGAGCTGCTGGCCATCGAATACCGGACCAACACGTCCGGGAAGCTGGCGCTGGCGCCGAAGGACAATGTTCGGGCCGTCCTGGGCCGTTCTCCCAACGAAGCGGACGCCCTGGCGCTGTCCTGCGCCTATCCTGGCGACCTGTCGACGCTGGGGGTTCCGCTGGTCCGGACCGCGGCGCAGCGCTCCGCCCCGGTCGACCTGACGCCGTTCGAGACGTGGGACGACTGACCGCGGGAAATGGCAGGGGGTGCGTTTCGCCCATAATGGGGCATGGACGCACCGGAAACCGAACAGCAGCAGCTTGACGACGCCGACCTGGTCGCGCGCGTTTTGAAAAACGTCTCCGACGGGAAAGCCGCCGTTGCCGACGTGTACGACCGCGCGGAATCCGACCTGGATTTCGCGTCGGGGCTGTCCGGCGCGCAGTACGGCGAACGCGACGCCAAGCTCCGCGGCCGCGGCCGCGTCAAACAACAGTTCTCCCTGGTCAACCAGTACATCGAACGGGTCATGGGCCTGTACGACGCCGCCCCGTATGGCGTCCAGGTTTCGGCGCTCACCGACGACGCGTCCGAAATCGCCAGAACCACGCAGGGAATCGTCGACGCCATCCAGGCGAACAGCAGCGCAAAAAACGCTTACCGCACGGCCCTGCGCAACGCGACGACGTGCGGGTATGGCTGGATAGCGGTTTCGACGAAATGGGCGAACGACGCCGACGAAAACGCGGACGTGGTCGTTTCCATCGAACCCGTCCTGGACCCGTTCGCCGTGGTCCTGGACCCGGCCAGCACCGAAACGGACGGCCGGGACGCGGAATGGGTCGCGTACACCGAACGAATCCCGGCCAGCAAGGCCGCGGCCATGTACGGCGACGAAGTGCTGCAGCCGGGCGTCGGCCAGCACGGGTTCGCCATCGAACGCAACGAAAACAAGAAAGTCGACGTCGTCACGTATTACGAACGCAGCCGGGAGGCCCACGAGGTCGACCTGGGCGACGGCGTGACCAAGCGCGTCCGCGAAAACCGCGTCGACATGTGCAGGGTAGTCAACTGCCACCTGGTCGAACGCCGCCAGCTGGCGCTGTCCCGCGTCCCGATTGTCCCGGTTTACGGCCTGCCGGTTCGGTATCAAGGCGCAAATAGCTACGTGGGTATCGTCCACCGCGCGCGCGACGCCCAGCGGAACCTGAACGCCGCCATTTCGACCGGCGCGGAACGCCTGGCGCTTTCCCCGACAATGAAAATCATGGCCCCGGCCCCCGCGGTCGCCGGTCACGAAAAGGAATTCGCGGACGCGAACCGGACGAACAACACGCTGCTGAAGTACGAACCGTACGACCCCGTCACCGGAAAGGCGTTCCCCGAGCCGGTCAAGGTCGACCCCGCCGTCGACAATTCCGACATTGCGAACATGTACGCGCTGTACGCGCGCGCCCTGTCCGCTGTCATCGGGATTCCGGAGGACGGTATCGGGGCGGTCCCCGGCCGCGAACAAACCGCCGAGGAGACGCTGACGCGCGCGAAGGCGGCCGAAACCGTCCTTTCAACGCTCTATTCGAATCTGGCCACGTCCGTGGCCGCCGTCGGGCGCGTGGTCGTCGAAACCATCGCGGACAGCTACCGCGGGGAGCGGTCCTACCTGACGCAGGACGGCCAGCGCGTCGTCCGCCGAGACGTGGATTTCGAAGCGGTCCGCATGAACCCCGCCGACCTGTCCGTCGACATTGACGCCGGTCCGCTGCTGGGGACCCAGCGCAAGGAAAACCTGCGCTCCCTCATCGCGCTGCTGTCCATCGCCCCCGACACGTTCCGCCCTGTCGTGTTCGCCCAGGCCTGCCGGTACATTGACGGCGTGGACGACGGGTTCAAGCAGAACGTCGACAAAATCGCGCTTTTCACCATGCAGCAGGCCGTCCAGGGCGCAGGCAATGCGCAGGCGCTCCAGGCGGAGAACCAGCAGCTGAAAACGCAGCTGGCGGAAATGCAGCGCGCGCTGGTCGAACAGGCCGCGGACGTGCAGAACGCGCAGGCGCGCACCCGCGCCGACCTGCTGAAGGTCCAGCTGCAGAACCAGAACCGCCTTCAGGTCGAAGCGCTGAAACAGCAGGGCGAGAACGACCGCGCCGTGTTCGAGGCGCAGGCCGAAGCGCAGCGCGACGCCGCCAGGGCGTACGCCGATTACGAAAAAGCCGCCGCGGCCCAGACGGACCAGGCGGAGGCCGACGCGGCAATGCTGGCCGCGCTGGGCGGGGGGGCGCTCTAATGCTCCGCCGCGTGAACCTGTCCGCCGGGCGCGCCGCCAGCGCGCAGGGCGAAACCGCAACCGCGCACCGCTCCGCGAAGTAAGGGCGGAAAGGAAGTCTGAAACATGGCTGGAGAACTGGACGCATTCATGGCTGGCGCCGGGCTGTCGAAGGCCGAAGGCGACGCGAAGGACACGACGACCACCGCCGCGCCCGAAACGTCGTCCGCGGAATCCGAACAGGCCGCGCAGGGCGTGGAACAGACGGTCGAACCGGAAACGGACGCGGCCGCCGCTGGGCTGAATCCGACCGAACCGGAAACGCCGGAACAGGTCGAAAACAAGGGTTCCGGGAAGCCCGGCCGGGACGACGACGAAAACGACGACGAAACGCATTTGTCCCGCCGACAGATGAAGCGGCTGCGCTACCAGAATGCGCAGCAGCGTAAACGGATTGAGGAGCTGGAGCGCGAACGCGCCGCCAGGCCCTCCGACCAGGCGAACCCCGCCGCCCAGGCCTCCGCGGTCGACCGGTCCGCGTTCAAATCGGACGCGGAATGGGTCGAAGCGCTGGTCCGGACCCGCATGGCCGAGCAGGCCGCGGAAAAGGCGCGGGTCGAACGCGAGGAACTGGAACGCACCGAATCGCAACGGGCGTTCGTCGCCGCCTGGACCGACAAGGTCAAGGCGTGTTTCCCGACCCCGGAAGCGAGGCAGGAATACCAGGACGCAATGGAGGACGCATTCGACGGCAAGCCCGGCGAGGCGTTTTCCGACGACGTGGCCGGGTACCTGTTCCAGCACCCGAAGGGTCCGGCGGTTCTGCGCTATCTGGCCGGCCACCCGACCACGTGCGAACGCCTGCGCAACTCGCACCCGTTCGACCAGGCGGACATTCTGCGGAAAATCGTCGCGTACGTCGAAAGGCCCGTCCAGACCGAACCGGCGAACGCCGGGGCGACCGGACGCAAGCCCGTGGCTCCCGTCGGGTCCATCCGCACGGGGGCGGCCGCGACCAATCCGTCCGCGAGGAGCGCGGAGGAGCTGTTTCTGGCCGCGGTCAGGTAGTCAAACAGCCCAACAGAAGGAGAATTCACAATGGCTGCTACCCTCGTTTTCAACAAGCTGGCCGCGGTCCTTGGCATTAAGATTGCCAAGGCCCTGCCCGTCCTGAAGTACACCCGCCAGCAGGCGTCCGACAAGGTGTTCGACCAGGTCGCCGCGAACGGCGTCACCATGCTCTACGCTCTCCCGGACTACGGCACCGTCGGCACCGGCGGCTCCATCTCGGAAGCGCAGATGGCGTACGCGGCCGGGACCGTCCCGCTCACGCTCCACCAGTACAACGTCCCGTTCTCCGCTGGCCAGCTCTCCGACACCGACCTGTCGGGTTCGGTCCGCGAAGCGAACGAACTGATTGACCTGGCGGAACAGGTCGAAATTCCCCTCGCCGGGAACCTCGGCCACACCATCCAGCGCAACACGCTGAACACCGCCTGCCTGGGCGCCGGTTCCGCGTTCGTCGTCGGCGCCGGTGACAGCCTCGCCAAGAAGCTGGCCCTGGCCACCTCGGCCATCGAGGCGACCTACAGCGACGACGACAAGTACGGCGCGATTGGCCCCATGCTCCGCGCGGAATTCTCCGCCGAAGAGGCCAAGCTGTTCAACCCCACGTCCAACATCTCGAAGCTGTACCTGGACCAGACCATCGGCCACTACAGCTCCGCCGACTGGCTCGAAACCCCCGACGCGTCGGACATCGCCACCGGCACGCTGGACTTCGAAACCGCCGGTCTGGCCGTGTCCAGCTACACCGCGGCGACCAACACCGTGGTTCTCGCCGCGTCGACCCTCACCGGCACCGTGACCGCTGGCACCCCGTTCTACATCGACGGCGTGAACTGCGTCGACGTGTTCGGTCAGGACACCGGCGTCCCGTTCACGTTCGTGGCCCAGGCCGACGCCACCGCGTCGTCCAACAGCGTGTCCATCGTCGTGCAGCCCCTGGCCACGTCCGGCGCCCTGTGCAACGTGACGGCTCTCCCCGCCGCGTCCGACACGGTGTCCGAGGTCCTGGAACCCTCCAAGACGTACCACCGCGCCGTCGTGTGGTCGAAGCCCGGTATCGGTACCGGTTTCGGCCGCATGGCCGAACTCGAAGGCGCCAAGAACTTCAAGTTCGAAAGCGGCGAGGCCGGGCTGTGGTTCTACGGCTCCAAGCAGGGCGACATCATGAACCGCCGCAACATCTGGCGCCTGGACGTGCTGACCGGCTCGGTCGTCACGCGCAGCAACTGGGTGTCCGTCGTGTTCAAGGAAATCTAAACGGTTTCCAACCCCCGCGGGTTCGTCCCGCGGGGTTTCACAAAACGCCCGGTCCCGCGCGCCTCGGTACAAACCACACACCACTGCGTCGGGAACGCGTCGGGGCCGGGCAATTTTCACTCTTCGAACGGGGAACCCATGAAACGAGTTTGCGGAAAATTCTACTGCTGCTGGCTTGACGACGCCGACGCGGACCGCGCCGTCGCTGCCGGAATCGGTTTTTCGTTCAACGACCGCCCGGAACGTCCGGGCAAATTCCTGACCTACCGCGCGGACAGCGCGGAGGCCGACATTCTGCGCGCGACCATCGCGGCCGCCGCTCCCGTCAAGGCCGCGAAACCCGCGCCCGAACCGGAACCCGTCGCGGCGCCAGACGCGTCCGCCGACGCGCCCAAGCCCGAAAAGAAACCCGCGGCCCCCGCAGACGCCCCGAAGGCCAAGCGCGGCCCCGGCCGCCCCCGGAGGCGCTAAATGGTCAACGTCCGCGAAATCATCGAGGACGCGTTCGCCGCAATCGGCGCTTTGCCCGACGGGAACCACCTGGACGGCAACCGCGCCGCCGTCGGGGAACGAATGCTGAACCAGCTCATCGCGTCCCTGAACCTGAACGGGTTTTTCGCGTTCCAGCAGACGACGCTGGATTTCGTCGCCAACGCGACGCAAAACCGGTTCAAAATCGGCCCCGCGCAGCCCGTAGGCGAAACCCAACCCGACATTGTGGCCCAGCGCCCCGCCGCCGTCACGTCCGTTTTTATCGGCCCGAACCCCAACGTCATGGCTGCCGAGGTCATCCTTGTGAACCAGGCGCAAATGCCGGGGTTCTCCATCGAAAACGCCAAAGGGCTGCCCGAACGCTGCTGCTACATCTCCAGCTATCCGCTCGGGGAACTTTGGTTCGACCTGCGCGTTCCCGCCGGCTGGACCATGCGAATCTGTTTCGCGCGGACGCTGCCCGAAATGCACATAAACGACGAACTGCCCGTCCCGTCGGAATACCAGGGCGCCCTGACGTGGTCCCTGGCGAACCTGCTGACGTCGCGGTACCAGGTCGCCGCCGACGTGAAAGCGTCCATCAAGGAACGCATGGACTTTTTCGTCGACCCCATCCGGTCCGCCTGCGCGACGCGCACCCCCGTGCAGGCGTACCTGGACAATGGAGCCGGGAACACAATCCTCTCGAGGAACTAGTCAATGGCTGGCGGCGTCCAAATGGTCCAGTTCGTCGGCGGTTCATACGCCCCGGCGGCCCGTTTCGTGTCCGCCCAGCGAACCGTGAATTTCGTCCCGGAAAAGACCGGCCCCGACGCCAGGACGGACCTGGTATTGGCCCCGACCCCCGGCGAATCCATCGCCTGCAGCTGGAAAAGCGGGGAACCGTGTCGGGCGCTCCATTGGTCGTCCACGGGACCCAACGGCCAGCCCTGCCTTTGGGGCGTGTTCGGCTCCAGCGTGTACCGCTGGACGACCATAGGCGAAAACGTCACCCCCGCGCAATGCACCGGTTCCATCGTCTCCGGGACCGGTCGCGTCTCCATCGCGGACAATGGCTACGTTCTCGCCATCGCGGACGGCTCCACGCTGTGGGTCGTGGACCTGTCCGCCGCGGACGGGGCGCTGGCGCTATCCGCCGTCGCCCTCCCGGAAGTGTCCGGCGCGCCCGTCCGCCCGTCCGTCGTCGCGTACATCGCGTCCCGCCTGGTCATCAACGACGCGAACCCCGGCGAGGGGCGCAACGTGTTTCTGTTCTCGAACCTGAACGGGACCACGGCCACGCTGTCGTTCGCCATCCCCGGGACCACGCCCCCGGCTCCGCAATACTACTCCGCCCAGTACTCCGCCGACCCCATCGAGGGAATCGTCGCGAACAATGGGCGCTTGTACATCGTCGGGCCGAATTCATACGAGATTTGGGCGCCTGGCGCGAATTCCGACACCGGCGACGACCCGTTCGATTGGGTTTCCGGCGCAACGTCGGAAATCGGGACGCAGGCCCCCGCGTCCGTCGCCCAGATTGACGAATGCGTGTTTTGGTTGGGCGGCTCCGCGGCCGGGCGCAACGCAGTGTACATGCTTCAGGGGCTGCGCCAGCCCGTGCGCGTTTCGACCAACGCCCTGGAACGCCGAATCGCGGAATCCTCAACGTCGTCCGCGGCCATCGGGTTCTGCTATGCGGACGAAGGCCACAAATTCTACTGTCTCACGTTCGACGCCGACGGGCTGACCGTCGTTTTCGACGTGTCGACCCAGCTTTGGCACGAACGCAGCAGCCGCAACTGGACGACGGGGGAGGACGGCGCATGGCTGCCCCGGTTCCCCGTGAACGGATTTGGCCAGCGCCTGTTCTGGGGGACGACCGACGGGCGAATCGCGGAGCTGACCCACGGAACCGGGCGCATGATTGACGCCGCGACCGGGAACGCGGACAAACCCGCCGTCCGCCGCCGCGTCGGGCCGGTTCTTTGGTCCGCGCTGAAGCGCGTCACCGTCCGGGACCTGGCCGTCGACATGGAAACGGGGACGACCCCCGAGCTGGCGCCGGAAATCCCCGGCGACCTGACGCCGAACAGTCAAAACCCGCGCGCCATGCTGCGCGTGTCGGGCGACGGCGGCTACACCTGGGCGGACCTGTCCTGGCGGTCGTTCGGTCGTCAAGGGAACTACGGCCAGACGGTGCATTGGCAGAACTGCGGCTGGGGGCGGTCGTTCGTCGTCGAGCTGTCGTTCTCCGAGGATTTCCCGTTCACGGTCGCCGGGCTGCGCATTGCAGCGGAGGAATCGGCCCTATGATTGAAATCGCGGCGAAATGGGCGCGTCCCGACGCAGACGGCGACATGGAGGCCGCCTGGTCCGCCGTGGTCCGCGCGCTGGCCGGACAATGGGGTGCGCAGAAGTGCGCGCTGACCATCTCGGGCGCGCGCGTCGGGGACGTTACGTTCCACGCCGTCGGCGCGAAGGCCGAGGCGCTTTTCCGGGCGCCCGCAACCGTCACGCTGGACGTCGCCGTTCCCGGAACCGTCACCGGCGGCGTCGTTTTCTCTCTGGGCGCGGCGGGTTCCGCCAACGCGCCGACGGCTCTCCCGTTCGGGCCGCTGTCGGCAAAGAATGGCGACACCATCGCCGTGTCGGCCACGAAGGACAACTGGTACAAAATCGAACTTTGGTTCGCGGAGGTGTAAAATGGCCATCCCTCTCATCGCTGCTGGAATCGCCGCTGGCGGGGGCGCCCTGCTGGGCGGCCTGTCGTCGGCGTTCGGAGCGTCGGACAAAAACGCGCGCCTGAAGGCCGCCGGGAAACAGATTGACCAGCTGCGCCAGGAACAGGCGCAGGGCTACGCGGGAATCCAGCAGGGGCTGGACCAGGCGTACACGCCGTACACCGAAAACGCCGGGACCGACTACAGCGCGTACCGCCAAGCGTCGCAGAATCTCGGGCAGAACCTGCGGGGCTACGCCGACGCGGGGTCGTTCGAATTCGACCTGAACGCCGCCATCGACAAGCTCATGGACCCGTACCTGGAAGGGCGCACCGAAGCGGCGACCCGCGCGCTGGAGGGGTCCGCGGCAAACGCCGGGAAGCTCAATTCATCGGCCACGCTGCAGGGAATCGCCAAGCGGTCCGGAGAACTCTACTCCGACGCATGGAAGGACGCGCTGAACGCGGCCCAGCGCCAGCAGACGCAGGAATACGGGCAATGGTCCGACGCCGTCGCGCGCGAACGCGCCGCCGTGGACCAGGCGAACGCGAACGTCCAGGCGCAGCTGGCCGCAATGGGGAACCTGGCCAGCATGGGGCAGAACGCGACGCTGGGCCTGGCCAACACGAAGGCCGGGCTGCAGGGCGAGAACCTGACGAACCAGGGCAATCTGGCGCTGCAGAAAATCGCCATGCGTTCGCAAATGGCCGACCCGCTGGCGTCCGGGATTTCCGGCGCGCTGACCGGCGGAACGGGTGTCCTGAACGCGCTGTACGGGCGCTAACCGAAGGGGGCCGCAAATGGCGCTTTTGGATTTCTCCATTTTGAACACCGTCCGCGGGATTGACCCGGAACGGTCCGCCGCGGAAATGGCCCAGCGCGTGTCCGACGCCCTGGGCGCAGGCGTGAACGCATGGAAAACGGACAAGGCCCGGAAAATCCTCGAGGACTACCGCAAGTGGTCCGGGGAAACCGAAGCTGACCGATTCGACATGGACGCGGAAATCGCCAAGCGCATGGGCGGGTTCGACGCCTCGAAGGACGCAGAGGACCGCTACCAGGCGGCGTTCGCGAACTACCAGCAGGGGGCGCCCGTGGTCCCCGAAGGCGGCGACACCGCCGCGCGCGACGCGTACCTGGCCGCGTGGGACGAACAGGCGACGCGCGCCATTCTGGCGAAGCAGGCGCAGGCCGAACACGACCGCCGCCTGGCGGAGGCCAAGAGGGGCGCCCAGGAGGCGTTCGACGCGCTCTATCCGGACGCCGCGTCGTGGGACGAATACCGCGCTGCGCGCGAACGCTGGAACCCGTACGTTGGGGAAGGAAAGAACCGCCGCGCCAAGTACGACGACGAAAAGCTGTACGAAGCGGCGGACGCCATCCGCTGGTACCGCCCCGACATTGCCTCGGAGCTGGACGCGCGCGCCAAAAACGCGTTCGACCGGCGCACCCAGCTGGAAATGTACCAGGCCAAAATGTTCAACCCGCTGTCGCGCATGGAGCGCGCGCAATCGGCGTTCAACAGCGCCGCGGTCCGTCTCCGCGAGGCGGAGGCGCGCCTGGCGTCCGACCGGACGAACCCCATGTTCAAGCAGCAGTACGAAACCGCGCTGTCGACGTTCAACATGGCGCAGGACGCGCTGAACGAAGCGCAGAACGCCTATTTCGGCGCCGAAGGGCGCGCCCCGGCTGGGGAACCCGGCGAGGCCGCGAACCTGGCGACGGGGCAGCTGGCCCTGGTCGAGGAAATGGCGCAGGAGCTGGACAAATTCGGTTCGCTGGACGAACTCATGGCGGAGGCGGCGAAGCGCGGCCTGAACAAGAAGGGCCGCGACGAACTGCGCACCATCTGGACGCAGCGCGTCGGGGAACGCCAGCGCGAAGCGCAGCTGGCCCAGGGACAGCGTCGGCTGGACCAGGCCGACCGGGATTTCGCGCTGAAGGAAACCCAGTACACCGAAGGGAAGCGCGGGACGGGTATCGGCGGCCAGTACTCCGACGCCAACGTCCAGACGGCCCGGAACATCGCCGCGGCGCTGAAGAACGGCGGCGACGTGAAGCCCTACGCCGACGACCTGAAGAAACTCGGGTTTACTGTCGAAGTGAACCCCGTCACGGGTTCGCTGCTCATCATCCGCGGGACGAAGAAGTACAGCGCGAACAGCGCCGACGAAATCGTGTCCTGGATTGAGAATACCTACCTCCCGGCGGCGGAGGCGGCGCGCGCCAGCGCACCCGCGGCCCCGGCGAAACCCGGGAACGGGAACGGCGGCGCCCCCGCCAAACCCGGTTCCGGGCGGAGCCGGTTCGGGAAGCGGTGACGGGAAATCCGCGGACCCGGAATTGCCCAAAATAGGATAGGGGAAACGACATGGCCCAGACGCTGGATTACATCGAACTGGCGAAACAGCTGTTTTGGAACGGCTGGAGCGCCGGGGACGTTTTCGACAAGCTGAACGAAACGCACATCCGCCAGCACGACGCGGAGATTTCCGACAAGGCCGTCGACGACATTTTCCAGAAGCTGCTCAAAGACGGCTACGCGTTTCTGCCTGGGCTGAACGAATACGTGCGAGGCGCGCGCGCCGACGGGACGAAGCTCCCGGAATTCAAGGTCGACCGCGACGCAATGGTCCAATGGATTGAGGAGCAGGGCGCCGCGGAGGACCGCCGCGCCATCGAAGAGAACGAACCCCTGCTCATGCGCAAGCTGGCGCCGTCGTTCGTCCAGGGCGCGCTGAAGGACGCGCGCACCGGGCGCGAACCCGGCGGCCTGAAGGAATTTGGCCGCCTGGCGTCGGACGCCGTGACAAATCTGTTCCAGCCCCTGACGGCCCCCGTCGGGAACCTGCTGGCGACCATTGACCCGACGCACACCTATGATTTCAAGGACCCCGGGAACCCCGAAGGGCTGTTCCGCGACCCCGGCCTGGCCGCGTCCGCGGCGCTGGCGCTGGTCCAGCCCGAAACGGCTCCGCTGGCGCTGGCGCGCCTTGCAATGGCCACGGGGCGCACCGGCGCCGCCATAAAGGCCGTGAAGGCCGCAAAGGCGCTCAAGGGCGCAGAACTGACCGGCGACGCCGCCAAGCTGAACCGCCTGGCGCGGTTCGCCATGCAGGCGTGGACCGACGCAGGCGGGACGTATCTCGGGTCCCGCGTGAACGACCAGACGTACGACTATTCCGGGCTGGAATCGGGCCTGGGCGGCCTGTTCGGGACCGGAATCGGCTACATGCTGAAGCCGGGCGCGGACGTCGCCGGGCGAGCCGCGGAGGCGACGGGAAAGGCCGTCGACCGCGCCGTCGCCGGGAAGGAGGCCGTGGACGTCGGGCTACAGGACGTCCCCGCCGTGTACAAAATGAACCGCGCCCCCGCGCGTCCCGTCGGGCAGACGGACGAATTCATCAGGTACGCGCTGAACGAACTTGGCCTGAAACCCGAAGATTTGCCGTCGGGCTGGCTCAACGACCGCGCCACGCGCGGGACCGCCGCCCAGCTGGAAAACACCATCATTTCGTCGCCCGTGGGTGAAAATTTCTCGCGGCGCTGGGCGAACGCGAACGAAATCCTGGGCGCGCGCCTCAAGGCCATCCTGAACGACCCGAACGCGTACGAACTGCTGGAGCGCCTGCGCCGCGAATGGCCGCAAATCAAGCAGAACGCCCTGGGCGACCATTTCAATCTGTCTAACGCGTTCGAGAAGCACCCGGAAATCGCGGACGCGCTGCGCGCCGCCGACGAAGCGCGCATGGCGGAGCTGCGCGGCCGGTTCGACGTCGAAACGCCCGAAGGCGCCGCGGCGCTGGACGAAGCGCTGAAGGGCGTTTCCACGCCGAACAATACAATGGCTTATCTGGACGCCAGAATTTCGGAGCTGGAAAAGAACATGCGCCTGGCCGGGGGCGTCGACGCCCTGGACGCGCCGGACATTACGGAACTGAAGATTTTGAAGCAGCTCCGCGAACGCCTGGGCAACGACGGCGGTTCCCCGCTCCAGCGCCTGGAAGGACTGGACCGCCTGCGCAAGAAAATCCACACGAACCTGGAAAAGAACAAAGAAGCGAAGCTCACCCCGGAACAGTCAAGGATTTTCAGTCGCGTGAAGGCCGAAATCCTGAAGGACCAGGAGGCCATTCTGTCGAACTCCGACTGGTTCGGTGACGTCGCGAACGACGCCGCGGCGCTTTGGCACGAAAAGCGGGTCAAGGCGGCCAAATTCCTGGACGCGGAGGACAAAAACGCGCTTGGCCAATTCCTGAACCCGGCGACGCCGAACGAAAAACAGTTCTGGAACGCGCTCACGTCGTCCCGCGCTTTCAACGAACGGCTGAAGGAAGCGCTGACGCAGGGCGGCGAGGAAGGCCAGGCGCTGCTCCACGACCTGCAGAACCTGGCGCTGGACGGCGCGCTGGCGGAGGAACGCAAAACCGGCGTTCCCTGGACCAGCGCTCGAAACCGGTACGCGCGCTCCGACATTCGCGAGGCGCTGAACACCCTCGTCGGCGCCGACGACCCGCGGCTGCAGGAGATTGACAAAATCCTCGAACTGGGTTCCCGCATGGGCGGCGCAGGCGAGGCAGGTTCCGCGTTCGGCCGCAACGCGAACATGTCCTGGCGCAAGCTGGCGCGCCTGAAGCGCCAGTACTCCGCCGCGCGCAAAATGGCGGAGGCCGACCAGGGAATCGGGCCTAAATCCCTTTGGGCCGACATGGACGAATATCTGCGCCTGGCGGAGGGCGAGGGGCTGCCGACCGGCGAACAGGTCGCGCCGTACGTTCCGAAAACGCCGTCGAACCTGGCGCCCGACGTGTCGCCCATGCGCCGCGCCATGAACGGCTTGGCGGAGAACCCCGTCGTCAAAACCACGGCGAAAACGACCGCCAGCGCGGCCGCGCGCCAGGCGGCCCGTCCGGGTCCGTTCCTGCAGCCCGACGACAGCGAACCGCCCGAGGAATTGACCGAACTCGAAAAGCGCCTTTGGCGCGAAACCGGCTGGCGGCCCCGTCCCGACGTCGGCGGGTTCGCCGTGAACTAGACAGAAACCAGAACAGGAGAACCAAACATGAACGAACGCGACATGTCGGCATGGATTGAACAGGAACAGCGGGAACACCCCTGGGCCGACGAAGAGACGGCCCGGCACCTGGTCGAGGACCACCTGCGCGACGACATTCACTACTACGACCGCGCGCTGAACCGCGACCAGCGCATGGCCGACGACGACCCGTTCCCGGAAGAAGAGGAGCGCCGCGAAAAGCACGGCCACGGCAAGCACGGCAAGCCCGGCGCCGTGGCTATCGTGTTCGGCAAGCCCGACCACGACGACCCGTTCCCGGAGGATTAACCACATGGCGCTGCGTTCGCTGACGTTCCCGCTTGGGCCGCTGTTCACCCACAACGGCCATCTGGCCGTCGGCTACGCGGTCGCATGCTACAATCCCGGGACCGACACGCTCCGGACCTGGTACGCCGACGCCGACCTGACCACCCCGGCGGCAAACCCCGACCGGACCGGTTCGGACGGGCGCCTGGCGCAGAAGTTTCTCGGCCCCGGCCCCGCTGAAATTCGCCAGTACGCGCCGGTCACGGCGTCGTCGACCATCCCCAACGACCTGCAGGATTTCCCTGGCGCCGAATGGAACCTGGTCGATTCCTGGTTGGAGGACGGCCTGGAACCGTCCGGGCAGGGGAGCGTCTATTCGGTCGACACCGTGGACGAGCTGCGCGCGCTGACCGCCGCGGAGGCCGTGGACGCCATCGTGGCCGTTCGCGGCTACTCCAGCGCGACGGACGACATTGGCGTCCGGTTCTACGTCCGCGACCAGTATTCGTCGCTGGTCGACGACGGCGGGGCCGTGCTGAACTCCGCGGCCGGGGGGCGCTGGCTGCTGAAGCATAGCGGGGGAGAGGTCGACGTTCGCGTTTGGGGCGCCCTGACGAACGGCGCCGACGTCACGTCGAACATCGCCGCCGCGGCCAGCTGGTCGAACGCCAACGCCGTGGCCCTGTATTTCCCGGACGGAATCTACACGGTTTCGTCGGGTTCTGTGACGCTCCAAAGCGCGCGGTTCGCTGACTGGGCGACGTTCAAGGCGACGGCGGGGGCGTACACGCTGAACCTGTCTGGCCATTGGGCCATCGAAAAGACGGGTGCGTTCGAGGACGCGGCGTCCAGCTACGCGGTCCGCGTGAATTTCGCGGCCACGGCTGACGCGGGAACCGTCCTCACGGCCTGGAACGGAACGGACGCCGACCTGACCCGGTACCCTGGGCAGAACGTCGTTTTGGCCTCCGACCACGACGCCATGCTGCACACGTCCGCGGCCACGACGCTGGCGTCCCTGACGCTGGCGAAAAACACGAATTCCGACTTTGACAACGACCTGACCATCGGGACGCTGGTTTCGGGCGGCTACACGCTGACCGTGACCGCCGACCCGGTGCTGACCATCGGGCGGTTCGACCGCCTGGCGAAGGACGCCGCCGCGCTGGCGTGGGACCAGGACGAAAACGGGACGCTCCGGGTTCTGTCGGATTTCCGGACGTCGGACGTGGACGCCAACGCGCTGGACCGCCTGGGCGGGACCTATTCGCCCATCGTCCTGACCGTGGACGCGGACCGGACGCTGGCTACGAACACTCACGTTTGGGTGTCCGTCACGCTCCAAACTGCCGGGGGCCTGCTGTCCGCCGACGCCGACACCATCGCAATGGGTCTGAACGCCGTCCGCGGCGACGGCCCCGTGTTTGGCACGGGCTGGGCGAACGGAACGTACCCGCGCGTGACCGTCTCGATTTGGGGCGCCCTGCGCGCAGTGCATTTCGACGGGACGCTGGGCAACGCCGCGTTCCAATCCGTCGCCTATGCTCACCGGGACGCCGCGCTGGACATGGAAGGGAAAACCGCGAACACCGCGGCGCTGGGCCTGTACGCGACGCCCAGCGTTCCCATGAACACCGCCGTGCGCAACGGCGCCATCGTGTTCACGGCCCCCGCGAACGTCACGGGGAACTTCACGGCCGACGGCGTGGAATTCACGCTGTCCGACCCGGCGTCGTCCGGGCTGGGGCTGGAAATCGACGGCCCCGCGTCCGCGACGTTCCGCAACTGTTCGTTCGCCGGTGACGTGTCGGCGGCGCTGTTCACGGCCACGGCGGACGGGCAGGTCGCCGTGGAGCTGGACGGCTGCACGTTCAACACGAAATTCTACGTGGACCCGTCGGGGGCAAACAAGACGGTCGCCGTGGTCCACGACTGCGCGTTCCTGGGCGGGAAACCCGTTTCGTTCGGCCAGGGCGACTTCACCGTGTACAACTGCGAATTCTCCGAGGTCGTGAAATTCGTCGGCGCGCCCGGCTACGTCCATTTTTGCGGGAACCGCCTGGCGGACGGCGCGGTCCCGTCCGGGAACAAGCTCATCGACATTGACGGCGTGACGAACGACCAGTACATGTACCGCGTACTGATTGAAGGAAACGAACCACAGGTCCTGCTCCCGTCGTTGGAAAACACGTCGACCTACTGGCCGCAGACGCGCGGACATTTCCGCGTCCTGGGCGCCGACCCGAACGACCCGTGCGGCCCGTTCCGGACGGGCATGTTCTGCGGCGTGTCGTCGAACGGGACAGTCATCAGTGCGTCGGGCTGTTTCGTCGCGTCCTGTCCCCAGGGCTACGTTGCGACCCATCATTCGACGGACCCGACCGGAGGCGTGGAGCTGGACCCGAATTCCAGCGCGTCCCCGACCGTGGACATTGACGTCATTTTCGACATTTCGAGGTAGCCAATATGGTCGTCGCGTACCCTCCGTTCTTTCCCTCGCAAATCCTGGACGACGCCGGACAGCCCGTCGCGAACGGGCGCGTGCTGGCGTATTTCGCCGGGTCCGACGTTCCCGCGCCGCTGTTCTCGCCCGACGGGACGGCGCTGGGGTCGTCCGTCACGCTGAACACGGCGGGGGAGGCGGTTTTCTGTCTCCGCGCCGGTACGGCGTACCGGCTGACGTGCCTGGACGCGCAGGGCGCGACCGTGTGGACGCGGGAAAACGTCAAGGTGACGACCGCGGACAGCGGCATGGCGAACCCTATGGAAGCGGAGGGCGACCTCATCGTGGGCGCGACGGGCGGCGAGCCCGCACGGCTCGGAGTGGGCACGGCGGGGCAGGTGCTCACCTCCAACGGCACCACCTGGACCCCGGCGAACATTCCCACGCAGCCCGGCGACCACAAGACGGCGGTGGACGGCTCGGACACCTCGCCCGACTACCTCGCGGCGAAGCTCGCGGCTGGCTCGGGCATCTCGCTGACCAACACGGGGAGCGCGGTCTCCATTGCCGCAGACGCGCAACCCGGCGACCACCACGTCGTCGTGACGAACGCGGACGCGTCGGCTGGCGCGCTGGCGGACAAGCTCGTCCCTGGTAGCAACGTGACGCTGACGCCCGTCACCGACGGCGACGGCGTGCAGACGCTGGAGATTTCGGCCACGGGCGGCGGGGGAGGGGTGAGTTTGCAAACTATGCAGACGTCTCTTCCCCAAGAGATGTGCGAAACGACGCACGCATTCACAAATCAAACCGTTATCGTTCGTCTTATCCCTACGGTTGATTTTGAGCCAACCGCCGTCCGCTTTATGCAGGTTGGTGCGGTAGATGCAACAAAAAAGATTCGCGCACGCCTCTATTACCCAATTGTGGGCGAGGGGAACAAGGTCATTTACGACTCTGGAGAGCTGACAATCGGAGACGTATATGGCGACAGCACAGGTAGCATTTTGCCGCTAAATAAGATTACTACCTATGCGAACGTTCCGGTTCTTTACGCTGGGAGCCGATACTATATCGGCCTGTGGACGTCGCTGACGAACGCATATCGTTGCCACACCAATAATTACAACCAATACAACTCTTTCTATTCGACGTCATACATTGGCGACCTTGACACTGCACCGCTCACTACATTCAACGCATACTATCCGTCTATCGACGTTTTCGGAAATGTGCATTTTAGCTAGGCGGTAGGGCTATGGACTTCTCTGCACTCTCTCCCTATCTCGGCCCCGTGGGCTTCGCCGCGCTCCTCGCGCTATACGGCCTCGCCTCGCTCGCCAAAAGCAACCGCGACGCGCAACGCGACAACGCGGAGCTATTCGCCCGGCTCCGCGCCGTGGAAGAACGCCTCACCCGCGTGGAGGCGGACTTGCAGTGGATACGCGCGGCAATCGAAAAGCGCGGGGGCGGGGAATGAGCGACGTGCGCGTGCTTTGTATCCGCGTGGACGAAGACAACCTCCCGAAGGACAAATGGGAGGCGGGCGCATTATGGGGACAGGCCTACGAAAGGATAAGGATAATGCTCGCCGCGTGGCGACCGGAGAAGCGCGGGGGCGCGAAGTGATTTGGCCGCCCGTCTGCCCGGCGTGAAAGGAAAGCCCCGGCGACTGGCCGGGGCGTCGTTATGCGAAAAGCGGAGGCAAAGATATGAAAATTGTCAAGGTCGAAACGACGGCGCCCGTCCTCCGCAAGCTACCGAAAAAGGACAACTGGGAATACGCCGCCGAGTGGAAAGCGGTCGTCCACATGCGCGGAACCGGCGTCCTGCGCCTGCGCATATTGCCCGG
>Ga0265299_10001236_pt1 | contig 29837 bp, 24 predicted proteins | sample AusTroGonzalo_MG_4_FD_193485 | JGI IMG/M metagenome (GOLD analysis project Ga0265299, IMG submission 193485) | Bovine rumen microbial communities from tropical cattle in Woodstock, Queensland, Australia - Gonzalo_02 | ecosystem: Host-associated > Mammals > Digestive system > Stomach > Rumen ... | reverse complement strand
TATGTTTCCAAGGACAACTCCCTTACCATCCAATCTGCCGGCCATAAAAAGGCCAACACCGGCGACACGGAACTGTTCATGGGCATCACCGACGGCTACGACGTGTCGATGAAGAAGGAAACCGCCGACGCCTGGCATCTCCTGTGCAAGAAGTCCAAGGGCAACAAGGACGAGGACGACCCCAAGACCATGGACCTGGTGGTGTCCAAGAAGAACTATTATCCGCTGAGCCTCAAGGCATCCATGTCCGGCATGACCATGACCATGCGCGACATTTCCTTTGACGTCACCGAGGCCGATGTCACCTTCGACGCCGCCCGGTACCCCGACGCCAAGGTCACCGACAAGCGGTAGGCGTCCAATTCTCCAACATGAAGGGCCTGCCCAAGGGGCCTGACGAAAAGGTCGGGCATGACGAAAATGCCGGGCATAGTGTTAGTCTTGAAGGAGGTTGTACAGGCCGTCTTGGGAGAGGACGGTGCGGTTGATGGTGGGGGCGATTTCTCCCCTTTCGTCGGCTTCGTAGTCTTGTAGCCAGAGGCCGGAGTCCATGTATTCGCGCAAAATGTCCAGCGAAGGAGATGCTTCCATGAAGAGATAACTCATGCAGGCTACACGCTCGTCCGGGGCCATTTCTGCCAGTGTAACGGGAGCGAAGCGCGGCACGCCCGGCAAGGCTTCCTCGAAGAAATTCGTCCGCGTGCGGATCCAGATCCCGTGCTCGCCGTACATGGCCTGATACACCACCGCCGGCTCCTCCGTGGCCTCCAGAGTAGCATAAGCCACAAAGCGGTAAATCTTTTTGTTCCTAAAGTGTCGATAAAACATTACAGCAGCATTTTATTTAGGAGTTTTTCGGGGAGGTCGCCGTTGTGCTGGCGGATGACGTCCTTGACGAAGGCGAGGGATTCTTCCGGGCTCAGGGAGGATTGCAGCGAGCGGGGCTTGTAGCCGGGGAACGGGAAATCCAGGTCCTCGAACAGGGCTTCCGGGGCGCAGAAGGAGCTGCGCTGCCAGCCGTTGTAGTGTAAATCGGCCCCGCGATAGACCCGCTGGATGTCACCGGTGACCACGCGGGCCTGGTACTGGAGCTTGGTCATCACGGCATCGGCGGCGCTCTTCTTCACGCCCAGCAGCTTGCGGATATCGGCAATGCTGATACTCCCCTGCTCCTCCATGAGCGACAGCACCTTTTGCTCCGCTTCGGTGGGCTTCAGACGCGACCGGCGCCAGTTCATGAGCTCGCGGTACACTTCCACGCTGGCGAAGGCCGCCTTGCCGCCCCAGAGGAACTTGCCATAGGCGATGTCGCCGCTTTGCACACATTCGATTTTCCAGTCCCAGGGGCCCAGGAAATCGTCGTGGAACCAGTTGTCGGCCGAGGTGTGGTCCTCTACGGAAAATCCGGGTACGGGATTCTCGAAAAAGGCGATGATCCCGTACTCCAGAATGAGGTCGTGCATGGTCTCCGGACTCACTACTTCCGGAAGCCATGCACGGCCACTATGTACTGCGATGGACATTTACTTATTTAGGAACTCCTTCACGGCATTTTGGATTTGCGTACTGGCTTCCTTGGTGTAATTGTTTTCATGAAGGAAAGCATCGTCATGGTAGCCGCCAAAGTTCATGACCTTCACCACGTTGGGGTTTGCCTCTGCCGCAGCATCGTCAATGGCGCCGCCGGTCCAGGGGTCATTGGAACCATAGACGAATACGATTTTCTGTTTGCTGTTCCAGACCCACTCGCGGAGGGCGATCATGAGTTTCCCACCATCCCACTGACCCTCGTAATAATCGAACGTACGGGCGGAGCCAACGGCCAGGTCTTCTACGGCATAGCCCACCTCGGGAGTAAGGAAGCCCCCTTCGGGCAGCCACGAGAAATCTACGCCTACGCAACCAAGTTCACGTATTGCAGCAACGCGGTATGCGAGGTTCGAATTAGGCAGCATCCGAATGGCCAACATTTCTTCGGCCGTATGGATGGACTTGGTTTCTGCAGCTTTGATCTTTTCTTTGAATTCGTCTTCGCTCATGTATAGGAAGTTAACGACCTCTTCTGCTTTGACCAGATCCGGATCCGGGACCAGCGAGGCCCACTGGCTGAAGGGGTAGTAAGCAAAGCGTTCTTGCAGGGTGAATAGATACAATACGTAGAATCCAGCCAGCATTCGTTCCTCGGTGGCACCTTTGAGTTGGTTCGCAATAATTCGGTAACCAGCCGCATCAGCTGAGTGGTACCGGCAGAGCACGGCGTTCCGAAGCGTAGGCTTGCTTTCACACTGCAACAGAATTTTCTGGAGGTTGGCATACGCTTTCGCCTCTTGGGAACCGGCCTGGTATCCGGCGCCGCAATTGAAGAAGGTGTATTTTCCTATGTGCGCATCCAGCGGAGAAGTCTCTGTGCCGGCGAGAAAAGGTGCACAGAACGGTACATACAGGTCAAAGTCCTTCCAACCTTTCTGGTCGGCAAAGTAAGCGTGCAGCGTTGCAGTGGTACCACCTTTACTGGCACCCGTTGCAATCCATTTGTTCTGTTTGAACAGGTTTGCCTTTAGCACCGCCACAATGGCGTGGATATCCTCGGCAGACTGTTCGGAGTATAAATAAGTGAATTCCACATTGTTCAAGTCCTCCGGCTGGGAATCGCCAAAGTAACGGAACTCAATTTCCACGTAGTTGGCATTCAGGAAAGTGACCAGATCACTACTGATCGCATTTTGGCCGCTCATGGTCAGGGCATATCCCGCGGTTCCCACTACCACGGGATTATTGAGGTCTGTCAGCTGCATGGCCACACGCTGGTAGAACGTACCCTTGGCGGGGTTGTTGTGGTCTACCGGCTGGGCATAGGAGAAGAAGTACTGCTTCACATATCCGGCAGGCACCCCTTCCGCTTTTGTCTGGGCCTGGGGAAGGGCAGCCAGGCTGATGGTAACGTTGGAAACGCCTTTGATGCCCCTGAGGACTTTGGTAATTTCATCGTCCTCGATTACCGGCACTTCCTGATTTTGTTTTTTACTTTCATCGACAACTTCCTTCAAATACGTCTTGTTGCAGCCTTGCAGGGCTACAAGAAGCACGAGGGCGGAAGTGAAAATGTTATATATTTTTTTCATCTTGTTCTATCTTTAAATTATTTGCCGGTAGTAATATACTGGATGGCTCTGTCCAGCTGGGAGTCGGGGCCCAGACCGTTGTTCCAGGCGGCCTTGTCCAGGTGTACCTCGATATCCGGCGTAACGCCAACGCCCTCCAGGAGTTGGCCATCCCTGGTAAAGGAAGCCTCGCAAGGGCAGTAAACATAAACCGGGGTCTCCCCTTCTACGCCGATATGGCCGGCATAGTTGATGCTGTAGAAGCTGTTGTCCATAAGGCCGCACAGGCCGCCCCAGGTACGCGTCCCCACCACCTTGGCGTTATCGACCACCTTGGCGCCTACGGCGGTAATCTCGGCCATGCTCACGGAATGGAGGTTAGTAAGGACGACGATGGGCTCGGTGACGGTTACATGCGCCCCAACTAAGGTGGGCATCACCTGTGGAATCATCGGAGAATAGTCATACCGGCCGATGCCTCTTTTCATGCGGGTGTCCATCGCATGATGGCCACCGGAAGGCAGCAGGGCACCCAGAACGCAGGCATAGTCGCTGGCCATACCGCCGCCATTGCCGCGAACATCAATGATGACGCCGCCCAGTTGCTTGGTTTTATGCAGTTCCTGAATGGCGCCGAACCAGGCATTCCAGACATCGGCAACCTGGGCGGAAAGCTGCTGGGCATAAGGCTGAAGCTTACTCTTCTCCGTGACGAAAGTGGTCAGGTACGGGGTAATACTGAAAGAATCAAAGTGGATGTAGGCAATATTCCCCTCGAAAAGGGCATAGGTCATCTTGATACCTGCTTGCACCAGTTGCTTGTCCAGCACATACACGCCGGGAATATTCAGATAGGCGTATTTCAGGGCTAGTGTGTTGATGCCATCGATAATCTGCTGATTCGACTCGAGGGCTTTCACCTGGTCAAGCTCGTTTTCCATGGTTTTGGCAACGAACTCGCTAATCAGTTCTTCTTGCGTGACAAGGGTTTTCCTGGAGGTTGAATCCAGCATGCGTTTGGACCAGCCGGAGAGGGAATCCAGCACACCCAGGAGCTGGGTGGACGCTGTAGCGTCTACCGTCCTGAAATCCTTCAGTTTGCCCGGAGTGTTATAATAATAGGTCAGACTGGGCTCAAGATTCTGTCCACCGACCTGGGCCTCGTTGTAGTCTTTTTCACGCTCCTTTTTGTTGCGGTCCTTGTTGGGGCTTACATCGATAAAATTGCCCGTCATGTGGTTTTGTACCATTATGAACAAATGACCGTCGTGCAGCGGGGCCACCACTTCCTGAACCAGTTCCCTCAACTTGTCGTCCGTGACTTTGCCCGTCTTGGAAAGGGTGTCCAGTTCCGTAAACTTGGGATAGTATTTGTCGAATACGGCATCCCAGTCCAGCCCATGCTCTTTCTCGTAATCCCAGATGCCATAGTTGGAATTAAGGCCTTCCCACAGGACCTTGAATTTTTCGCCGTAGCTGTCTTTAGCCTTTTGCCAGGTTACATCATCCAAATAGGAAAAATTGTGGACGGTGTCGCTTTCTTTGCGGCAGGAAGCGAGCGAAAGTACCATCATTGCCGCGACGGCGGCTCCTTTGATATAGTTTCTCATGGCCATCTCAATTTAAAAAATGTAGTAAACGCCGGCTTGCAGGCCGATAGTGGTGTCGTACCGGTAGTCCTTCACCTTCATGTAGTCCTTTACCTGACTGGTAAGGCTGTAGTAGCAGCGGGCCTCAATCTGAACACCCAGGTGCTTGTTGCAGCGGAGCTCCATGCCCACGCCGCCAACCAGGCCCGTGTCCAGGCGATTGTCTTTCTCCTGATTGAATGCCACAGGGCCGGCAAATTCGTAGGTTTTTTCGCTCATGGCATTATATTCGGTGCCAAAGCGATGGCTGGTGAGCCAGAGACCGCCATAATAGCCCAGGTTGGCAAAACCGCGCAGCGGGAAATTGTCTCCGCCAAAACTGAACGATGCCATTACCGGGAGGAGCAGGTAGTTGTTCAGGTAGTTGTATTTTATCTCGGAGAGGTCCGTACGGCTCAGCTTGTAGTTCCTCTGCGCGAAGATAAGGTCTGCGCGGACGCCCAGCCATTTGTTGAATGAATACTGTCCGGAAATGCCGGAATTAAGGCCGAAAGCGCCGTTCAGGCTGAAGTCGGTCATGTAGTGCACATCCTGCGAATGGATGTTGTACACTGCCCCCTCAATGACGCCTACCCTCCACTGCGCACGGAGCCCAACAGGAAGCATCATGAGAACAGCGGCAATCAAAAAAGCTTTGTTTCTCATATAAGTTAAAATTAGATACTACTAACTAAAAAAGTGTAACCTTGCGGTAAAACATTTTGTAAAGATACACTTTTTAATTGAACGGTGGCACTGTAACCACCTTTTTATATAAACAGGGTAATGAACTTTTAGCGCGTGTAGGCGAGCGTGTCCAGGTCCTGGGAGCTGCCACCGTACAGCAGTTCCCACTCCCCTTTCTGCGGCACCATGCGCTGTTTGGCTTCGTCCCACCAAAGGAAGGTGTCTTCCGTAAGCGGCAGGCTCACCTCTACGCTCTGGCCGGACGGGACATGCACACGTTTATAGGCCCGGAGGGTCTTCTGAGGGCCTTCTGCATCAGATGGACGGCGCACGTATAGCTGGACCACCTCGTCACCATCGACAGGGCCGATGTTATTGACTTCCAGCACCAGTTTATTTCCTTTCACCTTAGCTTCGCCGTAGGCAAACTGCGTGTAACTGAGGCCGAAACCGAAGGGGAACAGCGGTTCTTCTTCGAAGAAACGATAGGTGCGTCCCTTCATGTTATAGTCCTCAAAATCAGGAAGTTGCTCCACGTTCTTGTAGAAGGTGACGGGCAATTTGCCGGAAGGGGCCACATCCCCGAACAGGACATTGGCGATAGCTGTTCCACCTTCCTCGCCCGGGTACCAGGCCTGCAGGATGGCATCGCAGGACTGTGTTTCCGGTTCCAGGCCGATGGCGCTGCCGGAGAAGTTCACCAGCACCACCTTTTTGCCGGCATAATGCAAGGCCTGCAGCAAGTGGCGCTGCACCTCCGGCAGTTCGATGTTCACGCGGTCTCCCCCCTTGAATCCGGGCACCGGAACATCCATTTCCTCGCCTTCCAACTTGGGAGAAATGCCGCCGGCGAACACCACGACGTCATAATCGGCCAGCCGTTCGGCGGAAATGTCGCCGCCTACCAGCTCGCAACCTTTATAATAGACCAGGTTCTCCACGCGTTTCTTCATGGCGTCCAGCAGCGTGACGGTCTGCTCCGGAATGGGATTGTAGTTGCCCCATTGCATTTCGCGGTCATCGGCATTGGGGCCCACCAGCGCAATGCGTGCCTTCGGGTCCAACGGCAACACATCGTCCTTGTTTTGCAGCAGGACAATAGTTTCCTGTGCCATTTTCAGCGCCAAAGCACGGTGCTCCTCCCCTTCCACCATCTCGTCCGGAAGCACGTCCCAGGGCGTTGCTTCCCCGTCAAGTTCTCCCAAACGAATACGGGCGGCGAGCAGGCGCTCCAGGCTGCGGTCCACCTCTTCTTCGGCCAGCAAACCGCTCTGAACGGCCTCCGGGATAAAGCGGTAAGTGTCGCCGCAGTTCAGGTCGGTTCCGTTGTGCACGGCTGCTGCAGCCGCATGTGCTCCGTCGGGGCTATACCCGTGGCGGCCTTCCACGTAAAAATCGGCAATGGCCCAGCAGTCGGAAACCACGAGGCCTTTATAGCCCCATTCTCCGCGGAGGATGGTGTTGACCAGGTAGTCACTGGCGCCGCAGGGCACCCCGCGGAAGCGGTTGTAGGCGATCATCACCTCCTGGACGTTGGCCTTGGTGACCAGGTCCTTGAAGGCGGGCAGGTAGGTTTCCTGCAGGTCGCGTTCGCTCACTTCCGCATTATAGCTGTGCCTGTTCCATTCCGGACCGGAGTGGACGGCAAAGTGTTTGGCACAGGCGTGCGCCTTGAGGATGTCAGCGTCCGGGGAGCCCTGCAAACCCCGTACGACGGCCATGCCCAGGGTGCCGGTCAGATACGGGTCCTCCCCGTAAGTTTCCATGCCCCGGCCCCAGCGCGGGTCCCGGAAAATGTTGATGTTCGGGGTCCAGAACGTAACGCCCTGGTACCAACCTACATGGCCGCTTTCCCGGGCCTGACGGTTTTTCACGCGGGCTTCATCGCTTACGGCGGTAAATACTTCATTCACAAGCGGTTCGTCAAATGACGCGGCCATGGCGATGGGCATGGGAAACACGGTGGCTTTCCCGTTGCGGGCTACACCATGCAGGGCCTCGTTCCACCAGTTGTAAGCCGGGATGCCCAGGGCTTCCACCGGCTGGGAATCGTGCATCATCAGTGAGGCTTTTTCCTCGATGGTGAGTTTGGCGATGAGTTCTTGTGCGCGCTTTTCAGGCGTCTGGGTGCAGGCCGTTGCAAGGAGCAGGACGGCGCCGGCAATTCGTAAAGGTTTCATGTTATACGGGGTCAACGTCGATAATTAAATGTCCGATATATTTATGGGTCTTCTCAAAAGCATTGATGGCCGCCAGGAGCTGCTTCTTCCGTTCCTGCAGCGATTTGTCGCGCGGGAGCATAATCCGGATCTGCCGGATGAACTGGTCCGCAATCTTGTCCACGGCGGGCGTATAAGGGCCGATGGAAGCCACCGGCAGGCATTGTGCCAACTCCCGGGCCAGGTAGTTCAGGCGCTTCTCGTTGGCATCTTTTAAGGTAAGGTGAATCAGGCGTGTATAGGGTGGATAGCCAAAGAGGCGTCGCTCTTCCAGCAGCTGGGCGGTGTTGTCCGTGTGCTCGCCCAGGCGGGCGAAGACGGGATGATGCGGCTCGCGGGTCTGAATCACGAACAGGCCGGGCGTACCCCGCCGTCCGCTACGGCCGCGGAACTGCTCCAAGAGCTGGATGGCATGTTCATCGGCCCGGAAATCCTGCTGGCCAAGAATATTGTCGGCCTGAATGACCGCCACCAGCGACAGCCCGGCGAAGTCGAAGCCTTTTGTAACTACTTGTGTGCCAACCAATATGTCGATTTCTCCCTTGGCGAACTGACGGATGGTCTTGGCCTCGCTTTGGCTGGCGTCGCTGTCCAGCCGGGCAATGCGTGCCTCCGGGTAGATGGCCTGCAGTTCTTCCTCGATTTTCTGGGTGCCGGCGCCGAGCGGCTGCAGGGCTCCTCCGCACTGACTGCAAATGCCCGTGTAGGGCTCCGTGTGGCCACAATAATGGCACACCAGGCGCTCCGGATGGATGTGCAGGCTCAGGGATACGTTGCAGTGCGGGCACTTGGGAATGGTGCCGCATTCGGTGCACTGCACGGCGGGCGCATACGAGCGGCGGGAGCGCAGCAAAACAGCCTGTCCGCCGCTTTGCAGCGTGTGGGAAAGTTGCTCCAGCAGTTTGAGCGAAAGGCTGCCTACCATGCCGTTTTTCCGGCGCTCCGCAACGGTATCGACGATCATCACTTCCGCCTCTTCTCCTTTGTGGAAGCGTTGCTTTAAATCGACCTTGACAAATCTTCCTGTTTCAGCATTATAGAGCGATTCCAAAGAAGGGGTTGCGCTGCCCAGAATTACGTGCGCATGATGCACGATGGAAAGCATGATGGCGCTCTCGCGGGCATGGTAGCGCGGGGCCGGCGAATCCTGCTTGAAGGAGTTGTCGTGTTCCTCGTCCACGATGATGAGGCCCAGATTCCGGTGCGGCAGGAAAAGGGCGGAACGCGTGCCCAGCACCAGGTATTGCGGGGCCTCCAGGACGGTTTTTGTCACTGCTGCCCGCCGGGGCCAGGTTTTGGCGCTGTGATAGACCTGTACGTCCGGGAAAACGGCGGCCACACGGTCCTCCAGTTGCCTTGAAAGGGCGATTTCCGGGACCAGGAAGAGGACGTTTTTCCCCTCTGCCAGGGTTTCCCGGGCCAGCTGGAGGTAGAGCTCCGTTTTGCCGGCACCGGTGACGCCATGCAGCAGGACGGTTTTATCGGCACTGAAAGCGGTACGAACCTCTGCGGCGGCCCTTTCCTGTTCTGCTGAGAGTTGCACTTCCCTGCCCGCTTCTTCTGCGGCTTTGGGCAGTTCCGCTGCTACGCGGTCCCTTAGCAAGGCGGCTTTATATACTTCGCCGATGGTGCACAGATAATAAGCCGCCAGTGAGCGCCAGAAGGCGATTTCCTGTGGGAGCACCGGCGGCAGTTCCCGCTCGATGGCCTTGATATACAGGATTCTCTCTACCAGTTGGGGCGGAGGCGTAACATCTACCGCCGAAACCACGGCGATATAGTCTTTTCCGGCGAATTCCACCTTCACGCGAGCCCCTGCTGCCAGTGGTGTTTCCACCAGGTAGTAGGGCTCCCACTCCAGCTTGAGCGGCAGGATGACCTGTATGAAGATGCTCTCGTCCATATATCTCACAAATATAATATTTTTCTGGCAAAATTGCGTGAGACATCGACCCGTAAAAAAGTGTGGAACTTTTTGTGGAACATTTGTTGCGCGTGTCAGGAATTATCACTATTTTTGTATGATTTATCGGGCCGTAAGCCCCTGAACCTGACTTTATGGGAAAAATCATCGCCATCGCCAATCAAAAAGGCGGCGTGGGTAAAACCACCACTGCCATCAACTTAGCTGCGTCCCTGGCCGTTCTGGAGAAGAACGTCCTGGTTATAGATGCAGACCCGCAGGCCAACACCACTTCCGGCCTCAATTTCGACCCGGAAAACAGCGACCATCGCACCCTTTATGAGATTCTCATCGGCAAACTCCGCGCAGAGGATGCCCTCATCCAGACGGAACTGCCCAAACTGCACATGATTCCCTCGCACATCAACCTGGTTGGCGCAGAGATCGAGCTGCTGGACGTAAGGGAGCGCGAATCGGTGCTCAAAAGAGCCCTGGAGCCCATCCGGAACAACTATGATTACATCATCATAGACTGTTCCCCTTCCCTGGGCCTCATTACGGTGAACTGCCTTACGGCGGCGGATTCCGTGATCATTCCCGTACAGCCGGAATTCTTTGCGCTGGAAGGCCTGGCCAAGCTCATCCAAACCATCCGTCTGGTGCAGAATGGCATCAACCCTTCCCTCGCCATCGAAGGCTTTGTGGTTACCATGTTCGACGGTCGCACCAAGGTGCACAACCAGGTGGTGGCCCAGCTCCGGGAGCACTTTAAGGATATGGTGTTCAACACCGTCATCGCCCGCAGCATCCGCCTCAGCGAGGCTCCCTCGTACGGTAAGCCCATCATCCTGTACGATGTCATGAACAATGGTACGGCCAACTACATGAACCTGGCCAAGGAAGTCCTGGACAAAAACGTGAACTATAATGGCTAAGCAACAGCAATACGGCCTGGGAAAAGGCCTGGGTGCCCTTTTGGGCGGAGAAGACCTTTCGGAACTCAGAAAGCCCGTCGGATACATTAATAAGCAGGTGGTTACGGCCGAGGTCAAGCCCAAGGACACCTCGGATGTGCTGCGTATCCCCGTGGAACTCATCGAGCCCAACCCGTATCAGCCCCGTATGAATTTCGACAACGAGGCTTTGCGGGAACTGGCCGATTCCATCCGTACCTTCGGCCTCATCCAGCCCATCACCGTCCGGCGTAAGGGCGACGGCAAGTACCAGATTATCAGCGGTGAACGTCGCTATCGTGCCTCTATTATGGCCGGCATGGACATGATTCCCGCGTACATCCGCGACGCTTCGGAACAGGGCATGCTGGAAATGGCCATCGTGGAGAATATCCAGCGGGAAAACCTGGATCCCATCGAGGTGGCCATGAGTTATCAGCGCCTCATGGAGGAATGCCGCCTTACCCAGGAGCAGATGGCGGACCGTGTGGGCAAAAAACGCGCTTCTGTCGCCAACCAGTTGCGACTGTTAAAGTTGCCCGCCAAGGTGCAGCACGACCTTAAGGTGGGTTTGGTGAGCGTGGGACATGCCAAGGTGCTGCTGGGCGTAGAGAATCCTGCCTTGCAGGAGGCTCTGTGCGATGCCATCGTCAAGCATGGCCTTTCCGTCCGCCAGCTGGAGGAAAAAATCCAGTCGCTGGGCAACACCAAAACGGCCACGCCCAAAGCCGCCGCCGAGCCCGTGGAACTGCCGCAGATGTATTATCGACTCCTGGAAAATCTGGGTCGATATGTGGGCGAAAACAGCCTCTCGCTGCGTCGTAGCAAGGATGGCAAGAGTGCCATCACCATCCGTTTTGCCTCCGATTCACAGGCGGAAGAATTCTTAAAAGCCCTGGATCCGCGATGAATCTCCGCCACCTGGTAGTTACCGCGTTGAGCCTGCTCATCGCCTTGCCTTTGGCCGCCCAATACCGGGACGACCAATTCAAGCGCGATGCTTTTACGCAGACCTACGCGGATACCACGCAAAAGGCTACCACGGATTCCTCGGCCCTGTTCAGTTTCAAGGAATTCTTTGGCGGATTGGCCGGCAGGAACAAGGCATCGCTCAAAACGCTCACCATCGGTTCCGCGGTGCTGATCGGTTCCAACCAGATTTATAATCGGCAATACTGGAAGCTGCCCATCGTGTACGGAGGTATCGGCGCCGGCATTTACGGCGGCATCCGTTGCAATCAGCTGTATAAGAGCACACAGGATACTAAGTACCAGACTTACAGTATTTTGTCATTTGTGGGCGCCGGGCTGTTTTATTGGGGCTCCCTCTTGGATGGGGCCATCATGTTCAAGAGCGACAAAAAACCGGATCCGGCCAAGGCTACGGTGTATTCGCTGCTGCTGCCCGGTCTGGGACAGATTTATAACGGAGAGGCCTGGAAGTTGCCCATTTATTGGGGCCTGATGGCCGGCAGTGTTCATTTTTGGATCGATAATGAACGCCAGTACCAACGCTGGAAATGGATTCACAATCAAGCCACTTCCAAGGATACGCAGGTAACGGATACCCCGCCGTGGTCCGGCGATAATGCCAAGTATTACAGGGACGTTTATCGTCGATACAGGGACTATTCCATTCTGGCGTTTGCCGTCGCGTACGTGCTGCAGATTATCGACGCGAATGTATTTGCCTATATGCAGGATTTTGAAGTATCGGACGATATTTCCATGCGGATAGAGCCGTCGGTGATTCCTGTCAATTATGCGACCAGTTTCAGCGTCCCGTCCACGCCGGCCGTGGGCATGCGGATTGGTGTAAGGTTTTAGTTAGTATGAAGAAAACGATTGTCTTTCTGGCACTTGTGCTATGGGTTTCCCCTCTGGGGGCCGCTCCCCAGGACCATAAGAGCCGTAAACAACTGCAGAAAGAAAATGCGGAATTGCTCCAGCGCGTGGAGCAGTTGGAAGCGGAATTGGATGCTTTCCGTACGGATGCGTCCGAGCGGGCTGCCATCGAAACGGAACTTTCTGGCGAAAACGAGAACAAGGTGGCTGCTGCGTTGGAGGATTATACCACCAGCACCGATACTTTACTGGGTCAGTGGTATATGCATCGCCGGAGCCTGTCATCGACCCGGGAACAATATAACATGGATTCCGTGCGCTTTACTACGGATGTGCCGGATTCTGTATTGATGAAGCGGCTGGCGGCCATGAATTCGTTCATCACGCTCCCCTACAACGAGACGGTGAAGAATTACATGATTCTTTACTCGGAAAAGATGCCGAGGAAGATGGGCGAAATGATGGGTTTGTCGGAGTATTACATGCCCATCTTTGAGGAAACGCTCCGTCGTTACGATTTGCCGGAAGAGCTTAAGTATCTGGCGGTTATCGAGAGTGCCTTGAATCCGCGCGCAGAGTCGCGCGTGGGTGCGCTGGGCCAATGGCAGTTTATGTATCGCACGGCTAAAAGTTATGGGCTTCGGATCGATTCTTACATAGACGAACGCATGGATCCCATGCTGGCCGTGGATGCCGCCGCCCGCTACCTGCGCGACGCGTACCGGATCTTCCAGGACTGGCCGCTGGCCATATCGTCCTATAACTGCGGCTCCGGAAATGTGAACAAGGCCATCAAGCGTGCCGGCGGTAAGACGGATTTCTGGGACGTGTACGAGTATCTGCCGCGGGAGACGCGCGGGTATGTGCCGGCCATGGTGGGTACCATGTACGCTTTCCGCTATGCGTCGGAGTATGGTTTGTCTGCCGAACCCATGTCGATGCCTATTTATGTCGATACGGTGCACGTGCACAAGAACCTGCATTTTGCGCAGGTAAGCGAACTGCTGGGCATTCCCATGGACGACCTCCGGGACTTGAACCCGCAGTACCACAAAGACATTGTTCCGGGCGCCTCCGGGGACGAAATCCTGCGATTGCCGTTCAACTATACTAACCTATTCTTGGATTTGGCCGATTCCGTGTACGACTACCGCAAGGCGGAACTGTTTACGGATGCCGTTAAGGATGGCCGGGCCGTGGTTTCCGGCCGCCCTGTCCCCACTCCTCGTCATGGTTCCACCGGTCAGTGGGTTTACTACAAGGTCAAGTCCGGCGACACGCTGGGTAAAATTGCCCGCCGCAACCACTGCACCGTCAAGCAGCTCATGACCTGGAACAACCTCAAGAACGACCGCCTCTCCATCGGCCAAAAACTCAAAGTTTCCCGGAAATAACCTTTCCCGTCCGGCCAGACTCCTGCCCTCGTCATGCCCGACCTGATCGGGCATCTCTTTGCGCGAAGGTCCACACCCTGGACCTTCAGTACACTTCCCCCCCCCATTCTTTGCGCGAAGGTCCAACCCCTGGACCTTCAGTACACTTTCCGGCCTCATTCTTTGCGCCAAGGTCCACACTCTGGACCTTCAGTACACTTTTCAGCCCCTTTCTTTGCGCGAAGGTCCACGCTTTGGACCTTCAGTACACTTTTCAGCCCCATTCCTTGCGCGAAGGTCCACGCTTTGGACCTTCGGTACACTTTTCGGCCCCATTTTTTGCGCGAAGGTCCACGCTCTGGACCTTCGGTACACTTTTCAGCCCCTTTCTTTGCGCCAAGGTCCACGCTCTGGACCTTCGGTACACTTTCCGCCCTCATTCTTTGCGCGAAGGTCCATCCCTTGGACCTTCGGTACACTTTTCACCCCCATTCTTTGCGCGAAGGTCCACACCCTGGACCTTCGCGGCACAGTACAATAAACCCCATCCGGGAGGGATGGGGCTTGAAACTGTGGAATTAGAACTGGTCCATCACGGAGAAAATCCGTTCGCGGACTGCGTCTATGCTGCCTACACCGTCAATCTCGTGGTACTTGCCGGCTTTGCGGTAGTACGCAATGAGCGGTTCGGTTTTGGCGTGGTACGTTTTGATGCGGTTCTCCACTACTTCCGGGCGGGCGTCATCGGCACGGCCTTCAATGGTTGCCCTGTGGGCGATGCGCTCGTGGATGAGGGCATCCGGAATCATGAGCGATACGCAGGCGGTTACGCCTTCGCCGGATTTAGCCAGCATGCTGTCCAGTGCCTCTGCCTGGGCGATGGTGCGCGGGAAACCGTCCAGCAGGAAGCCATCGACACCCTTGGTGGAGCGGAATTTGGATTCAATCATGCCTTCCACGACCTCGTCCGGGACCAGATTGCCCGCGTCGATCAGTGCTTTGGCTTGCTTGCCAAGTTCCGTCCCGGCGGCGATTTCGCTGCGTAGGAGTTCTCCGGTGGATAGATGGCACAGGTGGTAGCGTTCTACCATCGACCCGGCCTGGGTGCCTTTTCCGGCGCCCGGAGGCCCAAACAGAACATAATACTTCATGTGGTTAGTCATCTAAAACGTAAATGTCTTTGATATTGCGTCCAAGCTCGTCATAGTCCAGGCCGAAGCCGACAATGAACCGGTTGGGAATTTCCATGGCGACATAGTCCAGTTTAACGTCCTTCTTGTACACTTCCTTTTTGAGCAACAGGGTGCAAACGCGGGCGTCTTTCACTTTCTTTTCCTTGAGTTGCTTGCTCATGGCCACGATGGTGTTTCCCGTATCCACGATGTCTTCCACGATAATGACCCGTTTGCCTTCCAGGTTGGCCGGAAGCGGGACTTCCGTCTTTACCACGCCGGTGGAACAAGTGCCTTCATAGGACGATAGCTTGACGGCTTTGAGCATCAGCGGGAAGGTGACCCGTTTGAGCAGTTCGGCGGCAAAGATAACCGCGCCGTTCAGGGTGCACAGGAAAATGGCGGGGTCCTCATCCGTGCAGTTTGCATAGTCCTTGTTCAGACGTTCCGCCACATGGTCGATGGCTTTTTCGATTTCCTCATTGGGAATAAAGCGGCGGAAAGTTTTGTCGTGAAGGGTAATTTTGTCCATCTGGAAATGTTAATTTGCACAAATATAATTAAAAAACAGCAAAAAATCATGTGAAACAACACAAGTTATCAACAGGTGCTGTTTTTTTCGCCGGGGACTTTGTACCTTGCAGGCATGAGAAGGCTTGTGTGTTTGATGGTTTCCCTGCTCTTTGCCTGGTGGGCATGGGCGCAGGACGAGGAAGTTCTCCGGGCTGCCCGCTTTCTTTCGGGCGCCTCCTCCGATGAAGAAGTGGACGATTATTGGGTTTCGCAGCTGGAAGCCCGGCAAGGCCGTCGTATCCGGATCAACGCTGCGCATATCCGTGCCGATGGCATCCTGACGGAGTACCAGATTGCCTCGCTGGCCGATTACCGCTCTTCCGCCGGCGATATCTTGTCATGGGAAGAGTTGGCTTTGGTCGATGGCTTTTCCGCGGAGCTCGTCGCGGCGCTGCGGCCGTTCCTGTCGCTGGCGTCCGACCGGCTTCCCGGTGTTGTCGATACGGTTCGCGTCCGGGCATCGGCCCTGGTACGGGGGACGCTTACATCGATTGGCGGAAAGGCGCGGGTGTCGGGCAGTTGGTGGCGGGCCGGAGGTGCCTGGAGAGGTAAAGACGGGACATTTTACGGTGAGGCCCATTATCGTGGGCATACGCTACTGCTGGGCGATTTCAATGCCCGCTACGGACAGGGCCTGGCGTTCTGGAGCGGCTTTTCCATGAGCAGTTTATCGACAGTGGATGCCTTTATCCGTCGGACGCCGGGGATTTCTCCGGTGTGGTCGTATTCGTCGGAACTGGTGCACCGGGGCGCGGCGTATACTTATGCCGGGACGCATTGGCAGGCGACGGCCTTTGGCGGCCTGGACGGGCTTCTGGGTGCACATGGGGCATGGCAGGGTCGACACGGACAGGTGGGGGCGACGGTCTCGTACACCTTCGGGAAGCCAGGCTCGCTGACGGCGGCGGTGGATACCCGCTGGAATTGGCACGGATGGGATGCGGCTGGAGAAGTAGCCTGGAAGAGTGGTGGTTTTGCAGGGCTGGCGGCCTTCCGGGGGGCTGTGGGCCCGGTTAAAATGGCTTTTCAGGGGCGAGTGTTGCCTTCCCGCTTTTCGGGGAAAAAGTACGGCGAGTATGCCTTGGCGGCGGGGTTAGAGTATAAGTCTGAGCAGCGGACTGCTTTGGCGGGTCGAAGCGGTTTTGGCAGCAGCGTGCCCAGGCACCAGGCTTCCTTGACGATGGATGCGGCTTTCTTGCCGATTCCTTCCGTGGCTCCTTCGCGCTTCCAACTGCGGGTGTACGCAGGATGGCAGTGGCAAGTGGCATCGGCCTGGGCCTTGGATGTGCGCTTTACGGAACGATACCGGAATTATGAACGGCCGCGGCACGCCTTCCGGGTGGACGGGAAATTTGGCATGGGCCCGTGGAGTGCGGTTTCGCGGTTGGAAGTGGTTCAGTGTGAGAAGGTTGGCGTTCTGAACTACTGGGAGGGCGGATACAAGGATGAGCGTACCTGGAGCGCCTACTTCCGGTTGACGGGTTTTTTGATCGACCAGTGGAACGACCGCATTTACGTGTACGAAAGGGATGCGCCGGGGAACTTCTCCGTGCCGGCCTACTCCGGTCGCGGCGGGGCTGTGTCACTGGTGGGCAGCTGGAAGCACCGCTTCCGTTGGATTACGCTCAAAGCCTACCTTCGCGGCAGCTGGATGGTCCGTGTGGGCCGTCCGCCCACCCCCGGCCTCTCCCTCCAGCTCCACTGCGACCTGTAGGCCCGCCTCCCTTGCCTGAAGGTCCATTGACTGGACCTTGGCGCAAAGAATGGGGGCGGAAAGTGTACTGAAGGTCCAGAGCGTGGACCTTGGCGCAAAGAATGGGGCCGAAAAGTGTACTGAAGGTCCAGAGTGAGGACCTTCGCGCAAACAGAAAACCAAAAAACAATGATATGAAACTGTATTTTATAACAACGAAACACCTGGAGAACAAGGTTTGGTTCAGAGAAGATGAAGACTTTAAGATTGGAATGAACAAGGTAGCACTGGTTGCCGCTTTAATGGAAATACGCGTATTTGCCTTTACCCTGATGTCCAATCATGTGCACTTCCTTATTGCATGCAGTTCAAGGCAGGAGGCTGACCTGTTTATCACAACCTTCAAGAATCAGTATTCAAGGTATGTGAGACACAAATATGGCATCAAGGAACTGCTAAGACGGAATGAAGTGGACATTCAGGAAATTGAGAACTGTAATGAGGCGGTTGAACGTGTCATTGCCTATATTCAGATGAACTGTGTCGCCGCGAATATTTGTGCGCATCCCCTGCAGTATCATTGGGGAACGGGAGCCTGTTTTTTTACAGAAGTTCACCCGAAAGGCACTCCACTAGGAAATCTATCAAGATGGGGCCGAGTCAAGCTGCTCCATAGCAGGCAGGATATCCCTGAGACTTTTCTCCTGGGAGAAGAAGGTTACATTTTGCCAGAATCGTATATCGACATTGATGCCGTGGAGGGGCAGTTCAGCACACCTAAACGTTATAACTATTTCCTGAACAGTTCCTCTAAGGCAAAAAAGAAATTAAGTGTCGATGATGCCGCCATGCCGTCTTTCAAGGATCAAATAATTATTTCTGCTATCCCGGATTTAGCCAACAGCCTGTTTCAAAAGTCCAGCATTTCTCATTTGAACTTTGAGGAGCAGACAGAACTCCTAAAACAACTTCGTTATAGGTTCTCTTGCAACATTGAGCAACTATCCCGAACAACAGGACTGTCCTACGAAGATGTGGCAAAGATGTTGGATTGTGCGTAGCTAGAGCTCCAGACGCAGAACGCGAATGGGGCGATCTTTTCCCGCAAATTGTGATTCGTCAACCACAGTTTCTCCTGTAGGGATAAAACCACATTTCTCCATTACGCGACCACTGGCCGGGTTGTCAACAAAGTGTCCGCTGATGAGAGATTTGATTTCCGTGGTCTGACGGATATGTTCAATCATTAGTGTAAGTGCCTCTGTGCAAATACCTCTGTTCCAATAGGGTTTCGCAATCCAGTAACCTGCAATAGGCTCATCGGCCCGTGCCGGAAGATTGCAGTCGCAGGAGGGGCCATACCCCATGGCACCGATGGCTTCTCCGGTCTCTTTCCACTCAATAGCCCAGGTGGTGTCATTGTGAAAAAGGGTCCGAATGATCTCCAGGCTTTCTTCCCGGCTTTGGTGGGGCGGCCATCCAGCTCTGGAGCCAATCAACGGGTCTGACGCCCACTTGAACAGCGCGTCCGCATCACTCTCTCTCCATTCCCGGAGTAAAAATCGGTCCGATTCCATTATTTCCATAGTTTGAATATTTGCATAAAGATACTCACTATTCTGCAAAATACCAACCCGAAGGTCCAGAGTGTGGACCTTCGCGCAAAATGTGAGGCCGGAAAGTGTACCGAAGGTCCATTGACTGGACCTTGGCGCAAAGAATGGGGGCGGAAAGTGTACTGAAGGTCCAGAGCGTGGACCTTGGCGCAAAGAATGGGGGCGGAAAGTGTACTGAAGGTCCAGGGTGTGGACCTTCGCGCAAGGAATGGGGGCGGAAAGTGTACTGAAGGTCCAGAGTGTGGACCTTCGCGCAAAGAATGGGGGCGGAAAGTGTACCGAAGGTCCAAAGCGTGGACCTTCGCGCAAAGAATGGGGGCGGAAAGTGTACCGAAGGTCCAAAGCGTGGACCTTCGCGCAAAGAAAGGGGCTGAAAAGTGTACTGAAGGTCCAGAGTGTGGACCTTGGCGCAAAGAATGGGGCTGGAAAGTGTACTGAAGGTCCAGAGCGTGGACCTTGGCGCAAGGAATGGGGCCGGAAAGTGTACTGAAGGTCCAGAGCGTGGACCTTGGCGCAAAGAATGGGGACTGAAGGTCCAGAGTGTGGACCTTCGCGCAAAGAATGGGGCTGAAAAGTGTACGGAAGGTCCAGAGCGTGGACCTTGGCGCAAAGAAAGGGGCTGAAAAGTGTACGGAAGGTCCAGAGTGTGGACCTTCGCGCAAAGGAGAGGGCCGGAAAGTGTACTGAAGGTCCAGGGTGTGGACCTTCGCGCAAAGAATGGGGCCGGAAAGTGTACCGAAGGTCCAGAGTGTGGACCTTGGCGCAAAGAATGGGGCCGGAAAGTGTACTGAAGGTCCAGGGTGTGGACCTTGGCGCAAGGAGATGCCCGATCAGGTCGGGCATGACGAGGGCAGGAACTGGCCGGACGGGGACGGAGCCGGGCATGACGGGAGGGAGATCCCGGATCAAGTCCGGGATGAGGGGGGGAATCGGAGCCGGGCAGGACGGAAGGGAGATCCCGGATCAAGTCCGGGATGAGGGGGATCAAGTCCGGGATGAGGGGGAATCGGAGCTGGGCATGACGGGGGACGGGTCGAACGGGGAAAGCCCTTCCCCCAAAGGGGGACTTTGTTTTGTTGCGGAATATTTTTTATATTTGTGTGATTTAAACAAACTTGCCAGTATGCATCGGATATTCCTGCCGCTATACCACTTCTTCCGGAAGCACAAGGTGCTTATGTACCTGCTGCTCTTTGCTTCCACGCTCCTGTTCGGCTACTACGGGCTCCAACTGGAGTATGAGGAAAACATCGTGAAGCTGCTCCCCCGCTCGTCTACGGACAATGAGCTGGCCTTCAGTGACATCGGCCTAAAGGACAAGGTGTTCCTGCAAATCACGTCCAAGGATACCCTGAACCCGGTGGAACCTGCCCGGCTGGGAGAAGCCATGGAGGAATTCTGCAGCATGCTGGAAAAGCAGGACGAGGAAACCCACTACATTGCCGGTATCTTCTATACCCTGGATGTGGACACTGCCCTGGACGCCATGGACTTTGCGTTGTCGCATCTCCCCTCCTTCATGGACACTTCCCTGTATGCGGGTTTTGAGCAGGCCCTTACCCGGGAAGCCATCGACGAGCAAATGGAGGAAAACTACCAGATTATTCAGGACGATGAAACCGGCGAAGCCACACAGATGGTGGCGTTGGACCCCCTGAACCTGCGTTCCGTGCTCCTGGGCGCCATTCTGGAAGGAGACTCCTCCATGGGCGGTTTCACCATTGAAGACGGCCACCTGTTCTGCCCGGACAAAACGGTTGCCCTGGCTTTCCTCACTCCCGCCTTCGACGGCATGGATTCCGGAAAAGGCACCATGTTCGTCAACAAAGTCCAGGAAAGCGCCAAGGCTTTTGAAGCGGAAAATCCCGATATTCACGTCCTTCTCCACGGTACGCCGTTGGACAGCGTATCCAACGCCGGCACCATCAAGCGCGACCTGGTATGGACCATCGGCCTGTCCCTGTTGCTCATCCTGTTCATCATCATCATGAGCTTCCACCGCTTCTCCTTCGTGTGGCAGCAAGTGGTTCCCGTGGTTTACGGCGCCCTCTTCGCCCTGGCCTGCATGTATTGGATCAAGGACGGTGTCATGTCCCTGATGGCCCTGGGTCTGAGCGCTATAGTGCTGGGTGTAGCCATCAGCTACTGTCTGCATGTGCTCATCCATTACTATTACGTGGGCGATGCCGAAAAACTGCTCAGGGATGAGAGTACGCCCGTTTTCATGGGCTGCATCACCACGGTGGGCGCCTTCATGGGCCTGTTGTTCACGGAAAGCGACCTTCTCCGGGACTTCGGCCTCTTCGCCACCTTCTCCCTGATCGGCAATACTTTCTTTGCGCTGGTATTCCTGCCGCATTTCCTGCACAAGGACCAAATTATCTTCAAGCGCACGCACGGTTTCCCGCTGGTGGAGAAATTCAACAACCTCCCCTGGGACCGCAACAAATGGGTAATCAGCCTCCTGGTCGTCCTCATTATCGTCGGCGTCATCATGAGCCCGCGCGTCAAGTTCGACAGCGACCTGGGCAACCTGGACTACGACAATGCCACCCTCGCGGAAGCGCAGAACCTCTACAACACCAAGAACGCGGACGGTTTCGCCCATGCCTATTTCGCCGCCTGGGACGAGAAGGACATGGACAAAGCCATGGCTTATAATGCCGATTTTTACGTGCACCTGGATTCCCTCCAGAAAGCTGGCATCATCAAGGGCTACTCCCCTATCTCCGGCCTGCTCTTCCGTTCGCAGGAGGACCAGCAAATCCGGATCGCCACCTGGAAAGGCTTCTGGACCCGCGCCCGCATAGCACAGCTTCGCAGGGATTTGACGGAATCGGCCCGGGCCTATCAACTGCCGGCCAACCTGTTCGATCCTTTCTTTGCGCTGCTCAGACAAAAGTATGAGCCCGGTAATCTGATCGAGGCCGATATTGTACCGCCCGGCCTGCTGGCCAACTTCTACGAAGCCCAGGAAAGTGGCCGTCAGATGTTCTTCACGGAGATTTCCTATCCGAAGGAAGACCAGAACAGGGTCTGGCACGCCGTGACGGAAGCCAAGCACGTCATTGTGCTGGAACCGTTCTTCTACTGCCGCGACATGGTGGAAATCATCCACGACGACTTCTCCACCACCCTCTGGATTTCCAGTATCTTCGTGCTGCTGGTGCTGCTGTTCAGCTTCCGCAACATCTGGATTGCGCTCATCGCCTTTATGCCCATGTTCGTGAGTTGGTATGTCATGCAGGGCTACATGGCCATTTTCAAACTGGAATTCAACCTCATCAACATCGTCATTTCCACCTTTATATACGGTATCGGCGTAGACTATTCCATCTTCGTGATGGAAGGCTTGCTGGCGGAGGCCCGACGAGGAGAGACATCCATGCTCAATTATCACAAGGTGGCCATCTTCTATAGTGCTATGGTGCTGGCCATCGTGACATTCTCGCTGGTGTTTGCCCGGCACCCCGCCATCCATTCCATCGGCCTTATCACGCTCATCGGCATGGCTTCCACCATCCTGATCACGTACTCCCTGCAACCGTTTATTTTCCGTCAGCTTTGCAAATACCGCTTCTTCCGTCGCGGTTTCCGCATCCCTGAGCCGTAAACCTATGCTGGACGCCGAGTTATACCTGAACCTGATCCGCGGCGGCACCGCCAACCTTTTCAGGAACCGCCAGACAATCAATGATTTGAACGTGTTCCCCATTCCCGATGGGGACACGGGCGACAATATGTACCTGACCCTCCAGTCCGGTACGCACGCTCATGGCGCCAGCCTAACGGAAATGGCCGACGAGGTGGCTCAGGGCATGCTCCTTGGCGCCCGCGGTAATTCCGGCGTCATTTTGTCGCGCATCTTCGCTGGCATCGCCAAGGGATTCAAAGGCTTGGACGAGGCCGATTTGCCCGCTCTTCTCCAAGCCATGCAGATCGCGGTGGATGAGGCCTATCTCGCCGTCTCCCAGCCGGTGGAAGGAACCATCCTCACCGTGCTTCGCGAGGGTGCCACGAGTGCGCAAGAAGCCACTTCGCTGGAGGATTTTTTGCGTCGATGGATCGCTGCCATGAAGGTTGCGCTGGAGCATACGCCGGAGCAGTTGGATGCGCTCCGGAAAGCCGGAGTGGTGGATAGCGGCGGCGCTGGCCTGCTGTGCATGGCCGAAGGCATGGCAGCGGCGCTGAACGGGACGGAGGAAACCCTGGACCTGGCAGAAAAATCGACCGAAATCGATATCAACGCCTTTACGGAAGACAGCGTCCTGGAATTTGGCTACTGCACGGAGTTCCTGCTCCGCCTGCAGCGCTCCAAGGTAAATTTGGATACCTTCGACGAGCAAGTGATCAAAGACTGGCTCGGCGAGCATGGCACTTCCCTGGTGTTTTTCCGCGACGGCAGTATCGTCAAAGTGCATGTACACACCCAGGATCCTGGCGCGGTGCTCAGCAAATGCCGCGAATGGGGCGAATTCCTCACCGTCAAGGTGGAAAACATGAGCCTGCAGCACCACGAGAACCACATGGACGTGCGTTACAAACGCAGCCGCAAGGCCCTTGCTACGGTCGCCGTTGCCGCCGGTGACGGCCTCACGCAATTGTTCAAACAGATGGGGGCCGATATCGTCATCGAATCCAGCCAAAACCCTTCGGTAGAACGCTTCCTGCAGGCGTTTGAGCAGGCAGTAGCGGACACCATCCTGGTTTTCCCGAACAACTGCAATATCCTGCTTGCTGCCAATCAGGCTGCCGGTCTGTTCAAGGAGGCCCGCGTGGAAGTTATCCCCACCCGCACACCGGGAGAAGGTTATTTCGCCCTGGCCAACCTGAATGCGGAACTGCCCATAGATGCCCTGGTACAAACCCTCACGGAGTCTGCCGCATCGGTCACTACCGGCTATGTTTCGCAGGCCATCCGCGACACGGAAGAGGTCCGCAAAGGCCAGTATATCGGCATTGGCGGAAAAGAAATCCTGGCCACCGAAAGCACCCCCGAACAGGTCGCAGTAGCCCTCGCTGCCAAGCTGCATTGCGGACAAGCCGACATCCTTCTTCTCCTGCAGGGTGCCGATGTCCCTTCGGATGCAGCGGAGCAACTGCATGCCAAGCTGGAAGCAACTTATCCCCGCACAGAAGTCATTCTCCACAAGGGCGGACAGGCTGTTTACGATTATATCCTGGTGCTATGCTGAAGATTTACACCGACACCGATACCGACCTGACGCCCGCGTTGGCAAAAGAGTACGGCTACACGCTGATTTCGATGCCCTACAGCATCGACGCGCAAACCACGTACCCGTATGTCGATTTCGAGACCTTCGACGCGCATGCGTTTTACGACAGGCTGCGCAGCGGTGTCATTCCCAGCACCAGCGCCATCTCCAAAGAGCAATATATCAAGTACTTCACCCAGGACTTTGTCGATGGCAACGACATCCTGTACGTGCACTTCTCCCGCGCCATGACCACCACCTTCGACGCCATGGACCGGGCTGTCGCCGAGCTCAAGGAGAAGTATCCCGGCACCCGCTTCGAGGAAATCGACACCAAAGGCATCACCATCCTCAGTTACGCCATTGTACGCGAAGTAGGCGACCTGGTCAAAGCCGGCAAAACGTTGGACGAAGTGCTGGCCTGGGCCCGGACGGAGGTGGATAAATTCGCCATGTATTTTTTTGCCGATGACCTCCGCTTCTTCCGCCGAAGTGGCCGGGTAAGCGGACTGGCCGCCACCATGGGCACGCTCATCGGTATCCGTCCGCTTATTTACATGAGTCAGGAGGGCAAGATGGTGAGTCCGGGTAGCGCCAAAGGACGTGCGAAGGCACTTGATTATCTGGTCGATAAGGTGGGCGAACTGGGCGAAGACCTTGCTTCCCACCGCATCTGTATCGGCCATAGCGATGTGCCGGAACTTGCCCATGAACTGGGCCGCCGGATAGAAGAAAAGTACGGCCAACAAGAGATTGTTTACGTGGATGTAAATCCCACCGCCGGCAGCCACTGTGGCCCCAACGGCGTTGGCGTTTGTTTCCACGCGGTCCACAGATAGCCTATGATGAAGATATTGGTAGATTGTTTCGGGGGCGATCACTGCCCGCAGGCACCGGTCCAAGGTGCCCTGGCAGCGCTGCGCACTTATCCGGACCTGCACGTCATCCTCACCGGCGACGAGGCCATCCTGCAAAAAGAACTGAGAGGAAAGTCCTTTGACCCGGAACGTCTGGAGATTGTGCATGCACCGGAAGTGATTGGTTGCGAGGAAAAGCCCACGGACGTTATCCGCCTCAAGCGGGATTCTTCCATGATGAAAGCCATCATCCTCCTGCGAGACCGTGACGATATTGCCGGCATGGTGTCTACGGGTTCCACCGGAGCGCTTGTAACCGGTGCCTTGGTACGTCTGGGCCGCATTCCTGGAGTCATCCGCCCTGCCTTCTGTCCCCTGCTTCCCACCATGAACGGCGGCCTTGTAGGCGTCTGCGACAGTGGCGCCAATGTGGAAGTCACTCCTGCTCACCTGCGTCAGTTCGCCATCATGGCCAGCCTCTATCTGGAGAACGTGTATGGCGTTAAAATGCCCCGCGTAGCCCTGCTCAATGTTGGGAAAGAGGCCGAAAAAGGCGACGAACTCCGTCAGGAAACCTATCAACTTCTGCAGGAAACATCGTCTGTAAACTTTATCGGAAATATGGAAAGCCGGGACCTCCTTTCCGGCAAGTATGATGTGATAGTGGCCGATGGTTTCTCCGGCAATGTCCTGTTAAAAGCTACCGAAGGAACGGCCCTGGAACTGCTCAAGAAGCTGAAAAAAGACATCGGCAGCCGTAGGCGCTACAAACTGGGCGCCCTCCTGATGAAACGCATGTTCCTGGAGGAAAAGGAATTCATGGACTACCAGAATTACGGCGGCAGCGTGCTCCTGGGCACTTCAAAGGTCGTTGTCAAAGGGCACGGCTCCTCCAATGCCGTTGCTGTGGAGCAGTGCATCGCCCAGGCTTACCGCATGGAAAAGAGCCGTTTATCGGCACAAATCGAAACAGAAATCGGCAAGTACGAACACTACGAAGAGTAAGCTTATGTTTGAGAAAGTACAGACCATCCTGGCCAAGCAACTGAGGCTGGATCCCGCCAAAATCACCCCGCAAAGCCTTATCAAAAAGGACTTGGGGGCCGATTCCCTGGATATCCTGCAGTTGCTGCTACGTATCGAGGACCAGTACGGTATAGTTATCCCGGACCAGGCCCTGGCCAAGTTTGAAAGGGTGTGTGACGTAGTTGCTTACCTGGAACAGAACCAGGTTAACCTCCAATAAATTCGCGCAGGAGGGACGTAGCCGGAATTTCTTTGTCCGGAACCGGGGTAAAATAATGGATGAACTTGAGGAGCCGGTGTGCTTCCGCGTATTCCGCACAGTTCTGCGGAACCGTGCGCAGGATGGGCTCTGCGTGGTTCTTCATCACCGCAAACTCAATGAGATAGGCGCTGTTGAACATGACATCCGCCAGTTCCTGGAAAGGATAAATCCATTTTTCTTCCGCATCCAGCACGTTCTGCCAGTTGGAAATGGACTCACGGGCCGTGAACGCGCCTTTGTTGTAGTCGCGCACAATGCGGCGCAGCAGACGGTTGTCGCTGGTGGGAATCCAGTTGTGGTTGTCCAGGTTGGCGCCCGTCAGCGTATTGATGAAAATCTTGAACTTGGCGCTTTCCGGAATATCGGACGTGAGGTCCGGATTCAGGGCGTGGATACCTTCGATAAGCAGGAGGCAGTCCTGTCCTAACTTGAGTTTTTTGCCGTTATATTCCCGCAGACCCGTAACAAAGTTATACTCAGGAACATCCACCTCTTCCCCGCCGATGAGCTTCATGATATGGCTCTCCATGAGCGCATGGTCCACGGTGTCGAAATTGTCGAAGTCATAGCTGCCGTCCGGGAACTTGGGCGTATCGGCTCGGTTCACAAAATAGTCGTCCGTGCTCATGGACATGGGTTTGAGGCCGCAGGCTTTGAGCTGAACGGACAGGCGTTTGCAGAAAGTGGTTTTACCGGACGATGAAGGGCCGGTGATGAGCACTACTTTGAGCGGATGCTCGCTGCGATATCGACGGTCGATTTCCTCGGCTATCTTGACGATTTTCTTCTCCTGCAGGGCTTCTGCAATTTGGATGAGTTCGCTGGCACGGCCGTGCAGGAAGGCTTCATTAACGTCGCCCACCGTACCCAGGCCCATGATGATGTTCCAGCGCAGGGCTTCCTTGAAAATCTCGTACGTGCGCGGCTGGTCCACAAACTCGGCCACCTTGGAAGGGTCGTCCCGGGAAGGCAACTGCAGCAGCAGACCGTCGTGGTACGGCATCAGGCCCCATACCTTTAAATAGCCGGTAGAAGGCACCAATTTACCATAATAGTAATCGGAGGTTTCTCCCAGCGTATAATAGTCTGTATAGGCCTCACCGCTGGTTTCCAGCAGCTTCACCTTGTCCTCATAGCCGGCCTTGCGGAACTCCTTGATGGCGCGCTCCGTTTGAACGTCGTAGCGGTGGAACGGCATGTCTTTCTCTACCAGCTCTTTCATGCGCTGTTCCAGCACAACAAGGTCTTGTTCCGAAATTTCGGTATCGTCCGCCTTGCGCAGGTGGCAGAAATAGCCGTGCGAGATGGGGTGCTCCATGTACAGCTTACTGCCCGGGAACACGTCCGACGCGGCCTTGTACAGCAAGAAACAAAGCGAGCGGCAATACACACGCATGCCGCTCGATTCGCGGACATCTATAAACTCGATGTCCTTATTTTGATAGACCTTGAACTTGAGGCCCTGGGAGACATTGTTCACCTTGGCGGACACAATGGGATAGGGCCGATGGCAGTCAAACTCCGAGAGCATTTGCAGGAGGGACGTGCCTTCCGGGAAACGCTTGGTCTCTTGGGTGTTCTTGCAGTATACCTGTACCATGAGAAGAAAATTTGAGCACAAAGATAGTATAATGCGCCCAAATTTACAAGGTCCGAAGCACGGGATTCGCGTAAATTTTCAGAAGAATTTCCCGCACTTTTTCCGGGCAGCCTTTCACCTGGCTTTCCACATACTTCTGGAAGGTTTGCTGCTGTTCCGGGGTAAAATCGCCCAGTTTTTCCCCGCTGAGCATCCAGGCGGCGATGTAGTTATTAGGATAGAGCCTGTAGCAAGCGGTAATACGCTGATCGATAAGGGCCGCCACCTGCCGGTTATACTCCCCGGTGGACCAGTCGCTGTACGGGCGCAGTTCTTCTTCCTTGATGGGCTTGGCAGCCGCCAGATGCACACGCCCCTTGGGCTGCGTAATCCCCGTTATAATGCTGTTCAGGTCCTCTCCAGGCTTTTTGACATAGGGCTCACCGCTCTCCCTGGCAAAGAGCTCCAGCGCCTTGAGTTTGTCGCAGGGCTCCCATTCATAAGAGATGGCAACCGGCACCATATTGAGTTCTCCCAGCGACGCTCCCCTGTCCTCGCCACCGCTCAAGCAGAACATGTTGATGACGCCCTGGTCCGTGACATCCATTCCGTCCTTGGTGCGGCCGTTGCGCTGGGCAATCCAGACACTCTCCTTTTTCTGGCAAATGGTATAACGGATATAGGCCGATGCCTCTTTCATCTTGATCAGGAAATCCCGGCGTGACGTGCTTGTAGTGGGCCTCTCGAAGCGGAACATCTTGTTGGAGCATCCCAGGTCGATGAGCAGCTGCCCCTGCATGAGGTTGGCGCCGAAGGTGATTTCCGAAGTGGGAAGACCGGCGTCTGTGAGCAACACTTGCATGAAGCCGGCATCCAACATGATATCCCGGTGGTTTGAGACAAACAGATAACTCTTCTCCGCCTGCAATTGGTCCAGGCCGCTTACGGTAAGTCCGTCCGTGGTCCTGCGGACAATGGTGCGGATGAGATCGTACATAACGCTCTGCTGAAACGCATCTACCGTCTGGCAGCTGAGCAGCCGGGCTTCCACTTCCGCTTGTGGCACTCCCGGGAAAAGGAGTCCGCAGGCCTTGGGGAAGTGCTCGCTCGACACAATCCGCTGCATGGCTGCAGGGATTTCAGCATCGGTGTACGGCCGGATATCGTCAAAGAGGTTTGGCACGTTTGTCAATGAATTTCACGGGTTTACGGGACTTGGCCGGGAAGTTGATGGCCGCCACTTCCGGCACCGGCAGCACTTCGATGCGCGGTGCCACGCGGATGCGGGACCTGAAGCGGTCCTTGAGGTCTTTCACCGGGTCGAAATCCGGCTGGTATTTGAGGCCAAGCTGCACCACGACATCGTCGGTGCCGGCATCGCTGTCCTGCACAATCACCACATAGTTCTCGACATAGGGCGTATTGTCCAGCACATCGTTCACTGCAGGCGGGTACAGGGTGGTGCCCTTGAGCTTGATCATGTTGTTCTTGCGTCCCACCAGCGGCGTGAGCCGGTAACTGTAACGGCCGCACTTGCACTGTCCGGTGATTTTGGCGGCCATGTCGCCGGTGCGGAAGCGCAGTAACGGCATGCCTTCCACGCCCAGCGTGGTAATCACAATCTCCCCAACTTCTCCGTCCGGCACAGGCAGATTGTCCTCGCCGATAATTTCGACAATAATTAGTTCAGGATGCACGTGACCGCCACAGCCGTACGGGCACTCACTGAAGGTGGCACCCATTTCCGTCGAACTATAAGTGGCGAACAACTCCACATCCCATTTTTCCTTGATACGGCGTCCCAGGAGATTCAGGTCGAAGTTCTGGTCCCGCAGGCCCTCTCCTATACCGATAATCCGTTTTACCGAACTGTTCTTATAGTCGATACCGTGCTCCTCTGCATACTGGATGAGCCGCAGAATGAACGACGGCACGCACATGATGGTATCCGGTTTCAGGCGCTGGATGGTGTCCCACTGCAGTTCCGGGATGCCGTTGCCCACGCGGATGATGCTGGCGCCCAGTTCCCTGATGCCCAGGAAATAGGCCAGACCCGCCATAAAACGCTTGTCGATGGTGGTCATGAGCTGGACAATGTCCCCGGGCTTGACGCCGGCGCAGGCAAAACTCTTTT
>Ga0265299_10001235_pt1 | contig 29849 bp, 19 predicted proteins | sample AusTroGonzalo_MG_4_FD_193485 | JGI IMG/M metagenome (GOLD analysis project Ga0265299, IMG submission 193485) | Bovine rumen microbial communities from tropical cattle in Woodstock, Queensland, Australia - Gonzalo_02 | ecosystem: Host-associated > Mammals > Digestive system > Stomach > Rumen ... | reverse complement strand
GCCATCCACGAGATACGGCTGTACCTTACGGACCGTTGCCATATAGACATAAAGCCGGGGGCCGAATCCTACCTGTTCCTGAGCATAAGGCGGGGCAGGCCGCTTTCAAGGATAATGGTGTTTGACATTGTTAAGAATCTTACCGCAATGGCCGGAATTAACAAAACAGTAAGTCCGCACACTTTCCGACACTCGTTCGCCACCCATCTTCTTGAGGGTGGAGCCAACCTGAGGGCCATCCAGTGTATGCTGGGTCATGAGAAGATTTCCACCACCGAGATATATACACATATTGACAGGAGCCGTTTGAGAGAGGAAATCGTCTCTCATCACCCCAGAAATCTATGATTTTTTAGCCATTTGACACATTTTTTCACAAAAAATACCTCTTTATATTAAAAATATTGCGTGTAGGCCATTGTATGTGGTATTCTTTTTGTAGTTTTGCGCACGTATGCACTAAAGGCAAAAATGTTTAACCAACAATTAATAACAAAAACTATGTCAAAATCATTTCGTCTTGCGCTTCTTGGCGCGGGTATTCTGATGTTCGCCAGCTGCGCGAAAATGGAGATGAAGCCGGAGTATTTTCCTGTAAATCCCAATCCGCTTGAGGCAGTAGGCGGTGAGGTTCCTTACACAGTAACCGGAACATTCCCGGAGAAGTCATTCATTAAAAACGTGATTTGCACTGCAACTCCCGAGCTCCGTTGGGAAGGTGGTTCTGTTAAGGGTGAGCCTGTAACTCTCCAGGGTGAGAAGATCCAGGGCAACAACCAGACAATCGCATGGAAGGAAGGTACTACTTTTACCTACAACGGAAACTTCAAGTATCAGCCCGAGATGGCCAAGTCTGAGCTCTATGTAGTATTTGAGGCAACAAAGAACGGCAAGCCCCTTGAACTGGCTCCCGTAAAGATTGCCGACGGTGTTGTTTCCACTTCTGAGCTCTATTCAGAGACAGCTAAGGGTGCCAATACCTCAGGTTCAAAGGATGCTTTCCAGCGTATCATCAAGCAGGCTCAGGATGCTAACATCATGTTCGTTATCCAGCAGGCTAACGTACGTTCATCAGAGACCAACAGCGACGCTGTTAAGGCTTTGAAGGAGTCTTTGAAGAACTTTGCTGCTGACACAAAGGGCTATGCTATCGACAATGTTGAGATTTCTGCATATGCATCACCTGATGGTGGTCTCAAGCTGAATGACAAGCTGGCTGCACAGCGTGAGAAGAATGCTGCTCAGTATGTAAAGGGTGAGGTTAAGAAGGCTAAGGCAGATGCTGCTATCGAGTCAAAGTACACCGCTCAGGACTGGGACGGTTTCAAGGAACTCGTTGAGAAGTCAAATCTGCAGGACAAGGATCTTATCCTCCGCGTTCTTTCAATGTACGATGATCCTGAGAAGCGTGAAGCTGAGATCAAGAACCTTTCAGCTGTTTACAAAGATCTTGCTGCTGACATTCTCCCGCAGCTGCGTCGTGCCCGCCTGACTCTGAACTATCAGATCATCGGCCGTTCAGACGAGGAGATTCAGGAGGCTTACAAGACTGATGCTTCTGTTCTGAGTGTTGAGGAGCTGCTTTACGCTGCTACCCTGACCGAGGACAAGGCTGAGAAGAAGGCTATCTATACAACCGCTTCACAGAACTATCCTAACGACTACCGTGCATTCAACAACCTTGGTGAGATAGCATTCAAGGATGGTGACCTGGCAACTGCAGAGGCTAACTACAAGAAGGCTCTTGCTATCAAGGCCGATGCTCCTGAGGTTAACACCAATATGGGTCTGCTCTGCCTTGCACAGAACAAGCCTGCTGACGCTCAGACCTACTTTGCAAAGGGTGGTGAGAGCCAGGAGAACAACGAGGCTCTCGGTAACATGTACATCGCACAGGGTCAGTATGAGCGTGCTCTGACTGCTCTTAAGGGCAGCAACACCAACGGTGAGGCTTTGGCTATGATCATGACAAAGGATTATGCCGGTGCTCAGAAGGTTCTTGCTGCTGTTAAGAATCCTGACGGCAACACCGCTTATCTGTCAGCTGTAGCTGCAGCTCGTACAAACGATGCCGCTGCTGTTGCTCAGAACCTCAAGAAGGCTGTTAGCCTGGATGCTTCACTTAAGGAGAAGGCTCAGAATGATCTTGAGTTCGCAAAATATCAGGATGCTGTAGCCGCTCTCTGATAAGAAAAAAAAATATCGCGTGAACAAATGCCGGAAGATGAACTGACGGCGCTGCTCACTCTAAACAGAATAGACGGACTGGGATGTATAGGTGCAAAATACCTGTATGAACAGTTAGGCAGCGCGCAGGAGATCTTCAGGAATCGCGAACATCTTAAAGAAATCATACCCGGAATCGACACGCATATCTTTGATGCGTTGTGTGGTTCCGGGTATGATTCTTTTATCCGTGAAGAACTGGAGTTTATTGAAAAACACGGTATAAGATGCGTAACTCCCGCTGATTCTGATTATCCTGCCCGTTTGCTGGACTGTAACGATGCTCCTCTTGTTTTGTTTTCATTGGGTAACGTCAATTACAACGCAACCAGGACGGTTGGCGTTGTAGGCACTCGCAAGGCCACGGATTATGGTCGCCGAATGTGCCATACCTTTATAAAGGAACTGCATGAACTGTGCCCTGACATCGCTATTGTCAGTGGGCTGGCATATGGTATAGATATTGAATCGCATAAGGCTGCGTTGGAAGTGGGCTTTCCCACTATAGGCGTGCTAGCCCATGGATTGGATATGGTATATCCGTCATCACACCGCCCAATTGCCAAACAGATGCTTTCCGATGGAGGACTTGTTACTGAATTTATGTCCAGGACCCAACCTTTGGGTCATAATTTCGTACGTCGTAACCGTATAATAGCCGGACTGTCTGATGCAGTGATTGTTGTTGAATCGGCTGCAAAAAGCGGATCACTGATAACAGCCGAGATAGCTGAAAGTTATAATCGTGAATGTTTCGCTTTTCCGGGAAGTGTAGGTGATCCCTATTCTGTAGGATGTAATGAACTGATAAGGGATAACCGGGCAGGTTTAATTACATCGGCACTGGATTTTGTAAATGCAATGGGATGGAATGAACATTTACAAAAAGGTGTTTCTGTCCAGAAGGAGCTTTTTCCGGAACTAACCGAAGAGGAAGAAAAAGTATATCAGCGTATCAGTTTAAAAGCGCAGGGTGTACATATCAATACGCTTATTACGGAACTTAATATTCCGTATCCGCGGCTATCGTCCATACTGTTCAGTCTGGAAATGAAGGCTTTGATAAAACAGGCACCTGGCTCGCTGTGCAAACCTTTATAGTTTGCGCAGCGAATCCTTGAATTGCGAAGGTGTCATGCCAGTCTCCTGCTTGAATACAGTGCTGAAGTACTGACTCTCGGAGAAACCCGTCTCCTCGGCAATGGTACCTACAGACTTGTTGGTCTTGGAGAGCATCTCCTTTGCAACGTCTATCCTTATGCGGCGTATGTACTTGTTGGTGGATGCACCTACAAGAGCATTCATCTTGTTGAACAGAGTGGTGCGTGATACATTCATGTGATCCACTATCATATCTACACCGAGCATGGTGTTGCTCAGATTCTCGCGGATGAAACGGTTTAGTTTGAGAACAAACTGTTCATCGGCCGCACTGAATGTCTGATCTTCAGATATTGCGGTAAAGAATGATGTAGCATACTGACGCTTGATTTCGTATCTGTTCTTTAACTGGCTTCGGATAATCTTATAAAGAAGCTTGGAGTCAAACGGCTTGGGCAGGAAAGAGTCTGCTCCCATCTTGTAACCCATATCCTGGTTCTTTGGATCGCTTCGTGAAGTAAGCAGGATTACAGGGATACTACTTAATTCAAGGTCTGTCTTGATAGTCTTACAGAGTTCAAAACCGTTCATTCGCGGCATCATTATATCACTGACAACCACATTGGGCATTCGTTGACGGATAAGGTCAAGAGCCTCTTTTCCGTCATGTGCTGTATAGATAGTCTTGAAAAGGGGAGAATACTCATCCTTGATAAACTGCAGTATGTCATCCTGGTCATCTACAATGAGCAGAGTCATGCTCTTTGTATCGAAATTGACTTCATCGGTCTGTGCGGGTTCCTCTATGGTGCCGAAGTCTGTGGGTTCTGACATAATAGGAATCTGCGGTTTTGTCTGGGCAATATGGAGTCTTTCACCAAGATTGTCAGGAATCTCTATCGTAAAGGTTGATCCGGGGCCGTTATTCTTTTCGGCGATTATGGTTCCTTCCAATAGTTCAATCAGCATTTTGGCGTGTGACAATCCCAGACCATAACCCGGAATATTCTCATTTTCTCTGTAGTAGCGTTTAAACAGTTCCTCCGGACGGCATGTGAATCCGCGTCCCTCATCATGGAACTTCAACCAAATCTTACCCTTGTCATGGCCTGTTGAAACGGTGATTGTTCCTGTGTCACTATATTTGATGGCATTGGCCATGATGTTGTTTACGGCTGTTTCAACCATCTTGACATCAATATCAACCTTACCCAGATCCTGCATGGGATTATATTCTGTTTTCAAGCCCTTGGCATAGCAGTCAATCTTGAAGTCTTCAATAATCTTACCGAGCCAGTCATTCAGGTCAACCTTCTCTATGACAATATCTGTTTTACTTATGTCGCTGGTGCCTCTGTCCAGAATCATGTCAACCATCTCGGTCATCTTCTGAACCTGGTTGAATATACGCTCCAGACGATCATAATCCATTCCCTTGACAGCTTTCTCTTCAAGCATATCCTTGACGGGATTGTATATGAGAGAGAGTGGTGTACGCAGTTCATGAGCCAGATTTGAAAGCAGGGAAATCTTGTCATCCTTGTGCTTGTTTTCCTGAGCATTTATGGCTCGGTCCATGTCAATCTGCTTTAAGCTTATGCCAACTTTGGAGATAGTGACACTTATGGAAATAATGATGGCAATGATAAGCAGGTATGCAGGAACTGTCATAATGAATGGCCTGGCCACGTTATAAGACAGGATTTGCTGTGGTTCACTCCATCCTTGAATGGTTTGCTGGCTTACGGTTAGTGTAAACAGGCCGTGAGTAGATTTGGGAATGGAGAACTCAGAACTGGTTGTAACTGTTTCTGAAACAGGGAAGGGCCTGCCTTTCTTTGTCAGGGTGTATTTCAAAGATACAGGTCTTGTGGGGTCAAACTGGCTGACAGCCACGTGAACGTTCAAGAGGGAGAACCTGTTGGGAATATTGAGAGGCTTGTTTTGTTTGGCTCCGGTGCTTTCGTAAATAGTTCCGTCAAGCACTATCTTGGTAAGTGAGATAGGATAGGGATCGCTATTATAGCGTATGTTCACGTCTTCAGGATCAATAACCAGTAGTCCGGAGGTGTTCGGGAAATAAATATACCCTTTCCTGGAAACGATAGAGAAACCGGGAAGGAAATTAAGCATGGTTCCACAGTCTCTTCCATAATAGGAATAAGGTTCTTTTAATTCTTTGTCATTGGTATCAAACATTAGCATCAAAGCTTTATCCGTAGTAATCCACAGATGGTCGTGGCTGTCTATGGCCATTGACAGGAATACTCCGTAATCCCTGTTTCCCATTATCTTTGAGAGTTTGTTGGCTCTTGGGTCATAACTGATAAGAATGTCAGGTGAGCATGCCCATATTATACCGCGCGAATCCTCTACGACATTGGAAATGTCACTATGGTCATCCTCCTGATTCTGGAAAACGAGACGTGCCAATAGAGTTCTGTAGTCTATCTCATAAATGCATCCGTTGCAGACTACTGTAGCATGTGACGGCTGCATCTTGACATCTACGACAACGCCTCTGTTTTCTTCACCGTTCATCTGAAGTGTTATCTCCCTTACCTCCTTTATGGCTTGGCGGTATATCAGATGACGGCCGTTGCAGTTGAAAAGCATTATGTCTCCGTCGGGCGTTGTTATGGTCTTCAGATTGGTCAGTCTTGACGAGGAGATGTTGATTCCCGCATCGGCCATGAAAGTGGCCGGACGTATAGCTCCTGTTATTTTATTGAAAAGGAACAAACCTTGTGAACGTTCTGTGATTAGCAGGTTATTGTCATCATATTTACAGATACCTGATATTCTCATTCCTTCGGTTGAAGGGAATCTTTTCTGTTCTTCGGTTTCCTCATTATATTTGATAATACCGAATCCTGCCGAACCGAACCAGAATGTGCCGTCGGTCTCCTGATATCCGGAGATGGGTATGCTTGTTGTTTCCGAACCATGCTCATAGATTGCACTGCTCAGGTTGTGGAAGAAGGAGCGTTTCATGGTTATTATGCCAAGATGAAGTGTTCCCAAGATAAGTTCGTTTTCTTCTTTGTTTATTTCGGCGCATAAAACATGCATTGGCGCTATCTTACCAAACAGTTTATCCTCTATCCTACCTGTCTTGCGGTTTAGTATTGATATTCCGCTTCCCGCTGAACATACAAGAAGGTTGTCTTCATTTATTTCGGAAAGGAATGTTATGCCATCATTCGGTATATCCGAGTTGGATGAGTCGTAATGGGCTATCATATCGAATCCGGATTTGACGTAATATCCGTTTACCCCTTTATTCTTGTAGGCAATCCAGAGTATGTCCTTGGAATCTATGAATACGGATCTGCTATATACATCATATCCGAGCTGATCAATGTGGGTCAGAGAGCCTGTAGTTGTATTGAGATGATAGACACCACGGTCATCCTCTACAAGCAGCATCTGATTGGGGTCATTTGATACTTTAAGCAGTTTGGTGAAATGAAACTGACGTTCCGAAGGGAACTGGGCTACCATGTTTGTCGTACCTGTCTTAAGGTCATACACCATCACGGCACCTAAAGGCATATTGAAAAAGAATGCCGAGTCCCCGATCATCATTATATATTCGGTTCTCAGGTTTCGTCCCTCATAGGTAACAAGGCGGGTGGAGTCATTGTCGGGATCAAAGTCAATTATATGGTTGGTTGTGGCGATTATGGCACGTCTGGAACAGCCTATAGAAATAACATCGCCCGTAACAATGTCGTTGCCGTTTACGGTGAAGTATTGATACTGACGTATAGATCCGTTTGATATCAGATTAGCTCCATTGGTAGTTCCCACCCAGAGACGTCCGTAGATATCCTTGGCAAAGGTACGTACTGCATTACAGCTAAGTCCCTTGTCTGTTCCTATCTGAGTTTGCTGAGTATAATGGGCGCTTATTGTCAGACAGGCGAAAGCCGATAACAGAAATGTCAGAAACCTTTTTTTCATATGGCTCAATTCTATATAAAGCTCTGCTAATGTAGTAAAAATGAATTGAATGGACAAATCAGTAGAAACACTTACAGTTCACGTACCTCGGATAAAGTTTTTCCTGTTTCAAGTTTGAAAGCCTTATTCATGGCTTCAACATTTGTGAAACCGGTCTCCTTGGCAATGGCCTCAAGTTCTTTGTCGGTATCTATGAGTTTGTCCTTTACGAGTCTTATTCTTATTTTGCTTATATAACGGGTCAGATTGGTTTCAAGCAGTTTGTTCATTTTCATTGATATGACAGAGCGGGACAACTGCATGTGATCTGTTATGAAATCGGCGTTTAAAGAGGGATCTGTAATATTTTCATCAATGAGAGTATTGAGAGAGCGTATAAACTCCTCATCAGTCATGCTGAACGTCTGGTCCGGGCTCATTTTGCTAAAGAATCCGTAGTTATATTGACGTCTTATTTCAAATCTTCCTCCCAGTTGGCTGCGTATGAGAGCATACATTTGCTTGGAGTCGTACGGTTTGGGGATAAAGGCATCGGCTCCCATCTTGTATCCGGCTTTTTGGTTTCTTTTGTCTGTACGTGAGGCAAGCAGGATAACAGGAATATGACTTATCTCCAGGGTTCCTTTTATAGTACGACAAAATTCGAATCCATCCATTTCGGGCAGGTCCACATCACTGACAACCAAATCAATGTCGGTTCCTTTAAGCAGATTGAACGCCTCCTTTTCGCTGCCGGCGGTAAGGATAAGGCGGAACATGCCTTCAAAATCATCGTTGAAGGATTTGAGTTCTTTCTCATCGGCACTGACAAACAGGATTGACATATCGTTGGGATCAAAGTCCTGTGCCATGCCTTCCTGTATCTCCTGTTTGATTTCAACGGGTTCAGATGATTTTTGTTCCTTCATATTCTGAGTGCTACCCGCAGTCTTGGACGATGTGCTTTTTTCACCGATGACAGACGGGAACTCCATGTAGAAGGTGGAACCTATGCCGTCCTCGTTGTTGAAGGCCGACATAATGCCACCTATAAGGCTTAACTGCAATCTGGCATAAGGAAGACCAAGTCCGTAGCCGGGAATGGAGCTGTCGGTATTTTCCCTGTAATAGCGTTTGAACAGATCCTCCGGGTCGCAGGAAAAACCGCGTCCCTGATCTTTTACCGATACTCTGATAGTATCGCCGACTTTTGTCGTGCTTACGGTGATAGTTGTTCCTGCGGTGCTGTATTTGATTGCATTGTTTACCATATTGGAAAGTCCGGTTTCAATGATTCTCTTGTCAATGGATACATTTCCAATGCTGTTGTCCATATTAAACTTGAGACTGAATCCCTTTCCGTAACAGTCAATACGGTAATCTTCCAACAGGAAGTTGAGCCATTCGTTCAGGTTCACCTCTTCAATCAGGATGTCGGCCTTGTTTATGTCGGCACGGCTGCTGTCAAGAATCATGTTGACCATGACGGTCATTTTGTTAACCTGATTGAATATGCGTTCCATGCGTTCGTAGTCTATTCCGTCAACTGATTTTTCCTGAAGGAAATCCTTGACGGGATTGTAAATAAGTGACAACGGCGTGCGCAACTCGTGAGCAATGTTAGAAAGGAAAGCTATCTTGTCTTCACGGTTTTTGATATCCTGGGCTGCAATGGCTTTTTCGAGGCGATTCTTTTCCCTGTTGCTCGAAATCCTTGCAATGGAATAACCGAATATAAGCATTACTATCAGAGATAACATCACTCCCGGGATTGTTCCCAGGAAGGGTTTGGGTATAGTGAACCGGAGTATGGTCTGCGGCTCACTCAGTCCTTTTCGGTATGCCTGTCTGATTTCCAGACTGTATGTGCCGTTATCCATTCTGGGAATGGTGATGGATGTGCTGGTGGTGCTGACGGACCTGACTAGGATATTATCCCTGTATATATTGTATATGAGTAGGTGGGGATAGGTGGGATTGAAGGCGTTGGCGGTAATTTCAAGATTCAATTCCCTGTATTTGGATGGAAGTCTGAAAGGATGCTCAACAGAGTTGTTGATTTCTTCCTTCGTATAATCCTTCTTATCAGTTGAGGCTGCTATGCAGGTTATATCAACAGGGGGCGTATCATACATAAGCAAACCGTTGGTGTTAATTGTCACCATACCGATGGCGTTGGGGAACAGTATGATACCTGATTTTGTACAGAATGAGAAATAATTGAGGAAACGTGAACTGGGTACACCATCCTCTACAGAATACAGAAGCAGTTCCTTTTTGGCGAAATCATACATCTGGATATATTCATTGGTTGTAGTAAACCAAATGCGCTCCTTGGTGTCAACAGCTACATTCATAAAACGTCCGTTTCCCCATGTTTCAACCAGTACCTCGTCATAATTTGAGCGTGGGTCAAAGCGGTGTAATCCCTCCGGCTCGGTAAAAAAGAGTTCTCCCTGAGAGTTGGCGTCAAGCGATGTTATGTTGTGAATGACTTTGTCCTTGTTGTGATAGATGCATTTGTTGTACAAGGTGTTGTAGTCTATCTCCAGAATGCACCCTCTTGAAGAGGCATATACTGCATAGGGTGTAGTGCAGATAGCCTCAACTGTTCTTAGAGCTTGACCGTCATCAGATAATAGAGCGAACTCTTCAAGTCTATTGTTTGCTGTCCTGAAAACGAAATGATGCAATCCGACATTGAAAATGAATATGTCTCCATTATCTGCCGTTGCCAATTTTACGTTAGCTTTGTCATATGAGATGGCTTCTAAATCAGTAAATTGTTGCGGAAGTGAAACTTTGTTGCCGATACGGTTGAACAGCAAGAGTCCCTGAGTGGCATCGGCCATAAGAATATGGGTCTCGTCAAAACGGCACATGGAGACTATCCTTAAATTATCCGTTCCGGCTATTGCTGTTTTTTCATGGGTCTCAGGATTGATTCTGCAGATGCCGTTTCTCATTGTTCCCAGAATCACAGTACCCTCGGGTTCCTCAAATGCGGATATGTAATTCTCAAAGTTTATGATTCCGTCCTCGTGCTCATATATATGGCGGATCTGTCCGATAAAGGTCTTTTTCATTGAAATAAGGCCGAATCCTGAAGTAGCATAAAGAGTCTCTTTGTCATCGTTATTGACCAACGTTGAGGTGATGTTCTTAAGATTGGTGATAATGTTGACATCAGTCTTTCCAATATTTATGCTGTTTCTGTCTATTACGCAGGCTCCGGCATCGGAATGCCCTGTAAGCAGATTCCCGTTGGGAAGCGGAGTGATGAAAGAAACATTGTCTGAAAGAAGGTTGCAGTTCCTTGTATTGTATTCACCCACCTTCTCATAATTGCTGCCTATATAGAACCCTTTGATTCCTTTTGACGGAACGGATATCCAGATTACGTTGCTGCGGTCAATGGCTGTTGCCTTGGCTACTATTGGGTGGTCAATTACGTCGATGTGTGTAAGTGAACCTGTTTGACGTTCAAATCTGAAAAGACCCAAATTGTCATCGGCAAAATAAAGGATTGACGGATCACTATCGGAGCGCAGTATTTTCAGGAAATCATAATCATCCTTGACGGCAAATGATGCAACCAACTTGCACTCCATATCATTCATGTCATATGAAAAGATACTGCGTGTATCCGGATCGTAGAAAGTCGCAACATCTCCTTCAAGTAGGAACTCCTTTGTGTGCAGAATGATGTCGTTGTATTTGAGTGTTGAAGCAAATCCGTTTTTATGGTCATAGTGTAGGATTCTGTCCTCGCATGCAATCAGAACACTTTCAGTACATACTATGCTGTTTACATTGCCCAGCATGACAAGGCCTCCGTTGGTTACAATCTCCTTGATATTGGTGACAGTTCCATTCGATATTACAGATAGGCCTACATCTGAGCCTATCCACAAGCGTCCCTGCCTGTCTTTGGCCAGAACGTTCAGAGTCTGGCTTTCCAGTCCGTTTCCTATGGTGCTTTGTGAAATGGAGAGACCGTTTACGGCCCAAAGCAATGAGGTGTATAGTATTGCAAGCGCTGATGCAAAGATTCTTCTCATAAGCTTTAATGTTCTTTATATAACTACAAATCTAAACATTATTTGCGCACAAAAAAAGAGAGCGTACGGTTTTTTCCGCACGCTCTCCTGTATTAAAGAACCCTTGGGATCAGAGGTTGGGATTGTATTTCTTCCACTCGCTTACTGCGGGGAGAACGCCAAGTGAGATAACCTCGTCACGCATAGCCTGAAGGTGCTTGTAGCTGGCCTCAATGTCAGCCATCTCAGTTGCGGTGCCCTTGACGTCAGTGTAGTGAACGCCGGTAGCGTCGATGGTTGAAGGCATAGCCATCATAACGTTCTGGAACTGTGAGTTGTTTACGTAGCAACCTGCGGGCCACTCAAACTTGTCACCGCCCATAGCAGCGCCAATCATCTCGATTGATACGAATGAAGGGCTCTGGAAAGATGAACGTCCGCGAAGCTCGATGATCTTGGCACCACCCTTGATTACATCCTGCTTCATCTGTGCCCACTGCTCGTTTGTAAGAGCGGGTGTTCCGATGATATCGGTCAGAGGTTTGCCGTCAACCTTTGCGGTTGATGCGAACACTGCCATCTGCTCACCGTGGCCACCGTATGTGCGTGCGGTTGTAACCTTGTCCTGAGCAATGCCGAAGTGCTTGGCAAGTGCGCTCTGCAGACGTGTTGAGTCAAGAGCAGCCAGAGTGGTGATCTGTGAAGGTTTCAGACCTGAGTAAACCAGAGTTACCAGACCGGTGATATCGGCGGGGTTGAAAATGATTACGCAGTGCTTAAGGTCAGGGCAGTAAGTCTTGATGTCCTTACCCAGCTGCTCGGCGATCTTGGCGTTGCCAACCAGCAGATCCTCACGGGTCATACCGGCCTTACGGGGTGCGCCACCTGATGAAACCATGTACTTGGCATCCTTGAAAGCCTCCTCAACCTTGTCGGTAAAGGTGATGTTCACACCGGGGAATGAGCAGTGACGGAGTTCCTCAACTACACCCTCCAGACCGGGAAGATAAACATCATAGAGGCAGATGTTTGATGAAAGTCCCATCATAATGGCTGTCTGAGCCATGTTTGATCCGATCATACCGGCTGCGCCAGAGATGACCAGTTTCTCATTTGTCAAAAACTTCATAGCTGTTTTAAGTATATTAGTCCGTTATTTTTGTCTTGGACCACAAAAGTAATCAATTACTTCTTTGATTGGTATATAAATTCAGAAAAGTTGCACTATTTTCGTACCCGGAAACAATTGGAAAAAGTTATGGCTATCATTAAGTCAGTAAGAGGTTTTACACCCAAGATAGGTGAAGACTGTTTCCTTGCCGACAACGCCGCAATCATAGGAGATGTGGTAATAGGTGAGGGTTGCAGTATATGGTTCGGAACGGTACTGCGCGGCGATGTAAACTCTATCCGTATAGGAAACGGAACCAATATTCAGGATGGGACTGTGATTCACACTCTATACCAGCGTTCAACAACCGTGATAGGTGATAACGTATCTGTTGGTCACAATGTGACAATACACGGAGCAGAGATAAAGGATAATGCCCTGATAGGTATGGGTTCTGTCGTGCTTGACCATGCTGTGGTGGGCGAAGGAGCCATAGTTGCAGCAGGTTCGGTGGTGCTGAGCAAGACAGTCATTCCGCCAAACACCATTTGGGCAGGTGTTCCGGCCAAATATGTAAAAGATGTTGATCCCGAGCAGGCCAAAGAGATAAACCAGCGCATAGCGCGGGACTACCACATGTATGCTTCGTGGTACAAGGATTAATCTAAACCAATTTCACCGAGGATGCGGTCCGATGTGCCGCTGCTGCTGCGCACGTAGTCACCTGCGTTCTTTCCTGCTTTCTTGAGGAACCCCGGATCGCTTATGAATTTGTCTATCAGGATGCGTAGGGAGTAGGCATCGGTTATCTCGAAACCACCCTTGAGCTGTTTGAGTTCCTGTGCCTCGCGGAAACGCTGGTTATTGGGGCCGAAAAGGACAGGGATATCAAATACGGCTGCCTCCAACACGTTGTGTATTCCTACTCCGAATCCGCCGCCAATGTAGGCTATATGACCATAGCGATAGATGGATGAAAGCATTCCAAAGCAGTCTATGATAAGGGTGTCATAACCTTTGATGTTTTCAAGTGTAGCCTTTGAGAGGCGTATATAATCACGACCCTTAAGACGGCTTTCAATCTCTGACAGATGTTCCTCGTGTATTTCGTGAGGTGCAATAATCAGTTTCCAGTCAGGTTTGGTCATGAAATAGGGGATAAACAGCTCTTCATCGGCTGGCCATGAACTGCCTGCAATGAAAGTGGGATCACCGTTCACGAACTTTTCAATCACCGGGAATTGTCTTGAAGCTGCGGCAACTTCCAGTACGCGGTCGGCACGTGTATCGCCTACAATTGAAACTTCTGTAATTCCTATGCTTTTGAGAAGGTCTTTTGAGTGCCGGTCCTGAACAAAGAGATGTTTGAAATATGTGAGAGCCTTTGCATATCCTTTTCCATACCATCTGAAGAAGAGCTGATTGTCACGGAATATGGATGATATGCTGAAAATCTCGATATTTCTCTTATGAAGTCCTCTCAGGAAATTGGGCCAGAACTCATATTTGATAAAAAAGGCTTTTTCTATCCTGATACTGTCCAGAAATCTCTTGACATTGAGAGGAGTATCAAATGGAATGTAACAAACGATGTCGGCTCCTTTGTAGTCCTTGCGCACTTCATAGCCCGATGGAGAGAAGAATGTAAGCAGGATTCTGCATTCAGGGTGCTTGCTGTGGATTCTCTCAATCAGCGGACGCCCCTGTTCAAACTCTCCAAGTGATGAGGCGTGAAACCACAGATAACTGGAGTTGGGGTCGGCAAGTCCTCTTATGGTGTCCAATATCCTGTTGTGCCCCTTTATAAGGAGACGTGCCTTGCGATTGAATATTGCAGCAATGCTGACGCAAGCAGCATAAAGATATATGCCTATAGTGTAGATTATCATTTTGTGCTCAGGTCAGGATAAATCTGAAATAGCTTTGCGGGCACGTCTTAAAGTCTCTTCACGTCCCAGGAAATCAGTGATGCAGAATATCTGGGGTCCCATTGCCGCACCTACCAGCGTTACACGTAGGGCATTCATAACCTTACCGGTGGCATAGCCTTTTGAGGCTATCCAATCCATTACTTTGGGCTCAAGTGTCTCCGGGTTCCAGTCGGACTGGGACTCTAGGAAATCACAAAGCTCTGCCGTTGTCTTTGGTGCCTCGTCTTTCCACCATTTTTTGAGTGATTTCTCATCAAATTCCGTAGGAGCCTGAAAAAGGTAATAACAGTTGTCCCATAACTCACTTACAAAATTGACGCGGTTCTTGACAAGACCGACAGCAGTCTCAACGCGCTCTATGGGAGCCTTGATTCCGTGGTTTTCAAGAACGGGCATAAACAGTTCCGCCACTTCACGGTTGCTCTTGAGCATTATATATTCATGGTTGAACCAAACCAGTTTCTGATAGTTGAAACGGGCACCGGCCTTACTGCACTTTTCAAGGTTGAAAAGGTCAATCATCTCGTCCATAGACATTATTTCGCGGTCATCACCCGGATTCCATCCCAGCAGGGCCAGGAAATTGATGACAGCCTCCGGGAGATAATCTTTCTCGCGGTAACCCGATGAAATCTCTCCGGTCTTGGGATCATGCCATTCCAACGGGAATACAGGGAATCCGAGACGGTCGCCGTCACGCTTGCTCAGCTTACCGTTGCCTTCGGGTTTCAGCAACAAGGGAAGGTGGGCAAATTCAGGCATTGTATCCTCCCATCCGAAAGCGCGGTACAGCAATACATGCAGAGGAGCTGAAGGCAACCATTCTTCACCACGTATCACATGAGTTACCTCCATAAGGTGATCATCAACAATGTTTGCCAAATGGTAAGTGGGAAGCTGGTCTGCAGATTTGTAAAGAACCTTGTCATCCAGGACCGACGAATTGATGGTGACCTTACCGCGGATAAGATCATCTACCTCAACCTCCTGATCAGGTTCAATAAGGAAACGTACTACGTACTGGTTACCGGCATCGATCAGAGCCTTAACCTCATCGGCAGTCAGTGTAAGTGAGTTGCGCATCTGGCCGCGGGTGGTGGCGTCGTACTGGAAATTAGGGATTTCGGTACGTTTTGCCTCAAGTTCGGTGGGAGTATCGAAAGCTATGTAAGCTTTGCCTGCCTCAAGCAACTGGTCAACATACTTCTTGTAGATTTCTCTACGTTCCGACTGGCGGTAAGGTCCGTAGTTTCCACCAAAAGAAACACCCTCGTCAAATTTGATTCCAAGCCAACGGAAAGCTTCAAGTATATATTCCTCGGCACCCGGTACGAAACGGTTGCTGTCAGTGTCCTCTATCCTGAAAATAAGGTCGCCCCCATTTTTGCGGGCGAACAGGTAGTTGTAAAGTGCCGTGCGTACGCCTCCGATGTGGAGTGGTCCGGTGGGACTGGGTGCAAAACGAACCCTTACGCGGCGGCTGCCGGTGTTATCTGTCATCTCTTTTGTTTTAGCGGTGCAAAAGTAATCATTTTCTCATGAAAAAGACATAATTTTACATGCCAACAAAGAAGCATAATCTTAATGAATGATAAAAGAAGACTTATAAAAAGCAACCGCACCCTGCTTGTCATATTATCAGTGGTTTCGGCTCTGCTTACGGTCTATTCAATGCCGACCGGCAAGCAGGAAAAATACTCTTATACGGTAGGTAAACCCTGGACGTATGATGTATTGATTGCCCCTTTCAACTTCTCAATCCAGAAAAGTGACGATGTGTGGCAAGCCGAGGCTGATAGTGTGAAGGCTGTTTTCGCTCCCTATTTCAGTCGCAATGTGAGTGTGGGAGAGAATGCTTTAGCCGAATTTGACCGTTTTTATGCCGACAGTCTGAACAAGTTGGTGTGGGAAGATTCATATAAGACTCTACGCCGTCGTCTTGAGAAGGTATATCGTGACGGTATAATATCTTCAACAGATGAGGAGGTTCTTTCAGGCAAGGAAGTTTTCAGGGTTTATGAGGGCAACACATCATCGTTCGTACAGACAGCAAGTGTCCGTAGTGTCCGTGATGCGTATCGTCTTGTGACAGATGCTGACATCTATGTTTATGACCGCTATACTTTGCTTCAGCATAATCTGGAACAATATATCCACCCCAACCTGACATATGATGAATCCCGCTCGGAAGCTGATTTAGCGGCTCAGCTCAATGAGATTTCCCATTTCCGCGGCATGGTGGTTGAGGGGCAGAAGATTATAGATCAGGGTGAGATCGTGGATGAACAGAAATATAATATCATCAATTCTTATCTGGCCATCGTAAATGAAAAGTCGGAGTCCAAAAGGTTTGAGATGCTCACATGGGGTGGACGTTCTCTGTTTGTGATACTCTGTTTTTTTGTATTGTATGTATATTTGGGTCTCTACAGATTGGATGATATAGCGAACCGTTCCATACTGTGGTTCCTTTTCGGTTCCATTTCGCTGTTTACTGTCGGAGTGGGGCTTTTCTGCCAGTATTCAAGCTGGAATATATTTCTGTTTCCTTGTGCAATGTTGGCTATCATGTTACGTATATTCCTTGATTCCCGTACGGCATTCACAGGTTATATGGCCTTCGTATTATCCACTTCGTTGATAGTTCCCATGCCTTATGAGTATGTGCTGTTGCAGTTCCTGGCTGGTCTTACGGGAATATATTCGCTCAAGGAGTTATCGCAACGTTCACAGATACTTCGTACATGTCTGCTGATATTCCTGTCGTACAGTCTGGTTTGGACAGCATTCCAAATGACCCAATTGGAAAATATACGTGACATAGATCCCTGGACATTCCTTTATTTTGCAATCAACTCCATAGTCATACTACTGGTCTATCCGTTGCTTTTTGTGATAGAGAAACTGTTTGGATTTACATCAAACGTGACTCTGATAGAGCTATCCAATATCAACAATCCGTTACTGCGTGAACTTGCCGAAAAAGCACCTGGCACATTTCAGCATTCCATGCAGGTTTCAACATTGGCGTCCGAGGCGGCAACCCGTATCAAGGCTAATCCTCAACTTGTCCGTACCGCAGCTCTCTATCATGACATAGGCAAGATGGATAATGCTCCGTTCTTTACCGAGAACCAGAACGGTTTCAATCCGCATGACAAGCTTTCTCCCCAAGCGAGCGCACGCATCATTACCGGTCATGTTGAGAATGGTCTTATACTGGCTGACAGGTTCGGTCTGCCGGAATCCATACGCGGTTTCATAGCTTCACATCATGGAAAGGGTGTGGCGCGTTATTTCTATATCAAATACACTCAGGCTCATCCCGATGAGGAACCCGATCCTCGTGATTTCAGTTATCCCGGACCTAATCCGTACTCCAAGGAGACAGCCATCCTCATGATGGCCGATGCCGTTGAAGCTGCGTCACGCAGTCTCAAGGAATATACAGAAGAGAGTATAGCTGAACTTGTAGACAAGATAATAGATACGCAGGTTCAGGAGGGTTACTTCATGGATTGTCCTATAAGTTGGCAGGAGATAAACCGTGTGAAGGATACATTCAAGGAGAAGTTACGTACAATGTACCACACACGTATAAGCTACCCTGAGGCTACTGGGGATCTGCATCAAAAGAAAGAGTAATACTGTCTGCGGCTCTTTCCGATTTCATGTGAGCTATAGAGTCGGACAGCAAAGAACGGCTCTTTTCTACTGAATAATCAAGAGGAACTTTGATTATAATGCGTCTTATGTGCCTGTATTGAATCCTGGATACCGGAGGAGCATCGGGTCCCAAAACTTTGTCTTCACCAAAATGAGCCGAGAGCATATTTCGGAGAAGGAGTGCGGTTCTTTCAACATTATCCTGCTGCTGGCCCTTGATTATGGCTGTTATGATACGTGAATAGGGAGGGTAGCCGAAAGCGTGTCGTTCCTCCATCTGATATTTGTAAAAAGATCCGTAATCATTTTGGCGAACCATTTCCATAACCGGGTTATCCGGCTGCCGTGTCTGGATGATAACGGTCCCGGGCAGGTCTTTACGTCCGGCACGTCCTGCCACTTGTGCCATGAGCTGGAATGCGCGTTCGGTTGCACGGAAATCAGGATAACTCATCATGGAATCGGCCTGAATAATACCCACTACGCTCACTCTGTCAAAATCAAGTCCTTTGGATACCATCTGCGTACCTATGAGTATATCTGTACGTCCTTCCTGGAAATCCTCAAGGATTGTTTCAAATCCGTTTTTTGAAGAGTCAAGATCCAGACGTGCGATATGTGCTGTAGGAAACAGTTCTGTAACCTGTTCTTCAATCTTCTCTGTTCCGAATCCGCGGTTTCTCAGATTCCTGCTTCCGCAATTCGGACAGACAGCAGGAACCTGATAGTTCCGACCGCAATAGTGACAGGTGGCGGCGTTGGCGCTCTTGTGGAATGTAAGGCTCACGTCACAGCAGTCACATTTCTGCACCCATCCGCAATCGGGACACTCAACGGTTCCTGCATAGCCACGTCTGTTGTGGAAAAGAATCACCTGGCGTCTGTTCTCAAGTGCTTTGCCTATACTCTCTATAAGTTGCGGAGAGAAGAGTCCCTGCATATATTTCCTGCGCTGAAGATCGGCTGTATCCACAATGTGTATTTCGGGCATACGTATTCCGCGGAAGCGTTCCTTAACGGTTACCAATCCATATTTACCTGATATGGCATTGGCATAGCTCTCCAAAGCTGGGGTAGCGCTTCCCAAAAGGGTCTTTGCTCCGCAGATTGAAGCCAGCATAATGGCTGTATTGCGTCCGTGATATCTGGGTGAGGGATCTTCCTGCTTGAAACTGGGTTCATGCTCCTCATCCACTATCACAAGTCCCAGATTCCGTATGGGAAGCATCACGGCTGAACGTGCTCCTAAAATCAGTTTGTAGGGATTATTACCCGTAAGTTTGTTCCATACCTCAACCCGTACATTGTCGGCGCAGCGCGAATGGTATACGCACATATCGTCTCCGAATACCCGTTGCAGACGGTGCTCGATCTGAGTGGTCAAAGCTATTTCAGGTAACAGATACAGAACCTGCTTGCCCAGGTTTATCTGTTCCTTTATAAGATGAATGTATATTTCGGTCTTGCCGCATGATGTCACACCATGCAGCAGACATACATTCTTAGAACGGAAGATGTTGTGTATGTTGTCCAAAGCCTTCTGCTGGATAGGACTCAGGGCTGACGGTTGGCAGACGGATCCTTTGAATTCGGGCAGGCGGCCTGTTTCCACCTCATATGTCTCAATGAGGCCGTTTTCCTCCAGTGCTTTGTATGCCGATGGTGATTTGCAGCAGTCAGCTAATGCTCTTTTTGTAACAGGTTTGGTCTGCGCTCCGTTTTCCTTTATTCCTGACAAATCCAGAAACAGTTCGAACATTTCCTTCTGTTTGGGGGATTTCTTTCCAAACTCTGCAATTACATCCGATATCTCCCTTCCGTCAGATTTTGCACCGAGTCGCACATAAAGTGTTGTCTTGGGCTTGAAAGATTTCTCATTCGAGCTGCTGTCAGGACGGAGTCCGGAGGGGAGAAAGGCTTTCATAACATCACCAGGTGCGCAGATGTAATAGTCCCACATCCATTGCATAAGATGCAGTTGGTTTTGAAGGACAGAGGGATTATTGTCATCCAGCACACTCAGAATATCCTTAACGGCATGTTCTGATGGCCTTGAATGGTGTGTCCTGACTATAATGCCGGTTACCCTACGGCCTTTGCCGAAAGGCACATATACCCTTGCACCGGATACGGCAAGGTGTTCCAGTGTCTCAGGTATACGGTAAGTGAACAGACCGTTCAACGGTACCGGCAGTATTATGTCAGCATAAAGCGGCATGGGAAGGCGAAGATAATAAAAAAGACCGGCTCCCAACTTAGAACCGGTCCTTTTATGTGGTGATAAAATGTTATCAGAATGTCCAGGTCAGTGAGAACTGGAGTGTGCTGGCTTTGATTGCGTCACCAGCGCCGTTTGCTGCGTTTGCTGCGGTTTCAACATTCTGATTCTCGTATAATTTGTAAGCTCCCTCTTTTGAAACGGGGATGTTATAGTTGATACCTGCCTGGATGTGATTGATGAGCTTAACACCTGTTCCGACATTGATGCTCCATGTGCTCTTTTCAAGAGCGAACTCCTTGACATCATTTCCATCCTGGAACTTGCACTCCAAATCACCTATCTTATAATCAAATTCAGGACCGGCTGCAACAAATACACTTGCAAAATTGCCCAGGCCAAGGGTATATTTCAGAGATACGGGAACGGCTATAGCCTGATTCTTCATATCCTCTTCCTTTGAAACCTGAAGTCCTTTCTGTGAGTAGAGAACTGCTGCGTCAACACCTATTCCGATAATGGGAACCTGAATCTCTACCATCGGTCCGATAAAGAAACCTGTGTAACTGTCTTTGTTCATTGCTGCTTCCTCGTTGACTGCGGTAATGTCATTGTTTACAAGGTTAAGACCACCACGGAGTCCATAGCTGAACTGTGCCGAAGCAGGGATGAATGAAAGCAGTGCAAGACTGCAAACGATCAAAGCTTTTTTCATATTCATTATTGATTGAAATTTGTTAGTCTGGCTGCAAAGTTAACACATTTTAGTGAACTGACAACCTTTCTCCGCTTGATGCAGACTGACGGGGGGCACGGGGTGCTTTTTCTTTCTTCTCCTTGGGCTCTTTGGGTTCTTTCTGCTTTTTGTTGGTGGGATCATCAGTCATTTGAGATTCCATATCCTCCTTCAAATCGGCTTCGCTCCACAGACCGTTCTGGAAATCCTTGAGCTGCTTTTCAATACGGGCTCTTTCTGCCTGCAACTCTTCATCAGTTTCGCAGTACTCTGACAGAGGAACATTTCTTAAGTTGGATGTCTTGTAGATATCACCGTCATACTGGCGCATTACAAAATAGTCATCCAGAGACATGTTGCTGGTGTTGTTGTAACTGCTGGTCATTACCTGAGTCTGTCCAAGATATGGGCTTATCTCATCATAATTGAGCCAAAACATGGGATATGCTGTGGGTCTTTCGCCGAAATCACTCTGCATCAGAACCGGGCAGATGGCTGTTACGCGGGTCTGGAAGTTTGACAGCTGATCCAGATAGTTACTCTCCTTGATATAGTACTTGGCAGGACTGGGTATGTCGGTGGGCTCTATCTTGTATTTGCCTTTCTCGTCCTTTGTGTAGTATATGTAGAACTTGTCCAGCATGTTTTCAATATCCAGCTCGTTGTCAGGTGTAAACAACTCGTTGCCGTCAAGACGATACTCATAAGCCTTGATCTTGCCGTCAAGAATTAGGTTCAGTACCAGTGTAAAGAAATTCACACGGTCGCCCAGAGGCTGCTCGGGATAGTACAAAGCGGCGTTTTTTTCCTTTTTGAGATCCAACTCACGGTAAATATCACGTCTCCATTGTACCTCGGTAGGCATGGCGGTCTGTGCTGTATATTGAGAGCGGGCACGCTCTGTGAGAGTCACTGCAGTGGGGCTTTTTTCGGCCTCCTTTTGGGCTTGTTGCTCCTGGAGTCGTTTGGCCGGCTGTGCATTCAATGTGAGTGCAGTAGTCAGTGTGAGAGATAAAAGAACAAACTTTTTCATATCGTTTTCTCCTTTCTTTTAATTTAGAATTACCTCAAGAGAGGTGGTAAGCTGACGTTCTATACCGTCAGGACCTATAGCCTTTACGCGCTGTATATAGAAACGGCGTCCGCGGCCAAGTTGCTGGAATGTCTTTTTCTGACGTTCAGAGAAGTTGGGCCCGTCAGACAGTTCCGGTACAGCATTACCGTTGTTGTCAAAGAATGTAGTCTCAAAGCTGAGCACGCGGAATCCGATGTTAAGCAGTCCATCATCGATGGCGGCCACGATACCGTCGGCGGCCAACAGGTTACGTTTCAGAAGCGGAGTTCCGCCACCGCGATAACGCTGTGTGTTTCCGTTCTCATCCTTGTACTCTATGAAGGGAGTAGGATCGGGCAGCTGGCGTACGCGGAATGCGTATTCGCCCATGCTCTGCTGGCGTCCTTCCTGATTGGCGCTGACAGCAATCACTACATCCTGGCCGACACTTGTCGGTTTGCAGATGAATCCGTTTCCGCTGCGTGTCAGAGTACCGCCTCCGTTCTTGAGTCGGGCCGAAATCATGTTGCTGGGCACACCGGGTACGGAGATGCTGATAGGGTTGTCGTAGCCGGCGTACAGAACGTTCATCATTGTCGCTGATACTGTGGCCAAAGGTGATACCACGGAGTAGTTCTGCGTGAAATCGCGGCGAATCACACCGTTGCCTGAGTTGAGCTCCATGTAACCGGACAGAGTATAGTCGCCGGTCTTGGTAGCCGGAACCTCATACCATCCGTCGGTGGATTCTATCTTCTTGCCGTCAATGTATATTGCAGGGCGGGCGGTTGAGTCAACGGCTGCCATGATGATGCGTGCCGTAAACTTGTTTCCCTGAACCACGTTCTGTGATGTGGGAATCACGTAAGCATTGATGGCGTTCACACGAAGGTCACCGACATCGATATTGTTTACCAGAGTGTGAAGAACCTCTCCTTCGGCATAACGCACGTCATTCTGCAGTTTGGTAAGCATGGTTATGGCAGCAGCTACAGGCATATTCTCGTAGTTGTACTCCTGCCAGTTCTTGCCGAGAGAACCTATCTTGAGAGGAACCTCTGTACTGAAGTTGTTGCTTATGATATCCCTCTGGGTGGGATCGGTCACCATCTCGAGGATCCTATCGCGGTAGTTGTTGATAGCGTCAAAAAGCTGACCGCCCTTACCACGTGTGGGATGAAGCATGACCTGTGTGGCAGCCTCCAGATCCTCACGGTTGTGAATGTTGTTTACATCGGCATCTTTACCGTCAGCCTCAACGGCAATGAGTCGTTTGAGCTCATCGGCAAAGTTAAAGAGGGAGTCAGAGATCTGTTTAACATACAATGCCTTGCTATACCATTCACCCACTTTCTCATGGTTAATGGAGTCGGCGGCTGCAAACTCGCGGTAAGCCTGTTCGTTTTGCAGTGTGGCATTGGTGGTACTCTTGCTGAGACTTTCCTCTACCATGCTGAAACCGTTCAGGACGTCCGATGATACGTTCATGGCAAGCATCGCCAAAAGGACGATGTACATGAGGTTGATCATCTTCTGACGCGCTGATGGCGGTCTTTCGTTGCTTTTCTTTCTGCTCATAGCGTTTTACTTGGCTCCCATCTGGGAATTCACCTTCATAGCCTCAACCATACGTGCATAGACGCGGTTAAGTTCCTCAATCTGACCTACCATCTGGCGGGTTTGCTCGTTCACCTTCTCTATGTTCTCCATTTGGGTGCTTGCAGACTTAAGGTGCATCTCATAGAAAGTGTTTATGCTTATGAGGTTGCGCGAAAGCTGTTCTATCTCCTCGGTGCTTTGCTCCATCTTTTCGGAGTGGCGGCACATCTGTTCCATCTTGACCGTGAGGTCATGAACGCGGGCGATATAATCTTGTGTGATATTCTCCACACCACCGATATTGAGTGGACTTATTCCCTCTGTTGACGGAGACGATGCAGCTGCCGATGCCTGAACAGGTTGCTGTGTAGCGCTCTGGACAGGTTGTGAGCCAACGCTTCCGTTGATTATGATATTTCCGCGCAGACGCGGAGCATCATCCTCTTCGTCCTCATTCTGATTGGGTATGAACGGTTTCTCGAATCCGGAGATAAAGAACACCAGAACCTCGGTTCCCATACCTATGAACAGCATCAGATTGGCACCTTTGATGTGTGTCAGTTTGAAAAGGGCTCCCAGTATTACCACGGCTGCGCCCCAGCTGTACAGATAGTTCAAAAGGATTCGGCCTTTGGGTGAATCCAGATAGTCCTGTATCTTGGTCAGTAGACCTTTATTCTCTGTATTTTCCATATCAATTCAATTTCAATGTTATCTAAGGCCCTTTGTTGATGCGGCGGTACCTACCTGAGTACGTACACAACGGAAACCTATGTAAGAGCGTTGTTCGTTCTGATATTCATATGTACGCCATGATGACTCGATGAACTTTTCGGGATCCTTCCATGATCCTCCGCGTACAGCTTTCTTCTTCATATAATAGGGATCCTCAACTGCTGCATTGTAGTAGAGTTCGGGGTTCATGTCATTCATCTGGAGAATGCCTGCTTCGGTGTATGTGGTCGATGTCCATTCTGCCACATTGCCGGCCATATCATATAGTCCGTTCGAATTGGGTTTGTAAGAACCTACGCGAGTGGTAATCAGGCTTCCGTCCTTGGTGTAATTACCGCGTTCGGGCTTGAAGTTTGCGTAAAAACAGCCTTCATCGTCCTTTGAGCCGGTCGTTTTCCACGGATAGCGGTTGTTCTCGCGGCCACGGGCTGCGAACTCCCACTCAGCCTCGGTAGGCAGGCGGTAGCGCTGTATGTATTTGGCCTGTGCACCAAGACCTGCAAGCAGAAATTCGGTACGCCATGCGCAGAATGCATTGGCCTGCTCCCAACTGACACCTACTACAGGATAATCATTGTAATTGGGATGATTGAAATAGAGACGCATATAGGTCTCGTTGTTGGCATTCGGGAAATCATTAACCCAGCATGTGGTATCAGGGAATACGTTAACGATATATGTATTCACAAAGTCGTACAGGCTGGTGAGTTCCCTGTTGATGGTCTTGCGCACGATATTTCCGTTATCGTCGATATACGCGGTGTCCTTTGAAATCATCACCTTCTCTTTCGATGCCTCCTGGTCAGTGTTACGGAACCTGTCATTGGGATCAAGCTGATTCTTCCTGAGAGCAGCCTGGGTATAATCGAAAAGTTCGTAACGATAGTTGAGCTGCTTGACGTCAAGCATCCTCTCGCCGGTTATGGGATGACGGTAGAACATGCTCTCGATAGCTCTCTGCTGGTCTTCGTTTGGCTTCTTCCAAGGAATAGGCTTGGTCCAGTTCAGGTGCGGAGTTACGGGTTCACCGTATTTGTCCTCGGTAATCATGAATGACTCGTCGCCGCCATAGGCCGGGTCAGCCAGACGCGTACGTATGATAGAATCACGTACCCACTCCACGAATTGACGGTACTTGGCGTTTGACACCTCTTTCTCATCCATCCAGAATGACTCTACCGATATCTCTTTGGTGGGAGCATTTGAACCCCACAGACTGTCATTTCCTTCCTCACCTATCTTGAGAGAACCTCTCTTGACAAGTACCATACCATACGGCACAGGTTCACGCAGTGCCGTTTGGGAAGATCCGATAACCTCACCGCCGTTAGCACCGGCATAGCCGCTGCTTGTGCAGGACTGTGTCAATGCCGTTACGGCCAGGATACCGGTCAGAACAATGTTTTTCAGCTTCATTGTATATCAATTATAAATACCTTACACTTTTATGTACGTTCTTTCCTTTTTTAAAGAAATCCACATCGGTCTGCCAACTCACCATCAGGTCGTGACTGCCGCTTAATGCGCCCACTCCGCCTGTATAGAACTCATATGCATAACCGATGAGAACGTCCATCACCTTGCCTCCCACCAATGCAGAAACCGATATTCCCGGACTGTATGTGATTCCCGCATACAACAGCGTTGAATCAAATTGGTAATAACCTCTTACCGATATGTCAACCCTGTAGAAATCCAGATCGCTCTCCACAAGAAAGCACGGCTGTACCGATAATAACGGATTTCGGAGTCCGATATTGCATCCTCCTGTCAAATATAATGTGGGTTTTATGTCCATATCGATGTTTTTTCCTTGCGTCTTACCGAACTCGACATGTGGAAAATTAAGATGTTGGGCCGATGCTCCTGCCCACCAGTCGCCCCTTACATAGAGTATTCCCGCACCAAGGTCTCCTACTGTTCCGCGTTCGTTGCCGGTAGGGAAAGCAGGGTCACTGGATGTTTCCATCTTGAGTTTTCCTCCGCTGAATTCTTCGGACATCACGCCTCCCTGGACGCCGACATTCATCCATCCCTTTCCCAAATCAATCTTATATGCGTAATCGAACAGAAGACGGCGGTTTGTAAAAAGGCCCAGAGTTTCGTTCAACATACCTATACCTACGGAATTCCTCTGTTTTCCCAGTGGAATTGGCATATTACCTCCGATGAACATGGTAACGGGGGCGTGCGTATAACCGACCATCTGCATGGAAAATGATCCCGCCACATTTGTACGTCCGTTACGGTTCATTGCAGCAGGGTTATAGAAGTTCTCCACTTCAAGGAAATAATTGAAGTGCGCATCAGACTGGGCCTGCAAACCGGCAGACAAAGTCAGACATAGGAACAATGCTAAGGAAACGTTACGTTTCATCGTGTTCATCAAGAGAATAACGGCAAAAATTGTCCATTATTTTTGCTCTTGATGAAATTTTATCTAATTTTGCGCCGCTTATTCCCAAAGAAAAAGTCAGAACTAAATAAAAATAAAGAACTTAAAATGATTATTGTTCCCGTTAAGGAGGGTGAGAACATAGAGCGCGCCCTCAAGAAATTCAAGAGAAAGTATGAAAAGACCGGTGTGGTTAAAGAACTTCGCCGTCGTCAGCAGTTTGACAAGCCTTCAGAATTGAAGCGTCTTAAGATGGAGCACGCCATCTACGTTCAGAAACTGCAGCAGAACGAGGAGTAAAAAAACTCCACTGTTCTTGCTTTTTGGTTTTTTCTTTCATATATTCGTCACTGAATCCGTTCAGCGACGAATTTTGTTATGTATATAGACCAGTTTGCGGATTATCTCAGGTTAGAGAGGAACTATTCCCCCAAAACCGTTTCCAGCTACCGTCGGGACCTTGTCCTTTTCCGGCAGTTCCTGGGAGATACTGACGCAGGGCTGGATCTGCTGACAGCCGACAGGGATACAGTGCGTCTCTGGATTGTGGATATGATGGACAAGGGTGAAAAATCCACTACCGTAAACCGCAAGCTGAGCACACTGCGTTCGTTTTACCGTTTTCTGCGCATGAAAGGCATCACGGACCGTTCTCCGGTCCAGGGTGTAAAAGGTCCCAAGAACAAGAAACCTCTTCCGCAGTTTGTCAAGGAGGCCGATATGGATGAACTTCTTGATGACCCCAAGATAAATTTGGGCGAGGGTTTCATAGGGGTAAGGAACCGCACCGTGATAGCCGTCTTTTACGAGACAGGAATGCGTATGGCGGAACTGATAGGGCTGGATGACAGGGACATAGACTTCTCCACCCGCACCATCAAGGTTACGGGTAAGCGCGACAAACAGCGTTTCATCCCCTTTGGAGAGGATCTGGAATTACGCTTGAAACAGTACCTGGAGGCTCGTGCCGAGGCGTTCGGTCAGGGTAGCGGAGCCTTCTTTGTCAATCAGAAAGGAGAAAGGATTCCGCGTCATCAGGTCTACCTGTTGGTGAAAGATGCTCTGAGCAGGGTGTCGGACGTATCAAAGAAGAGCCCTCATGTGTTGCGTCACACCTTTGCAACCTCCATGCTTAACCATGATGCCGAGCTTGGAGCTGTCAAAGAGCTTCTTGGTCATAACAGTCTGCAGACCACTGAGATCTATGTACATACCACGTTCCAGGAACTGAAGGAAATATATAAACAGGCTCATCCCAGGGCCTAAAACCAAAACACTATGGAAACTAAGATTAAGGCGTTGCATTTTACTGCAACAGAACAGCTTCAGGCGTTCATTGAGAAGAAGTGTGCAAAACTGGAAAGAGTGCACGAGTTGATTCAGAAAGTTGAGGTTACCCTGAAAGTAGTCAAGCCGGAGACAGCCTTGAACAAACAGGCAAGCATTGACGTTACAATTCCGAACGGAGAGTTTTTCGCAGAAAAAACCTGTGATACCTTTGAAGAGGCCGTTGACGGTTGTCTCGATGCATTGACAAGACAGCTTAAGAAAAACAAGGAAAAACTGCGCGAGAAGTAAAAAAACAGCATCATTTCTTTGTTCAGAAAGAAATTTGAAATATCTTTGCACCCGCTCTTCGCTCTAGGTCGAGGAGCGGGTTCTTTGAAACTATGCCGCTATGGCTCAATGGTAGAGCAACGCACTTGTAATGCGTAGGTTGTTGGTTCGATTCCGACTAGCGGCTCTGAACAGCGTTGAACACAACGTAAGGGTGAATTCCAGAGTGGCCAAATGGGGCAGACTGTAAATCTGCTGTCTCTCGACTTCGGTGGTTCGAATCCATCTTCACCCACAAGGCAGGCCTTGACGATGCCGGGCGACCGGTGCCTGCAGTACTTCCTTGAAACCACCTTATTAATATATAATAGGGAAGGTCAGGAGGGGCTATCGTGACAAAGAAAGTTGCGGGAATAGCTCAGTTGATAGAGCATTAGCCTTCCAAGCTGAGGGTCGCGGGTTTGAGTCCCGTTTCCCGCTCCATATTTGTCGCTGTTATAGCTCAGCTGGTAGAGCGCATCCTTGGTAAGGATGAGGTCCCCGGTTCAAATCCGGGTAACAGCTCAAGTTTAAAATGAGGATAGGAGGAGACCGCCCTGTGCGGGAGCCTTTTTGTAGTTGACATCAAGTTCATAATCAATAAAATAGCTTTTTAAACTATGGCAAAAGAGACATTTGTGCGCACGAAACCGCACGTAAACATTGGTACTATCGGTCACGTTGACCACGGTAAGACTACCCTGACTGCTGCTATCACCAAGGTATTGGCTGAGAGAGTATCAGGTAACGCTGACAAGATCAAGTCATTTGATCAGATTGATAACGCCCCTGAGGAGAAGGAGCGTGGTATAACCATCAACACCGCTCACGTTGAGTACGAGACTGAGAAGCGTCACTACGCTCACGTTGACTGCCCGGGTCACGCTGACTATGTAAAGAACATGGTTACCGGTGCTGCCCAGATGGATGGTGCTATCGTTGTTGTAGCTGCTACTGATGGTCCGATGCCTCAGACCCGTGAGCACATCCTGCTCGCCCGTCAGGTGAACGTTCCCCGTCTGGTTGTATTCCTGAACAAGTGCGATTCTCCCGATGTTGACGCTGAGATGATCGACCTCGTTGAGATGGAGATGCGTGAGCTTCTCGATGCTTATGAGTTCGATGGTGACAATACTCCTATCATCCGTGGTTCTGCTCTTGGTGCCCTGAACGGCGTTAAGGAGTGGGAGGACAAGGTAATGGAGCTGATGGATGCTGTTGACGAGTGGATTCCTCTGCCTCCGCGTGCTGTTGATCAGCCGTTCTTGATGCCTGTTGAGGACGTATTCTCAATCACTGGCCGTGGTACAGTTGCTACCGGTCGTATTGAGACTGGTGTCGTTAAGGTAGGTGACAAGGTTGAGATCCTTGGTCTCGGTGAGGAGAAAGAGACAACCGTTACCGGTGTTGAGATGTTCCGTAAGCTGCTTGAGCAGGGTGAGGCTGGTGATAACGTAGGTCTGCTGCTCCGTGGTATTGAGAAGACTGAGATCAAG
>Ga0265299_10001230_pt1 | contig 29943 bp, 18 predicted proteins | sample AusTroGonzalo_MG_4_FD_193485 | JGI IMG/M metagenome (GOLD analysis project Ga0265299, IMG submission 193485) | Bovine rumen microbial communities from tropical cattle in Woodstock, Queensland, Australia - Gonzalo_02 | ecosystem: Host-associated > Mammals > Digestive system > Stomach > Rumen ... | reverse complement strand
CGCAAGGTCGGCGGCAGGAAAGAGGACGCCGATGCCTACCAGAGCTACCGCGATTCGCTTTCCCAGAGAAAGGCCAAGTGACGCTCGCGCCGCCAGACTACGTTGTCCTTGTGCTGGCGGCAGGTGGCGTCGTCACGGGGTTGTTCATCGGGCTTTCCGGGGCGCTTGCGTTCTTTTCGGGTTGCCTCGCCGCGTCTTTTGCGGCGACCTTCGGCTGGCGCCTCTCAGCGTCGCTTCTTTCGTCTGGCCTCGCCCGCGGCCTTGCTGTTGCGCTTGTCGCGCTCGTCGCGTTCTGGATTGCTCGCGCCATCGTGCGCAAGACGGTAAAAGTCGCGCTCGCCCAGCCAGGCGATTCGATTTTCGGCGCCGTCGCCGCGGGCTTTTCGGGCTTTGCGGTCGGAATCGGGCTTGTGTGGCTTGCGCAGTTCCTCGGCATTCCGGGCGCGGAGGGCTCTTCACTGCTTGGCGAGGTTCTCTGCCATGTCGGATGAGGAACTGCTCGCGGAGGCGCGGAAGTTCGAGAAGAATCTTTTGAACTTCTTCTGGCGCCAGGGCGTTCAATATTCTGAAGGCGAGGACTTGGTCCAGGAGACTTATCTGCGGCTCTGGAAGTACCGCAGGGAATACAAGCCAACGGCGAAGCTCTCGACCTTCCTCTTCCTGATGGCGCGCCAGGTCCGCATAGACGCCCTGCGGCGGCAGACAAGGCGCGAAGGACGGGAGAAGTCCTGGGGCAAGGAGGCCGCGACGTCAGTGGGGCCGTCGGTCGGCAGGGCCGACGCGCGGGAAGACGTCCGCTGGGCGGTCGCGCAGCTCTCCGAGCCGCACCGGGAAGTGGTGGAGCTCGGGGTCTTTCAGGACCTTCCGTATGCGGAGGTTGCGGAGATTCTCGGGATTCCGGTGGGAACTGTAAAGTCGCGCATGTCGAACGCGCTTAAGAAACTGAAGGAGGTTTTCGATGAACGGAGATCTTGAGATCACGCTCAATGAGCTTGGGCCAGAGTACCGTGCCGTCGTCGCGCGGCTTAGGTCCGCCCGCGAAATCGAGCCGTCGGGCACTCGTGCCTTCTCGTTCCCGCATACGGAGTGGTGGCGCCGTGCCGGCTATCTCGCCGCGGCATCGCTTGCGGTCGCGCTCGGCCTTTCGATCTTTATGCAGGACGCGGCAAAAGCGCCGCGCGAGCCCTACGCTGGCGCGAAAGTGTATACCGTCGCCTACGCCCCGACCGAGGAGGCGCTTGAGGTCATCGTCGCCTCTCAGCGGGCCGACGGCAGCTGGACCAACGACTTTATCACGCGGCAGAACGCCGCCGCGCTCCGTGCGTCGGAAGACGCGAGAATGAAGATCGCGTACCGCCGCGCCGTCAGGTATCTTCGTTCCAAGGGGCTCGCTCCGCTTACCGACGAAGAGCTTAAGCTCCGCGGCGAATATGCCGCGCGGGCCATCGCCGGCGCATGAACGAAAGGTTTTGCCGCGTGAAGAAGAGTCTGCTGACTGCGATTGCCACAGGCGCCTTCGCCGTTTCGGGTTTTTCCGCGGTGCTTGCGCCGGGCGAGACCGAGGTCGTCGTCGTGGAAGATGCGCCGAAGACCGTCCTGTTCGCCGTCGAGGAGCTTACGAACTTTCTCGCGCAGGCGTTTGGCGCGCCGGTGCCTGTTGTCTCTGCGGCGACACCCGGGAAGAAGGCGATCTTCCTCGGCGATTCGGAGGAGGCCCGCAAGGCGGGAATCGACGTGGGCGCGATGAAGCGGGATGCGTTTGCGATAGTCGCCGAGAAGAACCGCGTCCTCATCGCCGGGCGCGACGACCCGAAGGAAGATACGCACAAGTCGATCTATTCGAAGCACACCGGTGTCTGGGCGCAGCTCCACGAACATGCGACGCTCTTCGGCGTCTATGAGTTCCTCGAGCGGTTTGCAGGCGTCAGGATGTACTTCCCCGGCGAGCTCGGGACGATCGTGCCGCGGTCGGCGCAGATCATCGTCCTCGAGGGGCGTATTGACGTTGCGCCGGCGTTCCTCGAGCGCAACTACTCCGCCTACAATGACGGCATCTGGTACGAGGGCGACGAGCGCGACATGCAGCTTCTGCCTGCGAGAAAGCTAAACTACACGCGCAACAGGATGCAGACGACATATATTCCGTGTTGCCACGGCTCAAACGGCTTCAGGATCCAGGAGCGCTTTGCGAAGGAACATCCCGAATACATGGCGCTCTTCAAGAAGGGCGATCTGCTCGTCCGCGACCTGGATCCTGCCGAGACGCGGCATCATCCTGGGCAGCTTTGCCACAGCTCCGCCGTATACGACGAGCTTTTCGAGGACATCCGCTCATACATTCGCGGCGACGGACCGAAAGTGCGCGGCCTGACGGTCGCCTCGCGTCCTGGCTGGTCGCGCATGACGTTCCGCCGTCCGTGGGTGGACGTGATGCCGCAGGACGGCTTCATTCCGTGCATGTGCGAGAAGTGCAAGGCGGCCTTCGGGGAGATGAAGGGGGACTATGCGACGGAGCTCGTCTGGGGGCGCACGGTCGAGCTTGCGAACCGGTTAAGGAAAGAAGGGGTCGACGTCCGCATCACGCAAATGGCGTACCATCCCTATCGCAGCGTGCCGTCCGTCGATATACCCGACAACGTTGACGTGATGGTCGCGGAGGCCGGACCGTGGTCGGCGTCGAATCCATCTGCGCTTGCGCGCGAGCAGGACGAGATACGCCGCTGGAACGAGAAGATCGGCCGCAAGGTGTGGATATGGACATATCCTAACAAGTACGGCAACCGCTTCGTGCCGGACGTGCCGAACGGGACTCCGCGCTCGTGGGCGAGCTATTACAAGGCCGTCGCGCCGTGGATCTTCGGCGTCTTTGCCGAATGCGAGAACGACCGCGCTCTCTACAACAGTCTTTGCTACTATGTGCTTGGGAAGGTCTGCTGGAATCCGGACGTCGACGTGGACGCACTTCTCGAGGAATACTTCCGCCTCATGTTCGGGAAGGGCGCGAAGCCAATGGCGAAATTCTTCGGCGACATAGAGGACAAGTGGATCAACGGCGTACGCGGGAAGCCCGTCGACACGCCGCTCGGGCCTTCGACGCAGATTCCTGGCGAATACGAGATCTTCGCTCGCATCTACGGACCCGAGACGCTTGCGCGCTGGGATGGCTGGCTGCGCCAGGCGGCAAGGAATGTGGAGCCCGGTTCGCTGGAGCATCGCCGCATCGCGCTTTTCCGTCGCGAATTCTACGATCCGCTGGCGAAGCGCGTCTCCGACTACAGGAAGAGCATCTCGGTTGAGGAGGAGCTTGGCAACCGCGCCAAGAGCGGACGTGCGAACATCGTCGTGAACGGGGATTTCACTGCGCCGCCGTCGGGTGGCTCGAAGCGCCATTTCGGCTACTACGAGAACCCCGATCGTGGATATGGCTGGAAGGGCGGCTGGATATGCCGAGAAGAGGACGTGCCATACGTCTCGATCGTCGATGGCGGGCCTCCTGGCGCCAGCGGGAAGGCGTTCCGCATGTCGGTCGAGGGCGAGCCGCGGACGGTTCGTGTAGGCAACTACTTCATCGCAGCACACGGACGGTTCAAGCCGGGGGTCAGGTACCGCATTTCGTTTTTCGTCAAGCTCGACAATGTCGTCTCGCACGGAAACGGCGGCGGCGTGGGGGCGAAGGTGTGGCACGACTGCAACACGTGGTTCCCGCGCAACCGACTGACGGGCACGACCGACTGGATACACCAGGAGTATTTCTTCACGGCGGGACCGAAGTCGGCCGACTTCTACTCTGAGTTCGTCCTTTACCTCTGGAACGCGACGGGCGCGGTCGAGTTCTCTGACGTGCGCATGGAACCGTTGCAATAGTTTTCAAATAGGATTTTCTTACGATTTTTTGATATAATACTCGCATGAAGAATAGCATACGTATACGCGCTATGCGCATCATTTGCGTAGCGGTGCTTTTCGTGCTTGTCGATTTTGCTTCGTATGGCGCGGTCCATCGCTTTACGGTGACGCTGAATGCCGGTGGTGCAGCCGCCGAGAATGTGCCAGTAGCCCTTCGGCTTTCGCCGGGGCTCATTAGGGGCTTTGACTACGAGGCGGCGGGCGACGGGACGCATTTCGAGATTTCGGACGAGAACGGCGCGATCCTACCATACGAGATCGACACGTGGAATCCAGATGGCGAGTCCCTCCTCTGGGTGAAGGTGCCGTTCTTCGTAAAAGGCAGGAAGCTGACCGTTGTATACGGCCGCACGAATGAGGACATGACCAATGCGGCGCAGGTGTGGTCCAACTACATCGGTGTCTGGCACATGAATGCCGTGAACACCGACGGCAAGTATCCAAACTCCACGGATGTCGAGGGGGTCGACGGCGAGGTGTCGTCTTTCTCAAAGACCGGCGAGTCAGGAAAGTTTGGCCAGTCTGTCCTGATTTTCACTAATGCAATGCACTCACTGAACAACGTGCCCGAAGCGAAGGAAAGGGGAGGCGTGTTCATTCCAGACGGCGGCAACCTCGATCTGATGAATAACTTCACGGTGTCCAGCTGGTTCAACCACGCGACGGTCGACAATCCCGCCGTGAACGGCACGGATAAAACAAACGCATTCCGCTTCGACACCCTATTCTGCAAGCGGAAGCATCCGAAGGCAAATAACACCCTCAATGAAGGTTCGAGGGCCGGATTCTCCCTCCGTGTAAACGAAAACAAATCCAAGGCTGGAGATCTTGTCCTCAACGGACAATCGGACGCCGACAACGAGGCGCAGCTCCCTCTCTCGATCGAGAACGGCGCGTGGCATCATCTGGCCTTGGCGTTCAATGCCGATGGGCGTGCCTCGACATGGCTCGACGGCGTCTGCGTGACGAACCACGCCGAGACTATCCTTGACAACGATGAGCCGCTCGTCATCGGAAACACCTCTTTGGCCTATCGTGACGATGAGGGCAACCGCGCTTGGGGCGGCTACGCGGACGAAGTGCGCCTTCATCGGGGAACTCCATCCGGTGCCTATCTCGCCGCTGAATACGCTGCAATGGCGAACGAGCATGAATACGGTGTTGAAACATGCTCGCTTACGATTGACAAGAATGAGCACTTCGACGATTCCGTGACGATATCGAGCAACGTTCCGCTTGCCGCGAACGGCGAATACTATGTAGGCACAACCATCACGCTTACGGCCATCCCCGGCGCGACTGGAACCTTCCGGAAATGGTATGGCGACGTTCCGCGAGAAAGCTGTACTAATGCGACCGTGTCCTTCGTCATCGAGCGCAACGCATGGGTATACGCGCGTTTCGTCCACCCGTGGACGCTCGCCACGGACAAGACCACGATGACTGACGGCCACTTCGTGGTCAATGTCTCGGTTCTGAACGAGGCCGCGCATACGCTGACGGTCGGCAAGGCGGCGGAAGCTGGCCTGTCCGCCGATGGCGACACAGGAACTGGGACGATCGACCTCGGCGGACCGATCTGGCTCGCGGGCGACGCGACGCCCTGGACGATCGCCAAGTTCGGGGGGTGTAGGGGTTCGCAGTCCTTCCCAGCCTCCCGTGAAGGCCCATTCCGATATCTCTCCCCAGGGACCGTCGTTACCCGAGGGACGCCCCAGCCGTTCCACTGCGGCGACAGCGACAACGTCTTCGGCAAATCCTACTCGATGATCATACTCGACGAGCCGACGGAGTCCTCCCTGATCAACACCTATTGCTTCACCGCCGAGGCGAGTTTGGACACGGTGATTTTCGACCTTCCGAACTGGAAGAGTCCGCACGGCGAGCGAGTGTTAGGCCCCGCGCCGCTTGGGAACACCCGACTTGAGTGGTGGGATTTCTCGTCGGCGGCCACGATTGCGGAAAGCTTCTTCGCGTGCTCGTGGGCGACCGACGACTCGCTTCGCCCGCGCTCCCCCTTCGCGGGGACGATCTTCCTGCCGGCCATGCGCGGCCTCGACTGGGCCCCCGGTCTTGGGACGCTACTGTGCATGATGCCGAAGCTCGAGGGGATTTCGCTTGGCGGCGCGACAGAGGAGACAACGGTCACCAACCTCTGCACCTACGCTTTTGCCGGCGATTCGTCGCTTCGGAAGTTGACGCTCCACGCGGCACCAGATATGCAGGTCGGGAAGAGGATATTTGCCGACAAGACACACAATACGAGCAATGGGGTGGAGGTCATTGACGGCGTCACATACATGACTGGGACGCAAACATACAAGGGACGGGTCCCAGACGAGATACATTTCACCGGTCAGGCGATTTCGGAGGAGGCGATCTCGAATCTTCTTGCGGACGTGTCGGTGGTTTCGATAGCGGCGAAACCAGTCACAATCTATGCCTCGCGGTTTCAGGATGGCTGGAAAGAGAACCAGCGCGATTGGATATCCAATCCGACGCCAGCGGAGCTGGCGGCGTATGCAGGGCAGCGCGTCCTCGGCGTCTACCGCGCGGGGGCCGAGGCACCATCCGGCAAGGCGGTGATACTCCACCGCGGCAACGATTGGGACAAGGGAACGAATCCTGGGCTCTTCATCCGTTTGCGGTAAGCACGGGGAGGTCACAGTGAACAAGCTGTCTGTTGTCTTGTTGATGTTCGCGGCGTGCAGGACGGTTACCGCTGTCATTGAGCCAACCGCGCTGAACGAGGTTGATCACGCGCCCGTCCGTGCGCCGCTGAAACTGGCCATCTTTTCAAGTCATGTCGAGGATATCGCGAAGCAGGAAGGTGTGTCCTTCGCGGAAGCGGCGGCGAAGGTCCGCGCCGCAGGCATAGAGGGAATGACGGTGACGCAAGGACTCGCCGCCGACAGACTCGCCGCGGCGAGAGACGCGGGTTTTTCCGTTGCGTGCGTAGTCGGATGGCCGGAGTTCGAGAAGGGCTACGACGCGGCGAAGTGTGAGTCGCTTGTGTCTCTTGCCGTCTCGAACGGATGCTCCCAGGTAATGCTCGTTCCCGGGTTCTATCCTTCGGCTGCGGATGACGCCGAGCTTTTTGACGCAATCGTGCGACGGACGAGGAGGTTTGCCGCCATGGCTGCCTCGCGTGGTGTGGAGACGCTGGTCGAGGACTTTGACGACGAGCGGTCGCCGACCTGCGGAATTCGGCGCACGAAGGCGTTTCTCGAGGCCGCGCCTTCTGTCGGTTTTGTCTACGACACCGGGAACTTCAACAGCCCCGGGGAGCGTGCCGAGAGTGGACTTGAGCTTTTGCCGCGGACGCGGCATTTTCACCTAAAGGACCGGCCGGCTGGCGACAGCCGCGGTTCGTGTGCAGTGGGGTTTGGCGTCGTGCCCATTGCGCGTATAGTCTCCGCCGCGCGCGACGCCTGCTATGGCGGGTGGTTCACCATAGAGCATTTTGGCGCGACGAATATGCTCGAATGCGCCAAGTCCTCCGCGGCGTTTCTACGCACGCTTTAGCTTTTTTGAAGGCGGTAGCACTTGCCCAGTTTGGTTAGATTTTGTATAATACCAAATAATGAAAATGGTTCTTCTGGCTTGTGTCTCGCTGACGGTGCTATGTGCCTCGGCTACGGTGAACTATGTCGTGCCTTGGTATGCGAACCCGACGGCCAGAAATGAGGCGTTTGGATCGAGGCCAATTACCGCGTTTGACGAGGATTCCTCGCCGGTTTCAAATGCATGGGCGACTGTTGAAAACGACACGGCTCTTTCAGGAAAGACCGTCGTCGCAAAGCGGATGAGCCACACGAAGTATTTTCGTCCGCGCTTTTACGCGCTCTGCGGTGACGGCGACATTGTGGTATATACGTTGACGAATGACCTCGCGCAAGTGAGGTGGACGACGGTGCTTTCTGCGGCCGACCTTGCCGCTGCTGCCGGTGTCGCGACAGGATCGAAAGCTACAGACCTATATGTTTCCGATGACGGTGCTTTCGGCTTTTTGAAATATGGCAGCGTGTGGAAGACGCTCGGCTACGATCCGCCGCACTGGAAGCTGTACATCCTCGACGCGGACGGCAATCCGGCGACCACCGCGGCCGACGCGCAGGCCATCTGGCGCAGCACCTACAACACCGATCCCGCGCAAATCCTTGGATCGGCCTACATCACCGACGGCAAATGGAAGTTCGAGTGCCATCGCAATTTCTCGGGCCAGATCACCATCGGCAACAACACTGCAACGGACCAAAACCACATCATCGGCAATCTCAACGACTATTCTGCGGAATACCTTGATCTGTCGCGCGGCGTGGTCGTCCCGGGCGACTCCCGCTATTCGTTTCTCGACAGCGTCTACGAGCTGGAAATCCGCGGCAACTACAAGGGGGCCTTTGCCGATCGAATGCGCGTCTACCTCGAATCGTGCAACCAGGTGCGCTGGTACGATTCCCGGGGCTTCTGGCAGGGGGTCGAGGAGGCCGTACAGTCGAGCACACGGGCGACATCTTTAGGCTATCTCTCCGCCATCTCGGGAAGCGTCCGACGGCATGTCGTGTCACTACCGAACCTTCTCGGGATAACGAGCAACGGCCAGTTCTCGAACGAGAACTGCGTGGAGACTGACTTCGCGGACTGGAACTTCGCCTCCCTCACGAACACATGGGTCCAGACCTTCCGCAAAGCGGCTGGCAGGGGTGTGCTCTCCCTGCCGTCGCTACGGCGGACGGCCGACGCGACCAACAACAACTCCTCGTCGTTTTACGAATGCGCAGCAGAGGAGATCTGGCTTTCGGCAGAAAAGCAGACACTGGAGAAGCTCGGCAGCCGCACCTTCCGCAATTGCCTCAATCTTAGACGTCTCGTGATCGGCGGTCAGGCTGGCGGGTTCATCTTCAATCAGGATGGTTCTGCGAAGACGATGTTTCCCGACAGCGCGAAACTTGTTGATATTGTTTTTACAGGCGGGCATCCCGTCTTCACTGATCCGACGCTCCTGGTCTTCGGCACCCGCGACGGCGACTCGAAGCGCTGCAACATGGTCTTCGCGCACCCGGCGCTCGACGATCCGGTCTACGGCGCGGAATGGACGGAATTTCTCGCTGGTAAGACGATCACGCCGCTCTCGTTCGCCGAGCGTCGCGCGTTCAAGTTGGCAAACTCCGGGCGCCCTGTCCCATACGGCGTTGCAGACAAGTCGATTTTCCTTACGACCTACGACCAGTACATCGCCGTCGTCGGCAGCGAGAACGAGGACTTCGGCATGTGCGCGCCGTCAATAGAATGGGATCAGGCCTATGGGTCGGTCTCCATTTCCGGCGTGCAGGAGCTTGAGCCGGGAAGCGGCGTCTATCCTTCGGACTCCATCCTGACGCTCACTGCAACGGCTGCGAACGGCGGGACGTTCCGCAAGTGGTATGGCGACATCGGCGACAATGATCCGTTCTCGCCGGTGATCCGCGTTCCGGTTGGTCAGGACGGCTGGATACATGCCCGCTTCGTCCACCCGTGGACAATCACGGATTACGACAGTTCATCGGGGACGGCCAAGGCGACCGACGGCAACTTCACGGTGAACCTAACCGAGATGGACGCTTCTAAGCACACGTTCACGCTCGGCAAGCCGGAGCGCATGGGGCTTTTCGACGTCGAGATCACAGATGGCGGTGCTACGACTAACATGCTGGTCGGTGCCTCGACAGTCGACTTTGGCGGTGCGTTCCTCCTCGATGGTGACAACACGCCCTGGGTCGCTACCGCCTTTGCCGACGCCCGCTTCGGAGCGACATATCCAGGCCGATATTCCGGGATGATTGAGACGTTCTTCTCGCCTGGCACAATCCGGCGGCGTCTGTGGGATATCTTCCGACTCGACAACCCGAAGGTGAACAATGTCCCCGTCCTGATTGTTGCCTCTTATCCCCGCCTGTTCCTGGACGAGCCGGACCTGCCGGAATACCTTCCCTCTTACACCTTCGCGGGGATGGTAGTTACGCATCTCGTCCTCCAGGTCCCATCGCTACGGGGCTTCCGCTCGACAGTGCTTTGGGATGGCAAGATGACCGGAAACCTTGAGTGGTGGGATCTTTCGTCCGTCGAGGACATCGAAGAGAGGGCGTGGTGCACGCAGTACATCAAGGACAACAATCGCTCCTACCTCGACAGTCTCCGTGCCTATGAAATGCACGGCGCGCTCCGGCTGCCATCCCTGCGCAACGTGCGGACCTCGCCCACGCTCGGCGCGGCGCTTTCGCCGATGCCATTCCTGCAGTCGCTGGAGCTCGGCGGACGCGTGACGGTGACGAATATTGACGACCGCGCGTTCGCCGGGAACTCATCGCTCACGAACCTCGTGATCCACGCCGACCCGGAACTCGTCGTCGGGACTGGAATCTTCGGCAACCATGACGGTCGCTGGAACTCCGTCGACCTGGTCTACCCCGGACATGTTCCGGAGCGTATCGTGTTTACCGGCGAGGCGATTTCCGAGACGGCTATGAACAATCTGCTGGCTGGCGTGTGCGCTGCGACAGAGAAACCGGTCAAAGTCTACGTCGATAAGCGCTTCTTCAGCTGGAAGATGGCGCCGTATATCGACCATGCACCAACGGCAGGAGAGCGGGCTCAAGCCGATGCAGGGGAGTTGGTGATTGGCGTTGTTCGCTGTGGTGCGCCGGCGCCGCTTGGCAAGGCACTTGTAATCCATCAGGGATCGCCATATTACAAGCCCTCCGATTTCAGACTGTTCATTCGGTAGTTTCCATGTCAGATAACTGCATTTTCAGATTTTACATTGCCATGCTCGCGACATTAGTTGCGAACGCGGCAGTCGCCGTCGAGATGGCGGAGCCGAAGGACGTTCCGCCGCTGTTCCCGCCGGGGGCGTGGGTCCCCAACGCGAAAAACTGGCATGCCGGACGTCGTGCCGAAATAAAGAAAATCCTCGCGGACGAGGTTTACGGCCATCGTCCCGTCGAACGGCCTCCGCATCTCGCGTTTTCCGAGGTTTCGCCCGAGAAGACGATGATGGATGGCAATGCGATGCGCCGCCTCGTAAAAATCGAATACGGCGGAAAGTACGGCACCAACAGTTTCTCCGTGACGGCGTTCGTGCCGAAGTCGCAGAAGCGCGTTCCCGCTTTCGTGTTCGTCTGCAACCGTCCTGCCGAAGAATGTCTCGACCCGGAGCGCATCGTAAAAAGCGACTTCTGGCCGGCGGAGCGGATAGTGGAGCGAGGATACGCCGCCATCGCGTTCTACATGGGCGATGTGACGCCGGACAGGCCGCATGGCAATACTCTCGGCGTATTTGCCGCGTTTTCCGACGTGGAGAGCCACTACCGCAATAGGCGCGAATGGGGGGCTCTTTCGGCTTGGGCCTGGGGTGCGAGCCGCGTTTTGGACTGGATAGAGACGCAACCCGACATCGACGCAGGGCATGTCGCTGTGATCGGGCATTCTCGCGGCGGCAAAATTGCTCTCGTAGCGGCGGCGTGGGACGAGCGTTTTGCGATGGCGTGCTCCAATGATTCGGGCTGCGGTGGCGCAAAACTCAACCACGTCGACCTTCTGGGGTCCGAGCACTTCGTCAATCTCTGCACGACGCGTCCCTTCTGGTTCGACGACGGCTTCGTGGCATGGGTGAACCGCGACGACCGTTCGCCGTGGGACCAGCATTGGCTCGTTGCCATGATTGCGCCTCGCCTTGTCTGCATCGGCTCTGCAACGGACGACGACTGGGCGGGTCCTTACGGCGAATACCTGACGGCCCGCTACGCTTCGCCCGCGTGGAGGAGAATCTTCGGCAAGAAGGGATTTGTCTCCTCCGGCTTTCCCGCGCCAGGCGCGCCGCAGCAGGAGGGCGAGATATCCTACCACCTCCGCAGCGGCAAGCACGATCTCACCCAGTACGACTGGAACGTCTACATGGACTTTGCAGACCGCCACGGCTGGCGAGGGGATAACATGCAGCGAAAGGAGAAAGAGCCATGAAGAGGAGAGAGTTCATAAAGGCGGGCGCGGGAGCGTTTGCGATTGCGGCGGCAGGGCGCGTCTTCGGAGCCGCCGCGCCGTCTGAGAGGGTGCGGGTCGCCATAATGGGCTGCCACGCGAAGGGACGCGGCTTCCAGGTGATGCAGCGCGCGGCTGGGACGCCCGGCTGCGAGGTGGCCGTCGTGTGCGACGTCGATGCGCGGGCGCGCGAAGAGGCGGCGGCGAAGATTCTCGAGCTTACGGGGAAGAAACCCGACATGGCGGCAGACGTGCGCAAGGTGCTTGAACGCGCCGACATAGACGCGCTCATCTGCTGCGCGCCCGACCACTGGCACGCCTGGGCCGCCGTCGCCGCGATGAAGGCGGGCAAGGCGATCTACGTCGAGAAGCCCTGCACGTTCTGCGCGGCGGAATGCGAGGTCCTCGAGCGTGTCCAGAAGGAAACGGGCGCTGTCTTCGAAATGGGCTCGCAACGCCGCAGCTCGCCTGTGTTCGTGCAGGCGGTCAAGGCCGTCCAGGACGGCGCGATCGGCGAAGTCCACTTTGCGCGTTGCTGGAATCAGAACCGTCGCCCACCCATTGGGAAGGGATCAGTCGCCCCCGTTCCCGAATGGCTTGACTGGGACCTCTGGCAGGGTCCTGCCCCGCGCGAGGCGTTTCACGACAACTATGTCCACTACAACTGGCACTGGTTCAAGACGTGGGGCACGGGAGAGTGCCCGAACAATGCGACGCACTTCGTTGATCTCGCTCGCTGGGCGATGGGACTCGACTATCCCGAGCGCACCGTCTCGCTCGGTGCGCGCGGTTATCACGACGACGATTGGCAGTGGTACGACATGCAGACGTGCACGTGGCAGTTCCCTGGGAAGAACTTCATCACGTGGGAAGGGCAGTGCGCGGCGAAATATCCCGGAAGCTCGCCGCTCACCGACTGGGCTGGATGTATTTTGCTTGGCTCAAAGGGCAATCTCCACTTCGGTCCTGCCGCCGTCACGCACTATGATCTCGACGGAAAGATCGTGAAGAAATGGGACTCGTCCGCCGCCGCTGGTTCTTCGCAGGTTCATTCGCTCACCGACCCGACGCGCCTTGCCGACGTCTCGCACATGGCCAACTTCGTCGAGGCGGTTCGCGCGAAAGACCCATCGCTCGCCAACCAGCAGGTTGCATCGTCCGTGCGCTCCACCATGATGGTGCACCTCGGCAACATCGCGTCGCAGACCGGTGAGGCGGTGAAGACAGATCCCGTTACCGGCCGCCTTCTGCCAGGTTCGGCAGGTGCCGAGTTCTGGGGCCGCAAATACGAGAAGGGCTGGGAGCTCGTGTAATGAGGTCCTTCGCCCTTGCCGCTGCCCTCGCCCTATCGCTTGGAGCGAAGGCGAGTGACGGATTTTCGGTTTCCACCGACCATGCCGACTGCCTCTACGCGTGCGGCGAGAAGGCGACATTTACGGTTTCCGTTGCGCAGACCGCTGGCACTGCAGTCGCGACGCTCGACGACTTTTCGACAAATGTCTTCGCGCGCGCGACCGCAGACCTCTCGAAGACGAACGTCTTCGCGATTTCGGGAACGATGGAGCGGCCTGGGTTCATGCGATTGCGCGTCGCCATTCCCGGCAACGATCGTCCCAAAATCTACGGCGTCGGATTCGAGCCGGAGAAGATCCGCAAGGCGAGCCCGTCGCCCGAAGACTTCGACGCGTTCTGGGCGGAGGCGAAGCGCAAGCTTGACGAGACGACGCCCGTGGACGCACGGCTCGAGCGCGTCGACGAGCGCTGCAACGACAAGTGGAATTTCTACAGGATCAGCGTCGCCTCCTACAACGGCCGCGTCTATGGGTGGCTATCCGTGCCGAAGGACGCGTCGGCCTCGCGGCAGTATCCTGTTCGTGTTGAGGTTCCTGGCGCAGGCAAGGGGAAATGGGCGCATGACATGACGCCTGTGCCTGGCACGATTTGCCTGAAGATGACGGCGCATTCGTTCCCGCTTGCGTTCGACGATGCGGAGTTCCTGCGCCAGTACGCAGACCTTGAGCGCGAGGTCAAGGAGAAGTACGGCGTTTCCAACTACGCGGTTGCGGGTCTCGGCAAGTCGCGCGAGGAGTTCTACTACTACCGTGCCTTTCTCGGCATCAGCCGTGCCGTGGACTGGGTGGTAGCTCAGCCCTGGGCGGACAAGTCGAGCGTCACGTACAGCGGCGCCTCGCAAGGCGGCGGCTTCGGGCTTGCGCTACTCGCGCTTAACAGGAACTTCACGAAGGGCGTCCTGAAGGTGCCTGCGCTCACGGACAACATGGCGCCGCTCGTCGGACGGCGTAGCGGCTGCGGGCCGTGCCACATCTTCGGCCAGCCGAAGGAGGACCAGGAGACGGCGAAGAAATGGGCGCCTTATTTTGACGGCGCGAACTTTGCCTCCCGCATCACGTGTCCTGTGCGTGTGCTCGTGGGCTTTGCGGACGATGTCTGCCCGCCGACGGCCGTGTACGCGACCTACAACGAGATCCGCGCAAAAGACCGTGCAATCGTCCACGGCATCGGCATGGGACATGGCTGCGATAGCTCGCTCGTTTCGCAGCTGAACGGCTGGCTGTACGCGCATGGACAAGGCAAGGGGGAAACTGGGAAATGAAAAGCTGGGGCATATTCTTTGTAATGTGCGCTGTGGCGTTCGCCGCGAGTGGAGAGGTCGTCTTTGATTCTGGCAAGCCGCGCAAGTTCGAGGCGGGGCACAACAAGAGCTGGACGGTGAAGCTTGCGCCCGACTGGGCCGTCCTGACCGTCAAGACGCGCGTCAAGCCGACGGACGTCGTAGTTGGGAAAGACAGCTGGATGAATGCACGCGTTCCAATGAGCTTTCACAACGCCGCCGGCAAGCAGGTCGGCGGTTGGCCGAATGTATTCGGCTTCGAGGGCACGCACGACTGGATTGACTGCGAGCGTGACTACGCTGTGCCGGCGGGTGCGGCAAGTCTCAACATCGCGATTGGCAATTTCGGCAAGGCGGGGACGGCCGAGTTCGCGCCGCTCACAATCTCGGTTAAGCGTCGTCACGTGAAAGGGCCTTGCAACGCGCCGCTACCAGATGGCGTGAAGGGCGATCCGTGGGGGCTTGACGATGCGTGGTGCCAGAAGACGGCGACTCGCTCGCGTTGGTCGCTTAACGGACTTTGGGGAATTCGCCCACCGCTTGTGGATGACAAGGATGGCGTAGTGCCAGGTCCAGAGGACAATTGGGGCTGGGGCAAGGTGCCGTCCGTATGGGATCGTGGCGACGAATGGCAGCGCGAAGGACAGCAGATAATCCTCTCGCCGTGGCTCGAAGACAAGGGCGTCCAGCCGGGGATAGGTGACCGTGCGTGGTATCGCCGTGACTTTACGATGCCCAGGGAGGCGGAGGGAAAGCGCGTCGTCCTGACATTCACGATGCTCCAGACTCATGCAGTCGTCTATGTCGACGGGAAGCGCGCAGCGGAGGTGTCGTTCCCAGGCGGCGAGGCGGACATCACGGAGTTCACGAAGCCCGGCGTAAAGCAGTCGATTGTCCTCGACGTGACAGCATATCCGCTCAACCCCTTGACGCTCGACTTCAATGCACCAGGCCGGGCAACCGAGCGTAAGAGCGAAGTGAAGTACCGCGGCGTGACAGGCGACGTCTATCTTGACGTGATGCCGAAGGGCGCGCGTGTCGTAGACGCGACGGTGGAGTGCGATGTGCAGGGCAGCAAGGCAAATTTTGTGGCGGACTGCGAGGGCGTCTCGGGCGAAGTCGAACTTGAAGTGCACGTGTACGACACGGCGGATGTGACGAAAGTCGGTTCGCTGAAGCCCGTCTTTATGGCCTACAGCGCGGGCATGAGACCTGATGCGGAAGGGCGCGTCGCATTTACCGTGGACTTTGCCCACGCGAAGAAGTGGGATGTGCGGACGCCACAGAACCGCTATGTGTGCGTGATGGAGTTGAGGGACGCGAAAGAACGGACGCTCGACGCCGCGCTGCCGTTTTCGTTTGGATTCCGTGACGTTCGCATCAATGGGCGCGACCTCCTGCTTAACGGCACGCCGATCCATCTCCGTGCGCTATACAGCCGGTCCATCAACGCCTCCGCTGGCGTTGCCTGCCGCGAGTCGTCGCTCGAGCTATGCCGCCGCCTCAAGGAAGAGGGTTTCAACTATGTCATCGCTGGCAACTACAACTTTTCTCCGGGCGAGGTTTCCTATATGGACGACTTCCTCGATGCTTGCGACGAGACGGGAATGCTCTTCTCGTTCTCCCTGCCGCATGTGCGCGACTTTGGAATGAAGCTTGAAGACCCGGCGGTTGCGGCGCGGTATCGTGCCCTCGCCAAGTGGTGCATTCGCCGTGCCCGGAACCATCCGAGCGTCGTCACCTACGCGATGAACCACAATTTCGCTGGCTATTCGGGCGATATGGATCCACAGAGGATCGACGGGAAATACGACTTCGAGCCAGAGCCCGGCAACGGACGCGTGGAGGGCACGATCCGCACCCGCCGCCGCGCACACGAGGCGTGGGCGATTGCGAAGTCGATAGATTCGACACGCCCGATCTACCACCACGAGTCTGGCAATCTCGACGACTTCCACACAGTCAACATCTACCTCGACTGGGCTCCGGTCCAGGAGCGCAGCGACTGGCTTTCGCATTGGAGCAAAGAAGGGGTGAAGCCACTCTTCTTTGTCGAGTGGGGCATGCCGCACATCTGCTCTTGGTCGAGCTATCGTGGCCCGCTCTTCATCTGGCGCAATCCCGGATACATGAGCTTGTGGGCGAGTGAATACGCGGCGGCGTTCCTTGGCGACGCGGCCTATTTTGGAAGCGACCCCGTTACGGTCAAGGCGCTCAAAAAGGAGGAATCGCTCTGGACGCGCCAACAGCCCTTTAGATGGACTGATCTCAACGGGCCTCTCAGGGAAATGGAAGACCGCTACACCGGCGTCCAGTCCACTTATATGGCCGATAACTGGCGCAGCCACCGCGCTTGGGGCATCACCGCGATGCTGCCGTGGGACCAGGGCAACTTTCATCGTGGCGGCGGCACGCCTATGCGCGTCAATCCCCGCCGTTGGGAAGGGCTTAAACGCCCAGGCATCGTTCCAGACACGATCCGCGACGAGGGCTGGGATACTGGAACTGGTGATGCCTCGCATTATCGCCGTAGCGCCGTTGGCGAGACGCTTGTCAGGTGGAATATGGACGACTGTGCGTTTATTGGCGGCAAGGGCGTGTTTACGGACAAGTCGCATCATTTCCGTCCCGGCGAAAAAGTCGAGAAGACGCTCGTCGTAATGAACGACCGCCGCATCGCGCAGGATGTCGAATGGTCATGCGAACTCGTCGGCGGGAGCGGGCGTGTCGGTGAGCCATTGCGTGGCAAGGTGGCCGTGCCGCCCGGGACGCGGAGCGATGTGCCGGTTTCGCTCGCTCTCCCAGATCGCGCAGGGCGCTATGTGCTTCGCGCGGAGTTCCGCTTTGCCGACGGCGTTGTGCAGAAGGATGAGTTTGGCGTAGAGGCCTACGCTGCCGCTGCGGTTGACGAGAAGTCAAAGACGCCGTTCCTCTACGATCCGAAAGGGATGACGGCTAAGGAACTTGACCGGCTCGGGGTGAAGTATGTCCGCCTCTCCCTTGACGAATTTAAGATGAAGGCGTCGGACGCGAATCTCGAACCGGAGACGCCGTTTGTCGTTGGCAGGGAGTGTCTCTCGCGCGAGCTAATGTACGGCGTCCTTGTTCCAGCTGCGCGGAAGTCACGTGCCCGCGTCCTCGTCTTCGAGCAGGACAAGGAGACGCTTGAGGCGGTGGGCTTTCGAATTCAGGTCTACGGGCTCAGGACGACTTTCCCGCGCTTCCGCGACGACCGCCTCGGCCTTTCTCTTGGCACCGCCATGCTGCGCGACTGGAACGGCGAGTCGACTATGGTGCCGCCATACTTCGCGGACATCCCGAGGAACGAGCTCAACTACCTGACGGACACGTGGGCGGGATACATCAACACGCGCGTGTGGCGGTGCGGCAACCGTGGCTGCGTGGCGACGGTCATCCCGGAGAAGCCGACGGTAGGCGACTGGCGCGCACTCGTGGACGGCGGTTTCGATCTCCAGTATGCGCCGCTTCTCGACTGGACGATAGGCGACGGCCGCATAACTTTTTGCCAGCTCGACGTCACCGCTCGGACGGCGGTCGATCCCGTGGCGGACGATGTCGTGCGCCGGCTCGTCTCGCGGCTTGGCGACGGCGTCAGGATCTGGTCGAAGAATCCCCGTGCGTTTGGCCGCACTGCGTGGATATCGACGCGCGATCTCGCGAAAGCCCTGAGGCAGCACGATGGCGACAGAGAGAGCGGTCTATACAGTGTCTATGTCGCCGCGTCTGGCGCTGAAAAGCCGAAGAACTTCCTTGACCGCGTTGCGAACGGAGCGAGTGTCCTCTGCCTCGGTTTCACGGCGAAGGAAGTCGCCGAGTGGAGCCCTGTGCCGCTTGAGATGGCGCATACGAACGGATGCTTTGCATCGCGCATAAAGGAACCGCCGGGAGTGCTGAACGGGCTTTCAAACGCCGACTGGTCGTGGCACGGCGGGATGGACTTCGATGCTTTCACGAAGCCGGCGAAGGACGGCAACGAGGCGTTCCGAATGGTCAGGCACGGAAAGGGAAGAATTGTGTTCTGGCAGGTTCCGCCGTGGGCCATAGACGACGAGGCGAAGCCGTATCTTAGGACTACAAAGCGCCGTGCGCAATACATGCTCTGCAGGATTCTCGCCAATATGGAAATGGACTTCGCGACGGAGATCGTCCGCTATGCGGATATCCCCGTTTCGGAGGATGACCCGTATCGCTACTATAGATGGTGAGAGATTGTGGTTCCTAAGAACTCTGCATACTCTGCGACTTTGCGTCTCTGCGTTAAGAACATGAAAGCTTAAAGAAAGGAAACTGAAAATGGAAAGAAGAGAGTTCATAAAGGCAAGTGCGATGGTGGCGGGCGCGATGGTTGCGCCGAAGGGCGCATTGGCCGACTCAATATTGATGGCGCCGATGAAGGCAATCACGATCGCGAAGACGAGCTGCGGTTTCGAGCGCGAGCCGATGGTTCGGCCGTTCGGCTTCAAGGGCGGGTACTTGACCGAGGAGTGGATCGTCTCCGCGTTCGTCAAGTCGACTTCCGGGAAGCACGGCATCGGACTTGGCACACAGAACTGCCTTTGGTCCGATGCAAAGGTGTTTGCGTCTAACTCCGAGGCGGGCGGCAATGCGATTATGTTCTCGATGACGCAGTTCGCGCTCAAGCTACTCGTCGGCAAGACATTTACTTCTCCAGTCGAGCTTAACGACTGGCTTTGGCCGCAGGTGTGGGAGTATGGCAAGAAGGTTTCGGCGAATCCCGATCTTCGTGCGACTTACGCCTTGAACGCGCTCGTTGCGGTCGACAATGCCGTGTGGGTTCTCTTCGCCCGCGAAAACGGCCTTACTTCGTTCGACGAGATGATTCCTGGCGCCTATCGCCCAGCGCTTGCCGCGCATCATGCGAAGTGCGCGTCGATTCCGCTCTTCTCCTACAAGGTTCCCGTCGCGGAGATCAAGGAGGCGGTCGACTCGGGCTACTTCTTCATGAAGATCAAGATCGGCCAGCCAGGCACTCAGGAAGAGATGCTTGCTAAGGACATGGCCCGCGTCTCCGAGATACATGCCGTCCTGAAGGACTGCCGCACTCCCTATACGAAGTCGGGGAAGCTCCCATACTACTTCGACGCAAATGGCCGCTACGAGAAGAAGGAGACTTTCCTCAAGTTCGTCGATCACTTGAAGAAGATCGGCGCGTACGACCAGGTGGCGATCATCGAGGAGCCGTTTGACGAATACGCCGACATAGACGTGAACGACATTCCGCTTCGTCTCGCGGCGGACGAGTCGGCGCATACGGTGAAGGACGCACTGGAACGCATCAAGATGGGCTATCGCGCGATGGCCTTGAAGCCGATTGCGAAGACGATGTCCATGTCGATGAAGATTGCTCAGGCCGCGTATGAAAAGGACATCCCCTGCTTCTGCGCGGACTTGACAGTTTGCCCCGCGATGGTCGAGTGGAACAAGGCGGTTGCATCGCGACTCCCCGCGTTTCCGGGGATTGGCGACCTCGGGCTCGTCGAGACGAACGGGCACATGAACTTCCGCAACTGGGAGACGATGCGCAAGGATCTCGCCTATCCCGACGCGCACTGGACGCGCACGGAGAAGGGCGTCTTTGAGTGCGACGCGGACTACTACGCGAAGTCGGGCGGAATCCTCGAGCCGATGCCGCGCTACGAAAAGATGTATGAAAAGGTCTAATTTTTTTAACGCAAAAAAACTCTGCGCACTCTGCGACTTTGCGTCTCTGCGTTGAGATCATTAAAGTTTAAAGAAAGGAAACTGAAAATGGAAAGAAGAGAGTTCATAAAGGCAAGTGCGATGGTGGCGGGCGCGATGGCCGTGCCGAACATCTTGAGGGCGCAGGGCTCCAAGGCCAGGGTGCGCATGGGCTTCATCGGCGTCGGGAACCGCGGCACGCAGCTTCTCCACATCTTCATGAAGAATCCGCTTGTCGAGGTGACGGCGCTAGCCGACATCTACGAGCCGTACCTGAAGCGCGACGATTCCGCGTTTGATCCGAAGTTCCTCGAATGGGGGCTCAAGGGGCGGCTTCCGAATTTCCGCAACAAGGACGGCTCCTTGAAGAAGCAGGAAGTCGAGCTCGCCGAACGCATCAAGTCGGGGACGTGCAAGCTCTACAAGGACTACAAGGCGCTTCTCGCGGATCCCAACGTCGACGCCGTATGCATTGCAACACCAGACCACTGGCATGCGATCCAGACGATCGACGCAATCAAGGCCGGGAAGGACGTCTACTGCGAGAAGCCCCTCACGGCGACGGTCGCCGAGGGGCGCGCGATGGTGAACGCCCAGAAGAATTCGCGGCAGATTGTCGCCGTCGGTCTGAACCGTCGCGGCAATGACGCTTATCGCGAGCTCAAGAAGGCGATTGCGACGGGGAAGTATGGTTTGTTCCGCACTGGCCGCGCCGCGCGCGTCTCGAACATCTGCCCGAACGGAATCGGCAAGTGCCCGCCGTGCGAGCCGCCGAAGGGCATGGACTGGGACGCGTGGCTCGGGCCTCGCGCCTACCGCCCCTACAAGTATACGATCGCGCCATACTACTTCCGCTGGCAGGTCGACTTCTCAAGCCAGGTCGGGAACTGGGGCGTTCACTACCTCGATACGATGCGCTGGATGATGGACGAACGTGCGCCGTCGGCGATTACGGCGGTGGGCGGCAAGTACTACACGGGCGACCGCTCGGACGCGACGATTCCCGACACGATGTTCTGCATCTTCGAGTTCGCGAGCGGCAAGGCGATGGAGTTCAACGTCTTCGAGGGAGGGCGCTCCAATCCGATCAAGCAGGGAGAGCTTGAGCTCGCCTCTGGCGACGCCACGATCTTTGCAGACCAGCAGGGTTGGGAGATACGTCCCTCGAAGAGCAAGGAGTTCAACAATCCCGTAAATACCTTCGAGCCGCAGAAGTATGTCTTCAAGGAGGCGCTTCTCGACGATGGCTCTGCGGAGAGCGCGACGAGGAACGTGATCGGCGACTTCGTGGACCGCTGCATCGACCGCAATCCCGCCGTCCTCTGCACGCTTGAGGAAGGACATCGCTCGACTTGCTTCGCGCATCTCGCCAACATCGCCTACAAGCTCGGCCGCCGCCTCGAATGGGACGCGGACGCAGAGCGTTTCACGAACTGCGACGAGGCGAATGCGCTCCTTCACTATCAGTACCGCAATGGCTACACGCTCGGGTAGCCGTTACGCGTAGACGATATCTTCGGGCGGCGGCGCGGCAAATGTGACGCGCCTGTGCGTGATGGGGTGGAGGAATGAGAGCTCGACCGCGTGTAGCAGCTGCCGCGCGGGGCGGCGTCTCAGATGGCGGTCCTTTTCGGCGCTGCCGTAGGTCTTGTCACCCACTATGGGGCAGCCGAGAGATGCCGCGTGGATTCGTATCTGGTGCATGCGCCCGGTGTCGATCTTGAACTCGACGAGAGAGATGCCGTCATGCTTCCCGAGGGTTTTCCAGTGCGTGACTGCGCTTAAATGCTCGCGCCCGACAGGCTCGTCTATCGTTCCGTTCTTTGGCTTTGGGCTGCCGTGGACGACGGCGAGGTAGGTCTTCTTCACCGCCTCATGTGACTCGAACTGGCGGCGGAGGTCGAGATACGCTTCCTGGGTCTTCGCGAACACAATGACGCCGCTCGTCTCGATGTCGAGCCGGTGGACAACCCCTGGCCTCTCCGCCGAGCCGACGCGAGCCATCTGCGGGTAGAGCCGCACGAGCGCTGCCGTAAGCGCGCCTTCCTCGTGTCTAGGCGCAGGATGGACGATTGCGCCAGCGGGCTTGTCGACGACGACAAGGGCCTCGTCCTCATAGATGATGTCGATGCCTGGCTGTTTGCGGCTCATTGGGCGATATTCTACACTTCCCCTGCCAGCCCTGTCAATCGCCGCCGATGTCGCCTATTCGATGTCCACTGTCAGTTCGCCCCAGCTTGCTGGCGAGGCCGTCGAGCCGCCGCCCCAGCCGACGTTGACGTTCTTTCCACGTCCGCCGAAGTAGTTGGAGACGAGCGGGAAGAAGCGAATGCGGTTGTTTCGGATGGGTTCGAAGCCGAGCGTCTCGAACGGGAAGCGCACGACGGAGATCCATCCGTCGGCGACGACCTTGACCTGCGGTGTCCACTCGCCGTTCCACGACCGGTCGTAGACCTTCGCCTCGTAGCGGTTGAGCTTCACGTCGAATGCGAACTGGTAATAGCCGTCCTTCTCGCTTGAGAAGAGGAATTCCATTTCGTCGCCCTGAGGGAAGGGCTCGTTTCCCGGTTTCGTCAGCGAGACGAGCGAGGCGGGGTCCTTTTTCGCGTGGGCTCCGACCCAGAAGGCGTGTCCGTCCGAGAACATCTTGACTCGCGCATTCGTTGGGTCGGGCAGCCACCGTCCCGCCTCGTCTCGTTTCAGCTGCTTGAGCGGCGGGAACTCCGCCGCCTTCGTCCAGACGCCCGCGTCGAGGTCGAAGGGCGGCGTTCCCTCGCAGGCGACGACGGGGATGCGCTTCTCCTCCGCCATGTAGTCCGGCGCGGCTTTCATCCAGGTCTCGAAGACGGCGCGGACGCGCCGGACCTCGTTCGAGCTGCGGTGGTCGAGAGCTGTTTGCTCCGCTTCGATGAGTGCGTTGCGGCAAGGCGTTTCGTATCCTTTTTTGACGAGATAGTGTGCCGCGCTGCGCCACGCGCTGTCGCTCCAGCCGCTTGCCATCGGGTCCGAGTACCAGCTTTCGCGGATGAGGTCGTAGAAGCGGATCATCGATGGCGAGGCCTCGCGGTAGGTGCGTCGCAGGAACTCATGCCGGAGGGCGACGGGATCGCGGTCGGGGTTCCACATAAGCCGCATCGTCGCCCACGCCTCTGGCCCGCACATCGTGAAGAAGTCGCAGCAGGGCTGGAGATTGTTGTAGCCCGGCGCGGAGCGCGTCTCTATGTCGTCGTTCACGCCGGCATCTGCGTATACTGTCTCGACGCCGGCCTTCCGGATGTAGCGCAAGTCGGGCGCGGCCGTGTCGGCGATGGGTCGCGGATAGATAATGCATCCGCAGAAGTAGTATTCGCGGTAATAGATGTTTTTCGTGATTGCGAGCCAGCCGTCGAGCCGTTCCTTCCAGTTCGCGTTCGACGGTCCTTCGACAATCGACTCCTTCATGTTGCGTGGATAGGGGCACCACGAGAGCTTGATGTTCGGCTCGACGGGGCACTTCGGCGGCACCGAGAGGTGGACGTACGCATATTGGCGGAGGACCGTCCCGGGGCGGACTTTCGCCATGTGGCGCGCAACCTGGTTGAAAAAGAGGAAGAAACGTGTGGACTTGAACGCCGGGTCGTCCGGCGGGACGCGCGTGCCGTCCGCGAGCACGATGGGGCGCAGGCAGTTCTCGCACTGGCATGTGTCGCCGGTGTCTTCCATCAGGATGGCGATTTCTTCCACCCATGGCGGGATGCCGCGAGACTTTTCCTCGACGCTCTTGCAGAATGCGGCGATCATCTCGGGATTCGTCTCGCAGAGGTTGCAGCAGTCCTTTTCTGCGCGCTTGCCGCCGAAGAGCATGTAGTACTCCGGGTGGTCGGCATGCTCGCGGTGTGGGAACCACCAGCCGACCATGTTGTGGGCGTTGCCCCAGCAGTTGCGGTAGCCGCCCAGGCAGCCAAGCTTCTCGGCGAGCTCCCCGGCCTTCGTCTTCGCCCCGTCCGCCTTGAAGTAGTGGCGCACGTCGACGGTGCCGCTCGTCATGTTCCGCGCGCGCCAGACTGCTGTCTCCGCCGGTCCTCCCTTGCAGCCGAAGAATCGGTCCCGGAACGCGGGGATGTCGCGGTAGGAGTTTTCCGTGAACGCCGAAAGGGGCTTCTTGGAGAAGATGGCGAGGCCATCCTTCGGACGCGGCCAGACGATCTCCGTGTTGCGCTCCAGCCAGCCGAAGACGGCGTTGACGTGGCCCTTTGGGCAGTCGGCGAGAAAGATGACCTTGCCTCCGTCGCCTGGCCGCACTGCATAGCCATCTGTGCCTTTGAGCGCTGCGAAGTCCTCTGCGAAGTTCGGCGTGTCGCCAGGCAGGAGAAAGTCTGCCGCGACGCATTCGCCGCAGATCCGCTCCGTCCAGTGCATGAGCTCTGATTTCGCCCAGTCGGTCGCAGGATGCGCTGCGGCGGCTGCGCACGGAAGTGTCAGGAAGAATGCAATAGTCGTTCGTTTCATAGGTGCGTCTCGCCGTGGGTTATCGCAAGGTGATTTTAAAATGCGTTGGCGTATGCTGGTAGCAGCCGATGGATATGGTGCCGTTCTCGGCGAAGCGCCGATTCCCGGCGAGGTCCCGTTCACCGACCGCCGCGCGGATGTCATCGGCCGCAAGGCCGCCGGAGCGGATGAATTCCACGCGCGGCATTTCGTAGAAGGGCGCAGTGTCCGATGGGCCGCGGACGTTCAGTTCGAGGTTCGACAGAAGCTGGCAGTCCTTCGTTCGCGCGTAGGCCGCTTCCGTGTGCGTGGCGGTCTTGCGCAACTCTGCCGTCCAGACGCAGTTTGTCATGCGCGGCGACATCGCCGAGGAAAGGGTGTTGTCGGTGAAGCGCATTGCCATGTCCTGCCAAACCGCGCCATTTGCCATGTTCTGGTAGAAGAGGCAGTTCACCGCCATGCAGCCAGCCCCGACTATCGAGCCTTCTTTGCAGGTGTTGCCGATGAACGTGCAGTTGACGAATGTGCCGGAGGTAAAAACGCCCTTGGTGGTCGTGCAGGTATTTGACGCGACGAGCGTGTTGGCGACGATTTCCGGCGAGGACTGGAAGAGCGCGCCCTGCGAGACATTGCCTAAGAAGACCGTGTTGGCGACATTGCTCGACGAGCCGCAGATCACGTTCGTCGAGGCGTTTCCCTCGAAGACGCAGCCGATGATCTCGCCAGCCGAGCCGACGATCTCGTTCCAGAGCGCGAGGTTGTTGCGGAAGACGCAGTTCGTGAGTGCCGTCGCCTTTTGGATCGCCGCGCCGTGCGCGCTTCCGGACGTGGAGGGATCTCTCCCGCCGGTCGTCGCACAGCCGACGAATTCGCAGTCTGTGCAGAACCCGACGTTTTCGTCGTAGTCTGAGCCAATCGCGCCACCGCCTCTGGCGGTGTTCATTGACGACGTCGAGCAGTCGTAGAAGCGGCAGCGGACGTAGTTGCCGGACGTAGTGGCTCCTCCCGATCCCGTGCACGTGCAGTTCGTGTAGACGCAGTCGTAGGCGTTGCCGCCGCGGAATGTGTGTGCGCCGGTCCCGCCGTTCGTCGCGTGGCAGTCGGCGAAGAGGCAGTTGCTGAATTCGTTGACGGGTCTTGTGTCGCTCTTCGGATAGTAGCGACTGACGGCGGCACTTGAGCTGCTGGTGAGATTGGAGAATACGCAGTTCCCGAGGCGGAGGGCAGCGAGTCCGTTGCCAGCGAGGTGGATCGCGCCATGGGATGCGCCGGCAAACGTGATGTTCGTGCACGCGAGAGACCCCTTGTTGACGTAGAGCATCCGACGGTCTGCGGTTGGCGCGGTGATCACGACGTCGCCGCGCGTCGTCCCCGGTGCGCCTGCGAGCGTCAGGGAGAGCTGGTCACGGACCGAGATGCAGCCGTTCGAGAACGTCGTGCTCATCAGGTAGCCGCGGCATTCCGAAATGTCGTAGACGCCTTTTTCGAGGAGGATCGTCGAGCCACTCGGCACCGTCGCGATCTTGTTCGTGAGAGTGGTCACGTTGTCGACCGTCACCGTCACGGGATCTGCGGCGGCAAGGCGCAACACGAGGCATCCGAATGCCGCAAGTGCGATGATCTTCCGTCTTTCCGCCATGCCTTCTTGCCTATTCGATGTCGACCACGAGTTCACCCCATCCGGCGGAATTGAAGGGAAGCGCCCCCTCCCACGAGACGGGCAGATCCTTCCCGAGTCCGCCGAAGTCGAAGGTGATGATCGGTGCGCACTTGATCGTGTTGACCTGGATCGGGTTGAAATCGACTGCCGCGAAGGGGACCTCGAGTCGCGCCGCCCAGCCGTCGCCTTCCGCGCGCACGCCAGTCTCGAAGCGTCGGACGGACTTGTCTTTCTCGATGAAGAATTGGACTTCGACGCGCGGAGGGCCTTTTGCGCCCTCGGCCTTTGGGATGAAAAACGCGAACGTGAGCGCCTCGCCGGTCGAGATGACGGACGCCCTGACTCCGTAGGGCTCGTTGGCGTTGCCGCGCGACCCCGGCACCCGGAGGAGCTTGAAGCGAGGGAAGTCGGCCGGCGTGCCGGTGCGCGGAACGCGCATCGGCCCCGTGAGATAGTTCGGCGACTCCTTGATCCACGTCTCGACGACGCGGCGGACATTCTCGACCCATTCGCGCGAAACGGGATGGACGGCGGCCTTCGCGGCATCGTCCAGCGCCTGGCGGATATCCTGCGTGCGGCCGGCCTGTACGATGAACTTCGCAGCGGAAGGAGACGCCGCGTCCTGCCAGCCGGAGTATTTGCACGTCTTGTGCCAGGAGTCGTTGAGAATCGCGTAAAAGCGGCTCATCGCCGGCGCCGCCTCGCGAAAGACGCGCCGCAGAAACTCCTCGCGCAGCGCGTCGGGGTCCTGCGAGGGATCCCACATGAGCTGTCCGACGATCCACTTTTCGATGCCAGTCGTATCCCAGAACTCGGCGGTTGGCTGCTTGACGCTGGTGTAGGAGGTTTTGCGGAACACGCGCGAGTCCCTGTCGGTGCAGCCGTCCGCGTAGACGGTCGGGATGCCGCGCTTCGCGAGTACGCGGAAGTCGACGGCGGCCGTCTCGGAGATCGGGCGCGGATAGTAGATACAGCCGCAGAAGTAGTATTCGCGCCAGTACACGTTGTCCGTGAGGTCGAGCCAGCCGAGCGCGCGCTCGCGCCACTTGACGTTGGCGGGCCCCTCGAATACGCTCTCCTTCATGTCTTTCGGGTAGGGGCAGAACTCCACCTGGAGGTTCTTGGGAATCTTCAGTCGCGGCGGCACCGAGAGATAGACGTAGGCGTATTGGCGGATGACGAGATCAGGGTAGACGGCCCAGACTTTCTCCATAGCGCGGATGAAGAAGTCGAAGAAGCGCGTCGAGCGGTAGGCAGGGTCCTCCGGCGTGAGGACCGTTCCGTCGGCGCAGGTGAAGGGCGCGTTGCACGCCTCGCAGCAGCAGGTCTGCGCGGTGTCTTCGAGGAGGATGGCGATTTCGCGGACGGACTCGGGGAAAAGCTTCTTGTCTTCGAGCTTCTTCAGGACGGCGGTGCCATAGGCGGCGGGGAGGTCCGGGTTCGAGACGCACAGCCCGACGTTTTTGGTGTCGCGCCCGACGGGCGTGAGCATGTAGAACTCCGGGTGGTCGGCGTGCTCCTTGTACGGGAACCACCAGGTGACCATGTTGTGCGCGGCGCCCCACGAGTTCCGGTATGAGTCCCAGATGCCGAGCTGACGCGCCCGGTCCGCCTTTTCGCTCTTGTCCATGAACCAGCGCCAGTTGCCCAATGTCACGAGGCAGTTCCGCATGTCCCAGAGGCGGCCCTCCCACGTCTTGCTGTGTCCGTCGTGCCGGAACCTGAACGCGGGGAGATCGAATCCATCCGGAGAGGGGGAATTGAAGTCGAGCGACGTGCGCGTCGAGTAGATCGCGACCGGCGCTTTTTCCGTGCCTGGTCGCGGGAAGATGATGTCGCTGTTCTTGTAGAGCAGGCGGAAGACGCCGTTCAAATGACCCTTTGGATATTTCGCGACGATCGTGAAGCGGCCGTCGCGCTCCTCCACGCGATAGCCGTCCGAATCCTTGAACGTCGTGTCGTCGCGAAGGGCGAAGGCGACGGCGGGGCCCTCGGCGCGCGCGAGGACGGGCAGTTCCGCACCGGTGATCTTCGCGACCCAGTTCGTGAGTTCGGCGACTGCCGTTGCCGTCGCCGGATGCGCGTCTGCGAGCAGTTCGACGGCGCATTTCGGCTCGCCGCCGGAAACAAGGACGAAAGCCAGTAGAAGTCCGTTCATCTATTTGCCCTCCTCGCTTGCGGTGCCTGTGATCCGCAGGTCGTGAATTTCGCCAGAGGGCTGGAAGTATATGCGCGCCCAGGTCGCGTCGACGGGGACCTTCAGGCGCTTGACGCGTTCGGGGTAGTGCGACTTGTTCTTCGTCTCGAGGATGAAAAACACCTTGTTCGTGTTGAGTGAGCCGACGTCTTTCCACTCCGGGTAGAAGCAGACGTAGCAGTGCAGCCAGGTGGGCGAGTCACCCCGGAAGCGGATCTCGATTTCCTCGTCGCCCTTGACGGGGAAGGGGTCGGGGTAGCACGAGCCCTGGAGGAGGTCGAACCAGTTGCGTCCGTCCGCGTCGACTCGCCAGCGCGGCGAACCCATGAACGTGTAGCCGCTCGAGTTGAAGAGCCCGTAGTTGAAGAAGGGGTTGATGTTGCGCGTCGGCTGCGCGAAGCCGTCGAGGTGGCGGAAGGAGATGTCCGAGACCTCGACCGCGTTTTCCTTTTCCATGCGCTCGACGCAGAGTTGCGCGCGAACCGCGCCGTCTGGGACGTAGACGGAGTGGCGGAAGGCCTGCGGCTGCTTCGACCAGACGAGCACGCGGCCCTGCGTCACCCAGATCGGCTTTACTGGTTTCGCATCTGCTTTGAAGAATTTGACGGTGATGGCCGGGAATCGCGCGCCCTCGGGGGCCGCCCGCCAGATGCACGAGGCGACCGTCAGGAGATTGGAGCAGTCTGGCCGCGTTTCGATTGACGCGCCCGCCACGCTCCGCGCAACGAACGAGATGTCCAGCAGTTCGCCCGGATGGACGTCTTCGGCCTCTCCGACTAAAGTCTCGAACAAGTTACCCGCGTATGCCCCAGACGCGGACAGCAGGAGACAGGCGACGAGGATTCGGCCGGCGGTCAATCCAGTGTTCTTGCATGATTTATGTCGGTTCATCAGTGGCGGCTTTCTTTTCATCATAAGTGTATCATTTTTCTCAGCCGTTTTCATCTTCAAAAAAAGTAAAAATACCCCCTTGCGCGCGTAAGCGAGATTTGATATACTTTTCTCTTGTTCGCCTAAAAAGGAAATTGGCGAATCTCGTTCTTTGAAAACAGGTGCTTGAGACGTGTCTTTGAAAGAGACACGGAACAGTAATGTTTGTGCGAAGCAATTAACTCAAATTCTTTTTCTGAGAGTTTGATTCTGGCTCAGAACGAACGCTGGTAGCGTGGATTAGGCATGCAAGTCGAACGGGATCACCGATATAGTAATATTGAGGTGTGAGAGTGGCGGATTGGGGAGGAACACGTGAGCAACCTGCCTTGGAGTCGGGGAAAACCGTTGGAAACGACGGCTAATACCGGATGTGGCGCCCGGTGACATCACCGGAGCGCTAAAGGGGGCCGC
>Ga0265299_10001229_pt1 | contig 29969 bp, 20 predicted proteins | sample AusTroGonzalo_MG_4_FD_193485 | JGI IMG/M metagenome (GOLD analysis project Ga0265299, IMG submission 193485) | Bovine rumen microbial communities from tropical cattle in Woodstock, Queensland, Australia - Gonzalo_02 | ecosystem: Host-associated > Mammals > Digestive system > Stomach > Rumen ... | reverse complement strand
GGCGACTCTCCAATTAAGAAATAATTTAAGTACTTTTTGAAATGACAAAAATTAGTAAGAAAAGAAAAGTTGCTTTGTCTAAAATAGAAAATGGCAAGAAGTACGATCTTCAGGAAGCTGCTAAATTAGTAAAGGAAATAACTTACACAAAGTTCGATGCATCTGTTGACTTGGATGTTCGCCTTGGTGTTGACCCTCGTAAGGCCAACCAGATGGTAAGGGGTATCACCACATTGCCTCACGGAACTGGTAAGCAGGTTCGCGTATTGGTATTGTGTACTCCCGACAAGGAGCAGGAAGCTAAGAATGCAGGCGCTGACTATGTAGGTTTGGATGACTATATCGAGAAGATCCAGGGTGGTTGGACCGATGTTGACATCATCATCACTATGCCGATGGTAATGGCTAAGATAGGTAAGTTGGGTAGAATATTAGGTCCTAGAGGCTTGATGCCAAACCCAAAGACCGGAACCGTTACTATGGAAGTTGGCAAGGCAGTAGAGGATGTTAAGAAGGGTAAAATCGACTTCAAGGTTGACAAGTTTGGTATTATTCACGCTGGTATCGGTAAGGTTTCGTTCGAAGCCAACAAGATAGCCGACAACGCAAACGAATTGCTCCAGACTATCATCAAGTTGAAGCCGGCTGCAGCTAAGGGAACTTACGTAAAGAGCGTTTACCTTTCAAGCACAATGAGTCCTGGAATAGAAATCGATACAAAAACAATTAATTAGTAACACACGAGTATGAAACGAGAAGACAAGAATGCTCTTATCGAGAGCCTGAAGTCAGCTGTAGAGCAGTACAATCATTTCTACGTAGCCGACATTTCAGGATTGAACGCTAAGCAGACTTATACGCTTAGAAAGAAATGTTTCGAGAAAGACATTGAACTGATTGTTGTTAAGAATACCTTCTTTAGAAAGGCATTGGAACGTATCGGCAACGGTTACGAAGAATTGTATCCCGTTTTGGTTGAAAATTCCGCAGTAATGTTCTGCAACACGGCTAACGTGCCTGCAAAGCTCATCAAGGAATTGAACCAGAAGAGTGACAAGCCTCTTTTCAAGGGTGCATACGCTGAGGAATCCATCTATGTCGGACAGTCCAACCTCGAGGCATTAGCTAGCCTCAAGTCGAAGGAAGAACTTATTGGTGATGTTATATTATTGTTGCAGTCGCCGATGAAGACCGTATTGGGACAACTCGAATCAGGCAAAAATTTATTAGGAGGTTTAGTAAAAACCTTATCAGAGAGAGAATAAAAGAATTTAAAAGTTAAAAAAGTTAAAATTTATAAAAATGGCAGATCTTAAGAAATTGGCAGAAGAATTAGTTAATCTTACTGTTAAAGACGTAAACGAATTGGCAAACATCCTTAAGGAAGAATATGGTATCGAACCAGCAGCTGCAGCAGCAGTAGTAGCAGCTCCAGCAGCAGGCGCAGCAGCAGAAGCAGCAGCAGAAAAGACCGAATTTGATGTTATCCTCAAGGCAGCTGGTCCAAAGAAATTGGACGTAGTAAAGGTTGTTAAGACTTTGACTGGCCTCGGATTGAAGGAAGCCAAGGAATTAGTTGACGCAGCTCCAAAACCTGTAAAAGAAGGTGTTGCTAAGGACGAAGCAGAATCTTTGAAGAAGCAGTTGGAAGAAGTTGGAGCAGAAGTTGAACTTAAATAAACGACTTTTGTTGCATAATTTATAGGTTTAGACCCCCTCGGGGGGTTTAAACCTTTGTTGGTTTAGGTTCATTTTTAAAAATTGCGACAATGGCTGTTAATACAAATCAAAGAATAAATTTTTCAACAACAAGGAATCAACTGGAATATCCGGATTTCTTGGAAATACAAATAAAATCGTTTAAAGATTTCGTTCAGCTCGATTCCACCGCTGAACAAAGAAAGTCGGAAGGGTTATATCAGGTTTTCGCAGAAAACTTCCCTATAACCGATACCCGCAACAATTTCGAATTGCAGTTTATCGACTATACCTTGGATCCGCCAAGATACAGTATCGAGCAGTGCATAGACAGAGGTCTTACATATTGCGTTCCACTGAAGGCTAAGTTGAGACTTACTTGCAGCGACGAGGAACACGAGGACTTCGAAGATTCCATTCAGGATGTATGGTTAGGTACGATACCTTATATGACACCGAGCGGTACTTTCGTTATCAACGGTGCCGAAAGGGTAGTGGTATCTCAGTTGCATAGGTCGCCGGGCGTATTCTTCAGCCAGTCGATGCATACCAACGGTACCAAATTGTATTCGGCAAGAGTTATCCCGTTCAAGGGCGCTTGGATAGAATTTGCTACCGATATTAATACAGTGATGTATGCTTATATCGACAGAAAGAAGAAATTGCCGGTAACAACTTTGTTGAGGGCTATAGGTTTCGAAAACGATAAGGATATTCTTGAAATCTTTGATTTGGCAGACGAAATAAAGGTTTCAAAGACCGCTTTGAAGAAGGTTGTCGGAAGACGCCTTGCCGCAAGAGTACTTAAGACTTGGATTGAGGACTTCGTTGACGAAGATACCGCAGAAGTTGTATCTCTCGAAAGAAACGAGATTGTTCTCGACCGCGAGACCGTTATCGAAAATGAACACATTGATAAGATTGTGGAAGCTGGTGTAAAGACTATCCTCCTCCACAAGGAGAATCAGAAGATTTCCGACTACGCAATCATCTACAACACTTTGCAGAAAGATACCTGCAACTCCGAAAAGGAAGCAGTTTTCTATATATACCGCCAGCTCAGAAATGCAGAACCACCCGACGAGGCAACAGCACGCGACGTCATCGACAAGCTGTTCTTCTCCGATAAGAGATACGACCTCGGCGATGTTGGTAGATACAGAATCAACCAGAAGCTGGCTCTTGATGTACCGGATACTACCCGCGTACTTACTAAGGAAGACATCATCGCCATCATAAAGTACTTGATTGAGCTTATCAATTCGAAGGCTGATGTTGATGATATCGACCACTTGAGCAATCGTAGAGTAAGAACCGTTGGTGAGCAGCTTGCAAACCAGTTCAGCGTTGGTTTGGCTCGTATGGCTCGTACCATCAGGGAAAGAATGAACGTTCGTGACAACGAAGTTTTCCACCCGATGGACCTTATCAACTCGAAGATTTTGTCTTCGGTGATAAACTCGTTCTTCGGAACTAACCAGTTGTCGCAGTTTATGGACCAGATTAACCCGTTGGCTGAGATTACTCACAAGAGACGTCTCTCGGCTTTGGGTCCTGGCGGTCTGTCGCGCGAAAGAGCTGGTTTCGAAGTCCGTGACGTTCACTACACTCACTACGGACGTCTGTGCCCGATTGAAACCCCTGAAGGACCAAACATCGGTCTTATCTCTTCGCTTTGCGTTTACGCTAAGATTAACAACCTCGGTTTCATCGAGACTCCTTACAGAAAGGTTGCCGACAATGCAGTAAGTTTCAACGATATAGTATATCTGAGCGCCGAACAGGAAACCGGTTTGGTTGTGGCTCAGGCAAACGCTGAAGTTGATGACGACGGCAAGTTCCAGAGCAACAGGGTTAAGGCAAGAAAGGAAGGCGACTACGTTGTGGTTACTCCCGAAGAAGTTCAGCTTATGGACGTTGCTCCTAACCAGATTTCATCAATCGCAGCATCTTTGATTCCTTTCTTGGAGCACGACGATGCTAACCGTGCGTTGATGGGTTCGAACATGATGCGTCAGGCAGTTCCGCTGCTTCGTCCCGAAGCTCCAATCGTTGGAACAGGTATTGAACACATGGTGGCTCAGGATTCGAGGATTCTTCTCGTTGCCGAGGGCAGTGGCGTTGTTGAATATGTTGACGCAGAAAAGATTATTATAAAGTACGACAGAACCGACGAGGAAAGGTTTGTTAGCTTCGTTGGCGATTCTGTCGAATACAAGATTCCGAAGTTCAGGAAGACAAACCAGAATACTTGCATCAACCTCCGTCCGGTAGTAAAGAAGGGACAGAAGGTTACCAAGGGTATGATTCTTACCGAAGGTTACGGAACTCAGGGCGGCGACCTTGCTTTGGGTCGCAACTTGAAGGTTGCGTTTATGCCTTGGAAGGGTTACAACTACGAGGATGCAATCGTGCTTAACGAAAGAGTTGTTCGCGAGGACTTCTTCACTTCAATCCACATTACCGACTATCAGCTCGAAGTTCGCGAAACAAAGCGTGGTTTGGAAGAATTGACTTCCGATATTCCTAACGTTAGCGAAACCGCTACCAAGGACCTCGACGAAAACGGTATCATCCGTGTAGGTGCTAGGGTTAAGCCGGGCGATATAATGATAGGTAAGATTACACCTAAGGGCGAAAGCGACCCGTCACCAGAAGAGAAACTCTTGAGAGCTATCTTCGGTGAAAAGGCTGGCGATGTTAAGGACGCTTCCTTGAAGGCTTCCCCATCTACAAGCGGTGTCGTTATCGACAAGAAGTTGTATTCGAGAAGCATTAAGGACAGAAAGACAAAGACTCAGGACAAGATATTGGTAGAGGCTATCGAGGAAGTCGAAAGAAAGGAACTCGACAAGTTGAAGGATATTCTTATCGACAAGTTATTTGTCCTTGTAAACGGCAAGACTTCGCAGGGCGTAAAGGATAACTTGGATCAGGTTGTAATACAGAAGGGTGTAAAATATACCCAGAAGTTGTTGCAGGGAATCGACTTTATCAATGTCAACCCCAACAAGTGGACGACCGACAAGTCGCGCAACGACCAGATAGCAAAGATTTTGTTCAACTATATGGTTGAATACAAGAAGATTACTGGTAAGTACAGACGCGAAAAGTTGGATATCACTATAGGTGACGAATTACCGTCGGGCATTATGCAGATGGCTAAGGTTTACCTCGCAAGCAAGCGTGTTATCAGAGTTGGTGATAAACTCGCAGGTCGTCACGGTAACAAGGGTATCCTCGCACGTATCGTACGTCAGGAAGATATGCCTTTCCTCGATGATGGTACTCCTGTTGACATTGTACTTAACCCGTTGGGCGTACCTTCGCGTATGAACCTCGGTCAGATTTACGAAACCGTTCTCGGTTGGGCCGGTAAGGTTCTCGGATGCAAGTTCGCAACTCCTATCTTCGATGGTGCAAGCCTTGAACAGATTTGCGAATACACCGACAAGGCAGGTGTTCCACGTTACGGAAAGACTTGGTTGTACGATGGTGGCACAGGTCGCAAGTTCGACCAGCCGGCAACAGTTGGTGTCATCTATATGCTGAAACTCGGTCACATGGTCGAGGACAAGATGCACGCACGTTCGATTGGTCCATACTCGCTTATCACTCAGCAGCCGTTGGGAGGTAAGGCTCAGTTTGGTGGTCAGCGTTTCGGTGAAATGGAAGTCTGGGCACTTGAGGCATTCGGTGCAGCAAACGTACTGCAGGAAATACTTACTGTTAAGTCCGATGATGTTGTCGGCAGGGCAAAGACCTACGAAAGCATCGTAAAGGGCGAACAGATGCCAGTGCCGGGAATCCCCGAATCGTTGAATGTGTTGTTGCACGAATTAAGAGGTTTGTGCTTGAAAATTAATCTTGAATAATTGATAAAAATCTGGTAAAATGGCTTTTAGAAAAGATACAAAAGTTAAAACCAACTTCACCAAGATAACCGTAAGCCTTGCTTCTCCGGAAGAGATTCAGGACTTGTCGAGCGGCGAAGTTACCAAACCTGAAACCATAAATTATAGAACATATAAGCCCGAAAGGGACGGCTTGTTCTGCGAAAGGATATTCGGTCCGTGCAAGGATTACGAATGCCATTGCGGTAAGTACAAGAGAATTAGATATAAAGGTATCGTATGCGACAGATGCGGTGTCGAGGTAACAGAAAAGAAGGTTCGTAGGGAAAGAATGGGTCACATTAAGCTCGAAGTGCCGGTAGCTCATATCTGGTATTTCAAGACTCTCCCGAACAAGATTGGTTATCTGCTCGGTCTGCCGTCAAAGAAACTTGATGCTGTAATATATTATGAAAGGTATATCGTTTTGCAGGCTGGCGCAAAGGCTGCTGATGGTGTTGCAGAACTTGACCTTTTGACAGAAGAGGAATATGTACAGATAATCGACTCTCTTCCACGCGAAAACCAGATGCTCGATGATTCAGATCCTAACAAGTTCATCGCTAAGATGGGTGCCGAGGCTATCCTCGAGTTGTTGAGAAAGATAGACCTTGACAAGTTGTCTTATGAACTTCGTGACAAGGCTGGCAAGGAAACTTCGCAGCAGAGAAAGGCAGAAGCATTGAAGAGACTTAACGTTGTTGAAGCATTCAGAATGTCGAAGGACATCAATAAGCCAGAATGGATGATTGTACAGGTTATTCCTGTTATTCCTCCAGAGCTTCGTCCTTTGGTTCCGCTGGATGGTGGACGTTTTGCTACTTCTGACCTCAACGACCTCTACCGTAGGGTTATCATTAGAAACAACCGTCTGAGAAGACTTCTCGAAATAAAGGCTCCAGAAGTAATCCTCCGCAATGAAAAGCGTATGCTTCAGGAAGCTGTGGATTCTTTGTTCGACAACTCAAGAAAGTCGAGCGCAGTTAAGACCGATGCTAACAGACCTCTCAAGTCGTTGAGCGACAGTTTGAAGGGTAAGCAGGGACGTTTCCGTCAGAACTTGCTCGGTAAACGTGTCGACTTCTCGGCTCGTTCGGTTATCGTTGTTGGTCCAGAACTCCACATGCACGAGTGCGGTCTGCCAAAGGATATGGCTGCTGAACTTTACAAGCCGTTCGTAATCCGCAAATTGATGGAACGCGGTATTGTAAAGACTGTTAAGTCAGCTAAGAAGATTGTTGAACGCAAAGACCCGGTTGTATGGGACATCCTCGAAAACGTAATGAAGGGTCACCCGATTCTGCTCAACCGTGCTCCTACGTTGCACCGTCTTGGTATTCAGGCATTCCAGCCGAAACTTATCGAAGGTAAGGCAATCCAACTTCATCCACTCGTATGTACGGCATTCAACGCCGACTTCGATGGTGACCAGATGGCTGTTCACTTGCCATTGGGCAATGCTGCCGTAATGGAAGCACAGATTCTTATGCTTGCTTCGCACAACATCCTTAATCCAGCAAATGGTGCTCCTATTACCGTTCCGTCGCAGGATATGGTTCTCGGTCTGTACTACATTACAAAGGAAAGAACAGGCGAACAGGGCGAAGGTCAGACATTCTACGGTCCGCAGGAAGTTATCATCGCCTACAACGAGGGCAAACTTGGTCTTCACGCTAAAATCAAGGTTAAGCACCACGATGTTGACGAAAACGGCAATTTCATAGAACACATTATCGAGACAACTACTGGTCGTGTATTGTTCAACCAGGTTGTTCCGAAGGAATACGGATATATCAACCAACTCCTTACAAAGAAATCTTTGAGGGACATAATCGGTAACCTTATCAATAAGTGCGGAACTGCAACTACTGCAAAGTTCCTTGACGACATCAAGAATATGGGTTACTACAACGCATTCATCGGCGGTCTGTCGTTCAACCTCGACAACGTTATCGTTCCTGACGAAAAGGCTCAGCTTATCCAGGATGGTTACGACCAGGTTGACGAAATTATGTTCAACTTCAGCAACGGTTTCATTACCGATACCGAACGTTACAATCAGGTTATCGATGTTTGGACCAATGTAAATGCTAAGTTGAGTATCGCCGTTATGAAGAAACTTTCGACCGACGACCAAGGTTTCAACTCTGTATATATGATGCTTGACTCTGGTGCTCGTGGTTCTAAGGAACAGATTAGCCAGTTGTGCGGTATGAGAGGTCTTATGGCTAAGCCGCAGAAGTCTGGTACAGGCGCAAGCGAAATCATCGAAAACCCAATTCTTGCTAACTTCAAGGAAGGTCTTTCGATTCTCGAATACTTCATCTCCAGCCACGGTGCTCGTAAGGGTCTTGCCGATACCGCTCTTAAGACGGCTGATGCTGGTTACTTGACCCGTCGTCTTGTCGATGTGGCTCACGATGTAATCATCACCGAAGAAGACTGCGGTACATTGCGCGGACTTGAAGTTTCCGAACTCAGAAAGGACGACGGTGAACTTATCGAATCGTTGTACGATCGTATCTTGGGTAGAATCAGCGTTCACGATGTATTCCATCCACAGACCAACGAACTTATCGTTGCTTCGGGAGAAGAAATTACAGAAGACATTGCTAAGATAATCGCTGACTCTCCAATCGAGAAGGTAGAAATCCGTTCGGTTCTCACCTGCGAATCGCATAGGGGCGTTTGTGCTAAGTGCTACGGACGTAACCTTGCAACCCACAGGATGGTTCAGAAGGGCGAGGCTGTTGGTGTTATCGCCGCTCAGTCAATCGGTGAACCAGGTACACAGCTTACTCTTCGTACATTCCACTCTGGTGGTATCGCTGGTAACATCGCAAGCGAATCTACAATCACAGCAAAGTACGACGGTATTCTCGAAATAGATGAACTCCGTACTGTTGTTCACGAAGAGGAAGAAGGCAATGTTGACATTGTTGTTACCCGTATGGCCGAACTCAAGATTCTTGACCCAGGAACAAAGATTGCATTGGTTAACAAGACTTTGCCTTACGGTTCAAGATTGTACTTCAAGAACGGGGATCTCGTTAAGAAGGGCGACAAGATTTGTGAATGGGACCAGTACAATATTGTAATCATTTCCGAATACACTGGTAAGCTTGTCTTCGAAGATGTTGTCGAAGGTGTCAACTTCAAGCAGGAAATTGCTCCGCAGACAGGTTTCATCGAGAGGATAATTACTGAAACCAAGGATAAATCTAAGATTCCTGTTGCAAAGATTGTTGACAAGAACAAGGAAGTACTTGCAGTTTACAATTTGCCTGTAGGCGCACGTCTGATGAAGAACGAGAAGGACCAGATTAAGGCTGGTGACATCCTCATCAAGATGCCGAAGGTAGTAGGTAAGGGTGGTGATATCACGGGTGGTTTGCCACGTGTAACCGAGTTGTTTGAGGCTCGTAACCCATCCAACCCTGCTGTTGTATCCGAAATCGACGGTGTTGTTCAGTTCGGTAAGGTTAAGCGTGGTAACCGCGAAATCGAAATTGTTCCGAAGGAAGGCAACTCGAAGAAATACTTGGTTCCGCTGTCAAAGCAGATACTTGTTCAGCCGAACGACTACATCAAGGCTGGTACTCCGCTTATCGATGGTGCTATCACTCCATCCGACATCCTTGCTATCAAGGGTCCGACCGCAGTTCAGGAATATCTTGTAAACGAAATTCAGGATGTTTACCGTCTGCAGGGTGTTAAGATTAACAACAAGCATTTCGAGGTTATCGTTCGCCAGATGATGAGAAAGGTTCTCGTAGAAGACCCGGGAGACACCCAGTTCCTCGAGAATCAGGTTGTCGACAAGTGGGAATTCAGGCAGGAAAACGACTCTATTTTCGACAAGAAGGTAGTCGTTGACGCTGGTGATTCGGAGAACTTCACCGCTGGTCAGATAGTTTCGTACCGCAGACTTCGCGATGAAAATTCAATGTTGAAGCGTAAGGACAAGAAGTTGGTTGAGGCACGTCCAGCAATTCCAGCAACATCAAGCCAGGTATTGCAGGGTATCACTAAGGCTGCATTGCAGACATCAAGCTTCATGTCGGCTGCATCATTCCAGGAAACCACAAAGGTATTGAACGAGGCTGCTATCCGCGCTAAGGAAGATACTCTTGAAGGTATGAAGGAAAATGTTATCTGCGGTCACTTGATTCCTGCAGGAACAGGTCTCCGTGACTTCCAGAGTCTCCGCGTATGCAACAAGGCCGAGGTTGCTCCTTACCTTGAAACTATTGAACAAAACAATGAAATTTAATTATGGCAGAGAATAACAACCAGTTGAACATTGAATTGGACGAAAACGTTGCACAGGGAACGTATGCGAACCTTGCTGTCATCACGCACTCGTCGTCGGAATTTATACTTGACTTTGTAAGGGTTATGCCCGGTGTGCCGAAGTCGAAGGTGCAGTCGAGGATAATATTAACACCCGAACACGCAAAGAGGCTTATGCGAGCATTGCAGGACAATATCCAGAAGTTCGAGTCGAATTTTGGTCCGATAGAAGTTCAATCTTCAAAGTTGCCGATGAATTTTGGAGGCAATACTGCAAAGGCATAATAGATTATTAATATTTTAACCGATAGAAGAGAATGGCGAAAGTCATTCTCTTTTTTATTGTGCTAAATATATATTATGAAGATGTATGTATAATTAATTCCCCCCCCCTGTTATATATGTTGTCTGTTTGTATAATATTAGTTTATTTGTTGGCGTGATAGCATAAAAAAAACCAGAAAATAATACCTTTGCACTCGATTAAAAATAGGTATGTAAAAGTATTTAAAACTTTGATTTATAGGAAGATGTTGGTGTAGTAGGAGAGATGAAGGATGAAAGATATTGAAAGCAGGTTTTCTGCAAGTGTTAGTTTGGAAAGGAAGAATATAACGAGGAGGAGTTTTTCTATGGAAAATTTATTAAGAAGACTCGCCGTGCAAAGTGTATTTGCAATGGCGTTTGTTTTTTTATGTGCAGGGGCATGGGCACAATCAAAGGTTACGGTAGAAAGCGAGATTTCCAAGTCTGGCTCTCTGTTATTGGAAGTACGAGGCGTGGATGATGCTTCGGTAAGTGCAACTCCGGTCGAGCGAATCTCGCCAAACGGCAAGCAACTCTATTGCGCCTACGATATTGACATAACTAAGAACGGTCGCGAGTGGCAGCCCGAACCCGAACAGCCTGCTATGGTATCGATGGAAAACACGAACTTTGCCGATGGTCAGTTGCTTGATATTTACCACGAAGGAGCCAACGGACTCGAGTTTGTGGCAACTGTGGCTTCTGAAAACGGCAAAATAACCTTCCCAGCACATTCCTTCTCTGTTTATATTGTAACTGCTGCTGGTGATTATGCTCGCTTGAAAGTGAACTTACATCAGGCAGACGGCACAGTTGTTACAATTTACGTGAAGAAGCAGGATATTACCGATGGTTATTTCAACCGCATAGTTTACAACCCTGGCTTCGGCACTATAAGCGATGGTGTGCAGTGCAGGGGCTGGATTGCCAAAGAAGCTTACACCGAGGATGATATCTCAAGTGCCTTGACTTTTGACGATGTGCGTAAGACGATAAAAGACAAGTTGGACACTCGTGTGGAAGATGGAACCGAGATGGATTTTTACACCATGCTCTTCAAGTCTTTCTCTGTATTGTACCTAGATGAAAACGAGGCCGTTATCAACAACGATGTTTTGTTGTTCCGTGCTGATGAAAATGTAACCAGCTTGCCATATACGGTAAACACCAATTATACTCCTCGTAGCAACACCAGCAAATTTGAGGGATGGATAGTAAATTCCCAGGCAGACGGTGAACATATTGATGGACATACCGATGATTCATATATTTATACCCTCAATACTAATATTGAGATAAAAGGCAATGTAACTTTTAATGTTGTTGTATCCGACGGTTTCTGGCTTATTTACCACGAAAACGGCAAGGGTGCCACCTACAAGGCAGCCGACTTTATCCATGCAGGAGAAACTACGACAAGACCTTCTTTGACAATGCTGCGAAACGGATATGAGTTTAAGGGATGGTACACAGGTGAACCAATCACACAATATGGAGACCCAACAGGGTCTGAATTTGTATTTGGACGGCGTCTGGAAGCCAATACGCATGTTTATGCAAAGTGGAAAGTTAACGAAAAAGCCCAATACACAGTTATCGTTTGGAAGCAAAACGTAACCTGCGATGGTTATGATTTCGAGGAAGCCATTAATCTTGAAGGACGTCCTAATACCGAGGTTAACACGGTGAGCTCTGACGGTTCTGGCAATACTAGATTCGCCAGCATTGATGGAACTCCTAAAAAATACATAGGTTTTTCCCTCGCGAATTTTAACGAGCATGTGAGAATCGCCCCAGAAGGTAATTCCATAGTAAACGTATATTACGACAGAATAGAATATACAGTCAAGTTTATCTATTATCGTATGATTAATAGCGGTCGCGATGAAGGCAAATATCAATATGCAACCAATAAGTTGACTTTAAATGAAAATCGCAATGCAACTAGTAATGATTATTTGTGCGCCAAATGGACCAGCTCTACATACAACAATCATCCAGTATGTAGTTATCCAAGTAGGGATACTGTAATGGGGAATTATACATATACTTATTATCCTATTACAGCCAGGTATGGTCAGAGTATAGTGGAAATGTGGCCTATATATGATAATTTTTACAATTTTGATAGTAAGCGTTTTAGCAGCTGGGTGTTGATGATAGGAGCAGCGGCAAGAAATGATGCTGTTTCCGGTGGTGGTTCTGTCAAGGGGTTGATATCAATTATGGATGAGCAGATTCTGGGCGACATGACCAGTTCCAACGGCAATTATCTTGTGGCTAAATATTCTACAGCAGATGACTGGACATACAATATATGGTTCCCGAAGGTTACTGGTGAAGACTATACAGAAAGAACTTGCACTACAGTTAATAGTGTAGAATATTATTTGGAGTATGAAATACTGGCTAGATCTGGGTCTGGGGCATCCGGTCAACATCAGCCATCATTCCTCGGATTTAGTAACGTTTCTGGAAATCAAAGAGGAAATAATAATGTGATGGATTATTATTATAGCCGCGACAAATATATCATTAACTATATGGATGGTTCCTACTATAATGGGAACAATGTAAAACTTAATGATTACTCTCCTAGTGGTCCACTTCACGAAATAGAGGGTGTCGCATACGGTTCTGATATGTCTTCATACGGTGATTATGTTCACTCTGCTCCTCGAGGATTTGTGTTTGAGGGATGGTATGTGGATGAACCTTGTACGCGACCTTATAACTTCAACACAAGGATGCCTTCTGCTAATGTAACCGTATATGCCAAGTGGAGGCAAATCCAGTACCGTGTATTCCTGCATCCAAATGTAAGTACTGACGATGAAACTTTATTCTGGGGTTCGGATAATCAGGCTTTGAATTTCCGTATCGACTATGGAAATAGAATCAGTGTTCCTACAGGAACCCGCGACGACTATGAGTTTGTGGGCTGGTACACCGATGATAGGTTTACGAATCCTTTCAACGAAAATACTATCGTGTTAACTGATGCTAACACTATTGCCTACGACAAGACTACCGAATTTACCGATCCTATGGACAAGTGGGGCAATGGTGCTACTTGGAATTCGGATGTTTCATACGAGGACGAGGATACCCATGAAATTCTTCCTCGAACCCCAGAACGTTTCTGGATTACCAAGAAATACGACCTCTATGGCAAGTGGCGTGCAAAACTCCGTGGTGCAAATGGTATTACAGTGGTATATGAAGACAATGATGGTGCTGGACCTGTACCTACTGAAGAATTATTGTATCAGGACAATGTAGAAGTGACAGCCGCACCCGCATGTTCGTATGTAGATGATACCAAGGTATTCTCGCATTGGGTATTGCAGACTTACAATAGTCGAGAGCGAGATTATGAGGATGTACCAAACTCACGCATCTATCCAGGTTCCACTTTCACTGCGCTGAAAGCTGATTCCAAAATGGTAGTTACACGTTGGTTCGATCCCGACCACCCTGATAATTTTATTGTAGAAGGATTTGATCAGAGTAGTACTAGAATCCATCCTATAAGCCCCGATGATCCTTACGTTGATTACCTGGCAACCTACACGGTAAAACTTCGTGCCGAGTATGAGGATGTTGAAAAACCTGAACATACTTTTATGGAATGGTTCAAGAACGATGGAGAAAGCACAGTGGTTCGCACCGACGGCACAAGTGGCGCTGATCCTTCCCTCACTATCAACGAGGCGGTTGACATCCCGGTACCAACTCGCGAGGGCTATATATTCAAGGGATGGTACAAGAAAAACGTTTCCTTGGGTGATCCAATTCCGACTTCTATAAGCGATTGTACACCGAATTTCTTATATTACGATAATAATAAATATTATAAGGAGAATACCTATAGTAATGAAGTTTCTCAGGTGGCTGCCGATAGGTACATGACTTACGATTACATGTATGCAGTATGGGAACCGGATGTACAATTCACTATTGAATCTGAATGTATGGGAATTCCGATTTCATTGCCTACCAGAACCAACGCAAATGTGGACTTGTCGGTAGGTACATGGTCTTGGACAGCATCGTCGGGTACTGTTTCGGGAACGACCTATACAGCTACTGAAAGAAATACAGTTACTCTCACTTTCAATCCCGATGCTTCAACATGCGCAAAAACAAAAGATTTCAACGTATCTTTTATGACGCCAAATGTCGATAATCCATCTTCGTACGACTATATATGGAAAAGCGGTACAACTAGTCGCCTAACGGATTGGAACACTGCTTCCAACTGGTATGTTTACGACAACGGTTATTCGATTGCTAGGGAGTTGCCAACAACGGGAAGTAACATATATATAGGTCCATCGGAGTGTGTAACACCAACCTGGCCACAGGCAAACGAAGCAAATGCCAAGAATATAACCATTGCTGAAAATGCAACACTCACAGTTCCTGCCGACATGACATTGAAGATTGCTGGCAACCTTGACAATATTGGAACATTGGATGCAACCAAAGGCACCGTGGTATTTTGTGGTACGCAGGAGCGCGTTGACCAGACTATCAGCAACGACCTCACACTAGCTAAAGTTACCTTCAATAATCGTGGCGGAAATATAGTTCCAGAAGGAAACTTAACAATAAATGGTGTAGCAACCTTTATTAGCGGTGTTGTAGAAGGCGATGTGACATTTGGCAATAATTCAAGTGTTGTCGAAAATATGACATACAAGAGTTTTGTCGATGGTGAAGTTACAAAGGCCGGAAACGCATATAACTTCACATTCCCGACCGGAAGCAACAACGTGCTTGGCAAGGTAAAGACAATGAGTAATGTCTATGATGTTTCGGTACAGTATTTCAACAATCCTGACGGCTTCGACATCAGTGAATATCCACGCTGGTGGAACGTTGCCGACAATTGCAGTGACAACGACCCACGACTCGACCACGTAAGCAACTTCGAGTACTGGTCTATACAGTCATCGGGAGCCCTCAATGCTACATTGACAGTTTCGGCAGCCGATAGCAGCGCACACTTCAATCCTATTAGCCCGACCCACGATGGCAACGATATTTATGGTGCATTCTGGACTGGCTCGTGCTGGGCAAATATAGGCGGTGCTAACCATACTATTTCCAACAATCCTTACGGAAATATTTCGGTGGAAGTCGTTATTCCTGCTACAAGAGCAACATCCGACAAGATACTTTCGCTTGGCTCTATCGACCACAATACAGTGCTTCCAATCGAACTTACATCGTTCACCGCAACCTGCGACGGTCGTTCTGCTCTTGTAAAATGGACTACTGCCACAGAAAAGAACAACGACTACTTCTCGCTCGAACGTTCCGACGATGCAATCAACTTCGTTGAAATTGCACGCATTGCTGGTGCTGGAAATTCAATTGAGCCACTCAACTACAGTTACAACGACTATGGCATTTACGGCGGCGAAAACTACTACCGTCTTGTTCAGGTTGACTACGACGGCACACGCACAGCATCAGAAATCATAGTTGTTGATTGCGTCGAAACTGCTGACGAACCTGACGTACTTGCCTACCCCAACCCGTTCAACAATGAGTTGACATTGGAACTTGACAACTTCGACAACCACGCTACAAACATTGAAGTTTACGATATGCTTGGCAGACTTGTTTATGTAGAACAGGCTGACGCACCACAAAACAGATACGAAACCATCTTGAATTTCAGCAATCTGCATAACGGAGCATATAACATAAGGGTTAGCACAGCCGACTTCGTGATAAACAAGCAGGTTGTAAAGCAATAAAAGGCTAACAGGCTGACAGACTAACAGTCCAACAGCCTGTTTATCCTATCAAAAAAAGTCCGCCCTAGCAATGCTAAGGCGGACTTTTTTTGTACGACAAATATTTGCTAGCCGTTTATCTTCTGGTTTGCAATCTCCATAACTTCCTTTTCGATTGCAAGAGCGCGTTTTTCAATCTCTTCGCCCTTCTTCAGAATGTCGGCGACAAACTCCTTGTCGTTGTACGATTTGCAGTTTATCTTCACGTTGAGGAATGCACCCTGAACTGCCGACCTTGCAGCCAAAGCACCTACGCCAGCATCGCTTATCGAAGCCTCGAGACCATTCTTTGCCATCTCAAGCATTACCTGCATACTTTCGCAACTGAGGCTCATAGTCTTGAACGGAATTTCGATAGCGAACTTGGTTGCTTCCTGGATTGCCTGTTTGCGGCGTGCCTTGTCCTCGTCGCTTGCCTTTGGCAGGGCAAATGCGTCCATAATCTTGTTGAATGCGTTGGTATCCTCGTCAACCATCTTGAGCAGCTCATCGTGGTAGTATTTACCCTTTTCTGCCCAGTCGCTGTAGTTCTTCCAAGTGTCGTCGTTGCGGTGCTTGAGAGCGGTGAGGTTTGCAACCATTGTTCCCAAAGCAGCACCCAGAGAACCCATATATGCCGAAATTGAACCTCCACCAGGAGCTGCCGATTCCGATGCAGTTGTATGGCAGAATTTTACCAAGTCCATGTCGATGAGTTTCGGCTTGTTGTCCTCGAGCATATATTCAATAACGTTCTTCTTCGGGTCGAAAGGCTTAACGTCGTTCAAACCGAGAGAGCGTACTGCTATATTGATGAGTTCTTCGTCCGAAACGCCGAGCGAACGTCCTTGTTTCTGCAAGAAGTAACGACCAGCATCGAGCAATGTTTTGAGAGGAGTTACACCAACGAGTTCCGAACCTGTGACGCGGATTCCGTGAGCAGCAGCGCGTTCGCAGACAGTATCGAAAGCAACGTGCAGAGGAGTAACGTCGATGTCGGTGAGGTTCATTGAAATCTGTGCAATTCCGTATTCTTCTATGTACCATCCAATTGCTTTTACCGATTTCAGGAGGCCAGGAACATATACCTTGTTGCCGTTTTCGTCGAGAACTGGCTTGCCGGTTACAGGATGACCTTCGCGCTTTACACGACCGCGTTCGCGGACGTCGTATGCGATTGAGTTTGCCTTGTTTACAGAAGTAGTGTTAAGGTTTACGTTGAAAGCAACGAGGAAGTTACGTGCGCCAACTGCGGTTGCACCAGTGTGCATTACGCTGTCGTTCCATTCGCGTGGACCGAAATCGGGATGCCATTCTTCGCTGCCGATACGCTTTGGCAGTGCTTCGTATTCACCCGAGCGGCAGTTTGCAAGGTTGCGGCGCTTGGGTTCGAAAGCAGCACTTTCGTAGCAGTAAACTGGAATTGAAAGTTCTTCTCCGATGCGCTTTGCAAGGTTGCGGGCATATTCAACAGTCTGTTCCATTGTGATGTTCGAAACAGGAATCAACGGGCATACATCGGTAGCGCCGAAACGCGGATGAGCGCCGTGGTGCTTGCTCATATCAATGAGTTCCGAAGCCTTTTTTACAGCGAGAAATGCTGCGGTGCATACTGGTTCGGGTTCACCAACAAAGGTAACAACCGTACGGTTTGTTGCGGCTCCCGGGTCAACGTCGAGGAGCTTTATGCCTTCTACTGATTCTATTACATCGGTTATCTGCTTGATGACAGCCATATCGCGACCTTCACTGAAATTAGGTACGCATTCAATTATTTGTTTCATTTCGATACGTTTTAAAATTTACGCAAAAATACAATATTATTTATGATTTACGAATTACGATTTACGATTGAATTAATTTTAAAAATTGATAATTGAGGGCACTTTAGAAAAATGAGAAATGTTTTTTTTTCTATTTTATAAATCATTGATAAACAAAGGTTAGTCTTGGAAAATTAAGTTTTGAAATAACTTTTTTTAAGTAGATTCAAGTTTAGACTAACTTCACAAATATGAGATTTGTCTCTCATGTTGTCTTTTCCGGAGCTATGGTTTGGGAATAATACGAATAAATTTGTTGTTGATATTATTTTGCTAATTAAATTTATGCAACTTGTTATGATAGTGTTGAGATTAAATTTAACCTATACGATGTAAGAAACAAAAAAAGCGGAGAAAATCCGCTTTTTTCCCGCTTTTTTTTACAATTAGAACAATCCTAGAATTGTTGTAAGTGCATTTGCAGCAGTCGTCAGAGTACTTGCACTCGATGATGTGTTGATATTCGACAATGCATTTGTCGAAGTAACAAGTCCATCGTAAACATTTGCAGCCTTAGTTTCGGTAAGAATGCCAGCGCCACCAAGTACCATACCTGCTATGTACGACTTGCGGTAGTTTGAGTCCTTGCTGTTCTGTTTCAAACCTGCAATGCTTGTCGATAAAGCTATTGCGTTGGTTAGCACATTAGTGTCGTTCATATTTACCTTGTTGCCGGCAGCCTTGTACGACTTGTAAAGGTTTACAAGTGATGAGCCGCAAGAAGTTCCTGCTGTCTTTGCAACAGTATCGGAAGAAGCAACATTCGACATCGAACCGCAGGATGCAAAAGCAAATGCAACTGCTAAAATCATAAAGAAAATACTCTTTTTCATCTTACTATACTTTAAATTCTACAATCTTTTTAACAGCGCAAAATTAATGTTTTGCGTTGAAAAACAAAAAAATTATTTCAATGCTTCCGTATAATACCTTTCGCATTGCTCGGCATTCACATTAATTTGCGTTATGATGTCGTTGACGAGGTCGCAGACGAAAAGCGAATGGGTGTCGAAAATGAACATTGTGGTGTATTTTGTTGTGTTTTCTTGTTGTATTTCGATGGTGTAGTCCATTGTCTGCGTAGCGTATTCAATCGAAAGTTCGTCCTTAGAGAAAACAAATAGTCCGAATTCGCGGAAATTGCCGTAAAATCCGTTTGCCACCTTGCACACCTTGCTTTCGATTATGCGCTTGAGCGGTATTGCCAGCGACCAGAATTCTTCCTCGACCTTACCCATCAATCGGCGGTGGATACCATAGCTGTAGCCGTAGCGCCTAATACGTTCGATGTCGCTGTCGGAAATGTCGTCGGCACCCGACATATCTGTAATGAGTGAAATCGCATCGTCGCGACCAGTGACCATTGCACGAGTAACCTCTATACCGATGCTAGTCTCGCTGTCCTGTAGGTCGGGACGGTCGCGGTTGACGAGGTTGGCGTATTTGTCGCCGAGCAAATCTACTAGCACAATCTTGGCGTACCTCTCGAAGAAAGTGGTGTCGAACTTTGGCAAAAGCGATATGATTCTTGTTTCGTCCATCGAACGGCAAATATAAGGATTATTTACGATTGTTGATTTACGATTTTAGATTTGCTTTGTAGCGTCGCAATGCATTGCTACAATTGTTGTCAAATCAGCAAAATCTATGGTTCCGATATGTAAATAATCATACAATCTTTGTTGCCACGCTCCTCTACCTTTATTCCGTATTGTTCTTCAAGGTGCGGAACTAGATTTTCCATATCCATCAGCCAGTATGAAGTTTTGTCGTTGGTAATCTTGATGTCCTCTGCGCCATCGTCAAGCACAAACATTTTCCCGTATGAATAGCGCAAATTTCTCACGAAATCACCCATGTTGTTTTCGTATTTTCCAATTTCAACTAACCTTGATGTATCAGTTATTTCCAAATAGTAAATCTTTTCGGGAATAACAGTGTCGAGCCTCAGATTTGTTTGCTGTAAAAATTCATCAAAAAGTTGTCTGCCGTGGACTGGTTTGGTGCTGTCTTTTGCCGTTGCGCAATAGCAGTAGTGGTTATACCTTGAAACCAAAGGAAGAAACATCTGGTCTTTTGAATATTTATAACCCCAGTTTAGGTCGTATGCAACAACAGGCAAACATCCTGTATAGACAATATCTCCATCGTACCAGTGGTCCATCTGCTCGTCGAACATTGAGATTTCCGTAAGTTTGGCGGTGTGAGTTTCGTCATTTATTTCGAATGTGTAGTCTGTAACAAAAAAATACGACAATGCAAAAGCCAGCAGATTGTTGGCAAAATGGAATATAATGGCATAGATAAAACGGAATCGCAATGCCAAGTAGCAGGCAATCAGCGCCAATCCGAGCCTGTCGAAAAATGCTATTACCGAAAACCATCCGCTTTCGTTCTGATAATGTGCAAGCGAAAACAATATGCTCGTCACCAAGATGCGAAGGAATTGTATCAGGTCCTTTTGCTTGTCGCCTTTGAAAATGCAAAACAGGAATAGTAGAGTCACAAACGCTACACAAGTGACAATTATGCTGTTAAGTGCGAGATAGGTGTATGTAGTAATGGCGATTAGTGAAAAATATTTCCAGAAGAGGCTTTTCATCGTCCAACTTCTGTAACTAAATTCTTCTACGATAGGGGCGAAAAGCAATGTCATTATAAGCATAAGCAAGGGCAATTCATCGATAAGCAGATTCATAAAACTGCTGGATTCTATCAATGTTTGTGTTTCTCCTGCAAAAAGTGGATAAATGCTGGTGCCAATAATGCCTAAAATCAACAAAACAAGACCTGGAACAAGACAGTGGCGATTAAGATTGAACGAAAAAGATTTCATATAAATAGGCTATAAATTTGTGCAAAAATAAGGAATGTTTTGTATATATGCAAATGGGAGAAATTGGGCTAACGGTCTGACAGGCTAACAGGCTAGCAGTCTGGTTGGCTAACGGGCGAAAAAGCTTGCCCCCCATCATTAAGGTCGTTAACGACCTTAACGACCTTAACGTTTTTGGGGGGCAACTGCATTCTGTCTGCCTTTTAGCCTGTTAGCCTTCTTTACATCCACACATCAATCATTATTTTGTAGAATCCTTCTTCGAGTTCTGGTGGGTAAAGGCAATAATGAGTCTCGAAGGAATCTTCATCGTATTGTGTGTCGATGTAAAGTACGCCGTTGTTATTGTTTATGAAGTAGGTTTCGTCTTCGTATTTAAAAGGTTTATGATTTGCAGCCCTGTTGTAGAAACTATCGGCATCGTCCTTGTTGGCGAAGTAAAGGTATGGATTGGTAGATGTGTCAAGGTTGAGTTCGTAATAGCAGGAATGTTTGCTGGTGCTTATAAGGTTGTAGCCGAAATCTTTCTTGTCGCCCTTTTCGATTTCCCTGCCATAGACGATTCTATCTTCGCCAACATCACCATCTGTACTTTCTATTTCATCTTCGTAAATGAATGTCAGGCCGCCATTTTGTACAATTTTTGCGCCACCGTAATGCTCCAGTAGGTCGAGCAGGTCTTCGATGCTGAATTGTCTGCAGAACTGTTCGGCTTCTTCGTCTCGTTTCTGCTGTTCGGCGGCTTCGCGTTCTTCGTTCAGCTTTGCCTCGGCTTCGGCTTTCTGTATGGAATCCTGACGAGCCATTTCAAGCGAATCCACAGCGGTTTCGTCTTTTTGTTCACCATTGTTTGCCTGGTTGCAACTTACTGCCATTAACATACATAAGGCAATTATCCATGAATTTTTTCTCATTGTTTGTGTGTTTAGTTAATATGGTACAAATATAGCAACATTTAGGAATCAAACAAAAAAATAGAAATATGTTGCTTTTGAAAAGGCGATAATTTAAGATTTTGTCAAGCTATAGCATTGCTTTTTTAGCCTTTGTTGATAAATAAAAAATAACACAAAAAACAAATTGTTGACAAAAAAACATAATTTCGCAATTCATTTTTTACTATGAGACGAAGTTGTTCAAAATATTGCAGTATTACACTTATTAAAGTGAAAATATATGCATCAATCTATTTTGAACAAATAATAAGTAAATTTGCAACGTGAATAAATTGAATAATTGTTCTCGACTAAAATAACTTGCAACCTATTGATTTTGAAAACTAATAATAACACTATGGTTAAAATTAATCCAATATTTATTTCATTGCTCGCACTTGTCCTTGTAGCTTGCAGCACACCCGAACCTGCTGAGCTGAAAATTCAGGAGAACGACGAATGTATGCTCAACAACCCGTCGCAGATTGCAATTGCAAACGACAGCGCAATTTGCATAATCGACCGCACTCGCTCCTACCAAATTGACACTCGCTCGGGAATGATAAACAGCATTGTTTTCGATGAGGTTTCTCATAGTTTTGCCGAATTTCTGTCGAAAATAAGTGGTCAACCGCTTACCGATAGCACTCCTATTCAGCCGCTTGCACTTCTCGGCTACGGCGATAGCAACAACAATGCCTTGTACTCGTATCCGCTGCCCGTAATGGACACTATGGGATATATGATAATTCCCGCCACAATTTTCCACAATGGCAAGGACTTTAAGATTCTGTTTGATGACAAGGGTGGGGTAGAGGCTAACGTGCCACAAGGAAATTTCCAGTATTTCCTTTCCGACAGCATTGTAATCACCAATAGCGCATCGCAGTACGAAAGAGCACAAACTCCCGACAATATTCCAAGCCTAATGCTTTTTGTAAAGCAGAAATCCAATGAGTTTGTCCTGCAGAAAACGATAGACCTGCCTCGTCGTGAATCGGAGAATATGGCTGCCGAAGGCAATGTGATGAATTCGGTTTACACCTACGTTTCGCAACCAAAATTTTATGCCTACGGAGGAAAGATTTATGCTTCGGCTGCTGGTTCGGTTTTTGAAATTGGCAAGGATGGAAGCGCAACGAAAATCACAGAATCGAGCAGGACAATATACGCTTTCAAGGTTGACGACAAGGGAATTACAACCGTAGAAGGAACGGAAGGTAACTACAGCAAAATCGTAGAATACAAACTTGACGGCAAAGTAGATGACGAGTGCGAATTTCCACTTGCAAGCGACTGCAAATGCAAGTGTTGCAAATACATAAACGGCAAATTGTACGTCATTTATTTCAAGGGACAAAACTTTTACCTTGCAACAATTTGATATGCGCAAGTGCTTCATAATACTATTTTTATTGCTTGTCGTGTATTTTGCAGCAAACGCACAAAACGATACGATAATGGTTGACAGCACTTTAAATGCCGCTGATTTGCAGATTAATACGGACACAACAAATATTAGGCAACCAAGCGCATTCGCTCAAGCTTGGCGGAGACCTTGTACCGATGTAAGCGTGCATAAATTTCGTGCCACTGGGCTTATTGCGCCTGTTTTGCTTTTTTCTGCAGGAGCCACAATTGCATTTACACCGAAATTAAAGACTGGCATTGATATAGAATTCCGTGATATGCTGCAGCGCGATGGGCATAAGTATATTTTTTTCGAAGACTATGTCCAGTATGTACCTGCCGTCGCTACATACGGACTGAATCTTTGTGGACTGAAAGGTAAACATGGATATCGCGACTTGACAAATCTTACCGCTGCATCTTATCTTATAGCTGTGGGAATTATGTCAACGATGAAATATACGATTGATATGAAACGTCCCAATGGGAATCGCTTCAGTTTTCCTTCGGGACATACCGTAGCGGCCTTTACTGGAGCAGAAATACTGAGGCGCGAGTTTAAGGATTATCCTGTTGTCTGTGTTGTAGGATATGTTGTGGCATCGGGAGTGGGATTTATGCGTATATACAACAACAAACACTGGGTAAGCGATGTTCTTGCTGGCGCAGGGATTGGAATTTTAAGTACAAGCATAACATACTGGCTTGCATCGTATGTAAATTCAAATAAAGCCACAAGAAAAAAGAGAAAAACACAAAAAACAGGTATATAAAATGGACTTTAGAACAAAAGTAGACATCCCGAAATACTCATTTGGCATTTCGCACAACGACAAATGCCTTTTCGTCGGTTCGTGCTTTGCCGAAAACATTGGCAACCAACTCGCTGCAACAAAAATTCTAACATCGGTAAATCCGACAGGAATACTATACAACCCCATTTCGATACGGGAAAGCATACATAATGCATTGTCGGACAAGAAATACATCTCCGATGATGTTTTTCTTTCGGGTGGAACTTGGAATAGTTTCGACTTCCACAGCCGTTTTTCAAATGTTGACAAAGATATGTGCATCGAAAGCATAAATTCGGCAACCGAAATGCTAAAAATGCAACTTGAAACCGCTAATGTAATGTTTGTAACTTTTGGTACGGCTTACATTTACGAACTTGCCGAAACTGGAAAAATCGTCTGTAACTGCCACAAGCAACCAGAAAAATGTTTCAACCGCAGACTTTTGAAAGTCAGCGAAATAGTTGATGCGTGGTCGGATTGCATTGAAAAAATAATGGTTAAAAATCCCAACATTCGCATAGTTTTCACGGTTAGTCCAATCCGTCATTGGCGCGACGGTGCGCACCAAAACCAAATTAGCAAATCGACGCTGCATCTTGCAATCAACGAACTGAATGCCAAATTCCGAAGCACCTTCTATTTCCCTGCCTACGAAATTATGATGGACGAACTTCGCGACTACCGTTTCTACGCCGCCGACATGGTTCATCCGTCCGAAACTGCTGTTCAGTACATCTGGGAACGTTTTGGCGAAACATTTTTCTCCGAGCAAACCAATGCAACGATTGCAAGAATTGGCAAAATAACTGCGGCAGCAAATCATCGTCCGCTGAATCCGCATTCGGATGCTTATAAGGCATTTTGCAATCACAATCTTGCTGAAATAGAACGCATAAAGGCAGAAATTGGTGAGGTTGATTTCTCCTATGAGGAGAATTTGTTTAGAAGATTCATATAAACCGCTGAATAAAAATATCACGTGAAAAGTTCGGCTATGTTGACGAATACTCTTAACTTTGCGCCAAATTAGATTTAAAATACGATGAAAAATTTCATAGAAGAACTCAAATGGAGAGGAATGTTGCAGGATATGATTCCTGGCACCGAAGAAGCACTACAGAAAGAACACGTTGCGGCATACGTTGGAATTGACCCGACTGCCGACTCACTTCATATTGGACATTTGTGCGGCATAATGATGCTCAAGCACTTGCAGAATTGCGGACATAAGCCTATCGCCCTTATCGGCGGTGCTACAGGTATGATTGGCGACCCGTCTGGAAAGTCGCTCGAACGCAACCTGTTAGACGAGGAAACCCTGCGTCACAACCAGCAGTGCATAAAGAACCAGCTCGCAAAATTCCTCGACTTTGAATCGGATATTCCAAACAAGGCCGAACTCGTCAACAACTACGACTGGATGAAGGACTTTACTTTCCTCGAGTTCGCTCGCAAGGTCGGTAAGCTTATCACCGTCAACTATATGATGGCAAAGGATTCGGTAAAGAAGCGCCTCAACGGTGAAGCGCGCGACGGAATGTCGTTTACCGAATTCACCTACCAGCTTCTGCAGGGCTACGACTTCCTGCACCTGTACCAGACCAAGAACTGCAAACTGCAGATGGGCGGAAGCGACCAGTGGGGCAACATCACTACCGGTACCGAACTTATACGTCGTACCTGCGGTGGCGAAGCATACGCACTTACCTGCCCATTGATTACAAAGTCTGATGGTGTGAAGTTCGGCAAGACCGAATCGGGCAATGTTTGGCTCGACCCTGAAAAGACCAGCCCATACAAGTTCTACCAGTTCTGGCTCAACGTTTCGGACGACGATGCAAAGCGTTACATCAAGATATTCACTACTTTGGACAAGGAAACCATAGATTCGCTCATCGCACAGCACGACGAAGCACCAAATATGCGTATCCTCCAGAAGCGTCTCGCCGAGGAAATCACCGTTATGGTTCACTCGCGCAGTGAATACGAGGCTGCAGTAGAGGCTTCGCAGATACTTTTCGGCAACGCAACAAGCGATGCTCTTCGCAAACTCGACGAAAAGACTTTCCTCGCCGTTTTCGATGGTGTTCCGACCTACAATGTTGCAAAGGCTAAGTTTGCTGAGGGAATCAATGTCCTCGACCTGCTTGCCGGTGAAACCGACATTTTCCCGTCGAAGGGCGAACTGAAGCGCACAATCAAAGGCAACGGCATGAGCATCAACAAGGAAAAGTATTCAGACGAGGTTGGAATCATCAATGCCGACAACCTCATCAACGGCAAATACCTGCTTGTGCAGAAAGGAAAGAAGAATTACTTCTTGGTAATTGCAGAATAGTAGGGAAACAGATATTTAGAATTACGGAATTAATACACCCGTTATAGAAGTTGTCGAACGGAGCAGTTGCAGGATATACTCCAAGGTCGTCCTGCCGAACAAGAAGGCAGGAAGTTAAGTGGGAAGCAACTGCTATCCATACTAGATGAAGTGTGCAAGTCGAACAATACCATTATGACCGACCAGTTGTGCAGTTATGGAATTTTGGACGGCAAGACCGACAGTAAGGATATCCATATAAAGATAGACCATAGTATGATCTATTCGCTTGGGGATGGCAAACGCACGAATACTATTGAATCCTGCTGGTCGATACTTAAACGGGGCGTTTACGGCATATACCGCCAAATATCAGCCAAGCATTTGCAGGAGTATGTGGACGAGTTCTGCTATAGGTTGAACCACCACGATGTCAGGCGTGCGTATAAGCACCTGTTCGGCTTGGGCATCGGCTATGCGTGTGCAAGGGCAAGCCAGACACTTGCGCATCGGGCTTGTTGTTATATACTTAATGTGATAGGATAAGCGTATGGACGATGCGTTCCATAAACTTCGTGATTTGCCAGATGGTATCTTACCCACCGTTATCGACATCAACCCACTCATCGAGAATATCTCTTTCGCGCCTACCGATGAAGTGATTTTCAATTATTGTTGTCCGCTAAAAGTTTCGCCTTATGCGAGCGTTTGTGCGTAACTTTTAGCGGACAACAATGGAAAGCAAATTGTCGCAACAGTGTCACGACAATTCTGTTATATGTAACATATTGAATATTAGCAAATCATGTTTTTTCGGATTTGCAACCATATTTTTGTCGGGCTGAAAGCCCAGCAAGCATATAACAGGTTTAGGCATCGCCTCAAACCGAATGTACAAGCACCACCTACGCCCTGAAAGGGCAAAAGCAGAACATTGGCGAATCACTGTTATAGCAATGAACTGAAGGTAACAAATCCAGACAACACTATTGCGACAATTTTATTGCACATAAAGCATTGAATATTAATCCACTAAAAATTTCTTTTCAAAAACTTAAAAAAAACTTGCAGTTTTCAGAAAAGAAAATGTAAATTTGTGGTCTTACAATAAAATTCATAATTGGAATATGAAGAAATATGTTTGGTTTTTGTTAAGTCTTTGTGTATTGCTGACTTTCGCAATACCAGTTTGCGCTCAGGAGACGGAGACGCAACCTCAGGACACAGCAAAACAGATTGAGGAATCGAGCGAAATTGCGCAAAATATTGCAGAGCCAACGGAAGTTGCACAGCCCGAAGCAGTAAAGGAAGAAAAGTTTGATGTCACCAGCTTGATTATGGGGCACATCAAGGACTCGCACGTATGGCACATCCTCGATTACACCAAGGAGGAAAACGGTCAGGAAGTCGAAGTTCCAGTTGCTATTCCGCTGCCAGTGATTGTCTTCGCTAACGGTCATCTCGACTTCTTCATGTCGGGCGCTTTCCACCACGGACACGAAGCCGTAACCAAGGGCGACAACACCTACATACTCGCCAACGACAAGATTTACCTTGCCAACGACAAGGGCGGCCTTACCTTCCAGAACGGCGAAGCAACCGAGGCAATGGAATTCCATGAGAGCCTCGAATACCTTGAGGCAAACGCCGAAGCTGAAATCGCTAACGAAAAACCTCTCGACTTCTCGATTACAAAGAACGTAGCATCAATGATACTCGTTTCCATTATATTATTAATAGTATTCATCAGCTTCGCAAAGGCTTACAAGAAGAACCCCGGACGTCCGAAAGGATTGCAGGCATTCCTCGAACCGATTTTCCTCTATGTAAGGGACGACGTTATCTACCCCAACCTCGGCGAAAAGACCGACAAGTTCCTGCCATACCTTATGACAGTGTTCTTCTTCATACTTTTTAATAATATACTTGGTCTCATCCCGTTCTTCCCTGGCAATGCCAACGTAACGGGTAACATCGCAGTGACTATGGTTCTCGCCATCTTCACCTTCCTTATGATTAACTTGAACGGAAACAAGGACTACTGGCACCACACTTTCTGGATGCCCGGCGTTCCAGTTTTCGTAAAGCCTATACTCGCAGTTGTGGAACTCATGGGTATCATCGTTAAGCCTGTTGCTCTTATGATTCGTCTTTTCGCCAACATTTCGGCAGGACATATCATCATCCTGAGCTTGGTATCGCTGATATTCATCTTCCAGACAATAGCAGTAGCTCCAGTGTCGGTAATATTCGTATTGTTTATGGACTGCCTCGAAATGCTTGTCGCATTCCTGCAGGCATACATATTCACGATGCTGTCGGCAGTGTTCATCAGTCTGGCAGTTGCAGAGCATAAGCACGAGTAGAATGCTGATTTAGAATTTTTTATGTTTAATTTTTAATATTTGTTACTATGGGAATTACAACAATCGCATCACTTGGCGCCGGTTTGGCAGTATTGGGTGCAGGTTTAGGCATCGGAAAGATTGGTAGCGCAGCAATGGACGCTATCGCAAGACAGCCTGAAGCAGCAGGTAAAGTTCAGACTGCAATGATCATCGCAGCAGCTCTTGTAGAAGGTGTTGCTTTGTTCGGTGTTGTAGTTGCTTTGATCGCTTAATTCAGTGCAAAAGCAAACGGGTTCTCCAGCGATTGGCTGGAGCTACCCGTTAAAAACAGAAGAAACGTTAAATTAAAATATATAGGTTATGGATTTAGTAACGCCCGGAATAGGATTAGTTTTTTGGACCACCATTATTTTCCTGACATTGCTCATCGTATTGGGCAAGGTTGCTTGGAAGCCCATCAACAATGCTATTAAGAAAAGAAGCCAGAGCATCGAGGATGCATTGAATCAGGCCGAAATCGCTCGCGAGGAAATGAAGAAACTTCAGGCCGACAACGAGAAGATTATGGACGAGGCTCGTGCAGAAAGAGACAAGATGCTTAAGGAGGCGCGTGAAATAAAGGAACAAATCGTAGCACAGGCTAAGTCGGAAGCAGAAAAGGCTGCCGCAAAGGTTATGGCCGAGGCTGAACAGAAACGCGATGCTATGATGGTGGCTGCAATGGCCGACATCAAGAATCAGGTTCTCGACCTCTCGATTGCCGTTGCCGAAAAGGTTGTACGCAAGCAAATCAGCACTACTCCCGACCAGGAAATGCTCGTGAACGATTTGGTAAAAGAAATTAAATTCAACTAGTTATGAATCAGAGCAAGATTTCTGTTAGATACGCAAGGGCAATATTCGAGCTTGCAGAGGAAAAAGGCCTGCTTGAAAAAGTGTATGCCGATTTCCGTCTCGTGCGCGAAGCATTGGCCGACCTCCCCGAATTCAAGGAGGTAATGGCTAGCCCTATCGTCAAGAAGTCCGACAAGATAAGCCTTTTCGATGGAACTTTCGCTGGAAAGATTGACGAATTGTCGCTCAACTTCCTCAAGTTCCTTGTCGAGAAGAACCGCGAAATATATGTGGTTGACATACTTCGCAACTTCGAGACTTCGTATCGCCGCAAGAACAACTGCAAGGAAGTTGTGATAACCACAGCACAGCCGATTAACGACGCTCTTCGTGCCGACATCGAAAACCGCATCAAGGAGGTTTACAAGGCAAATGTCGATTTGAAGAACAAGGTTGACGAGCAGATGATTGGCGGTGTGATAGTACGTATCGAAAACCAGCAGCTCGACCTGAGCGTCAGGACACAGTTGCAGGAAATTAAACAGTCACTTCAGAGATCAATATATTAATAGGTATAACATTTAATTAAACATACGACTTATGGCAGATATTAAACCATCCGAAGTGTCTCAGATACTGAAGCAGCAGTTGGACGGCATCGCAACCAAGAACAACTTGGAAGAGGTCGGC
>Ga0265299_10001227_pt1 | contig 30015 bp, 30 predicted proteins | sample AusTroGonzalo_MG_4_FD_193485 | JGI IMG/M metagenome (GOLD analysis project Ga0265299, IMG submission 193485) | Bovine rumen microbial communities from tropical cattle in Woodstock, Queensland, Australia - Gonzalo_02 | ecosystem: Host-associated > Mammals > Digestive system > Stomach > Rumen ... | reverse complement strand
TACGTGAGTCGCGACCAGGGTCTCACCTGGAAGACAACATACACATACACCCTCCCCCATGAAATCGGAACCTATAACCTCATTGCCACAACCGACGAAAACGGTTATCTATGGCTTGTTGGTAAGGATACTGGTGAAGTGTGGCGAGGCCAAATTATAGAATAGAGTGAGAAAATTTATAGTAGGTATCTTCATGGTGGCACTCTCAATAGCCACACATGCTCAAGAAGAGCCTGAATACAGGATGGAACTGGGTGCAGGTCTCGGATTGATAACCTACGTAGGAGATTTTAATAGCAGCCTTACTAAAGGAATGCAGTCTTACGGAACAATTCTCGCAAAGTATCGCTTAAACCCTCGAATGGCAGTGGCCATAAATATAGGGACAGGAAAGGTTAAAGGCTCGACTGACGATGTCAATACATGGTATCCTACAGAACACTATGAGTTCAATCATCGCATTTCGGAAACAGACTTGCGCTTTGAATACAACTTCTGGGCATATGGGACAGGAGAGGAGTATAGAGGAGCACGCCGGCTAACACCTTTCATCACAGTAGGGCTAGGAGCAACCCTCTATGGAGAAGATCAGAATGGTATAACAGCCAACCTGCCTATCGGCGCGGGTATCAAATACAAACTCGGACAGCGGCTGAACCTGACAGCAGAATGGGTAATGCACTTTACACCGAGTGACAAGTTGGATGGTAGGAGCGATGTCTATGGTATCAAGAGTAGCGGATTGTTCAAGAACAGCGACTGCTATAGTACTCTTCAAGTAGCATTGACTTACGACTTCTTTGCAAAATGTAAAACGTGTAATAACGATAGAGATTAAGATATATGAAAGAACTTTTGGACATGAATCGCATTCCTCAGCACGTTGCCATCATTATGGACGGCAATGGCCGCTGGGCCACCGAACGGGGTAAGGATCGTAGTTTCGGCCATCAGGCCGGTGTCGATGCCGTACGTCGCATCACCTCTGAATGTACCCGCTTAGGCGTGAAGTTCCTCACCCTATATACCTTCTCCACGGAGAATTGGAATCGCCCAGCCAATGAGGTGGCAGCCCTAATGGGACTGGTGCTTACATCGCTTGAGGACGAAATATTCATGAAGAACAATGTGCGTTTCCGCGTTGTCGGCGACCGTTCACGCATTCCTGAAGCTGTCAATAAAAAACTGGCCGAAACAGAGGCACACACCGCAGGTAATACAGCAATGACAATGGTGGTAGCTTTGAGCTACTCTTCAAAGTTAGAGCTAACCGAAGTCACCCGCAAGATTGCACAGGAAGTAAAAGATGGGAAATTGAATATCTGCGATATTACCGAAGACACCATCAACGATCGTCTTTGGACTAACTTCATGCCAGATCCCGAGTTACTCATCCGTACTGGAGGCGAATTACGTATCTCAAATTATCTACTCTGGCAAATCGCCTATTCTGAATTGTATTTCTGCGATACATATTGGCCTGACTTCATGGAGGAAGACCTTCATAAGGCCATATATAGCTATCAAAGTCGCCAGCGCCGCTTTGGAAAAACCGAAGCACAGGTAGAGGCTGAAGAAGAGAAAAAATAAATAAGATAAAAGTATAATCATAAAGTGACATATAATATTATTAATAAGGTACGGGTAATGATAAAAGGCGTCTTAGCTCTTTGCATTTTTACCTTTTTACCTTTAAACATCACTGCTCAGGATAAAATTATAAGCCCTGACATCTCATACGCAGGTACACCACGTACCTGCGAGATTGCTGGTATAGCTGTTGAAGGTGTTGATGGCTACGAAGACTATGTGCTTACAGGCCTTTCCGGTCTGACTATCGGACAGGAAATCGAGGTGCCTGGCAGTCAGATTACTGAAGCCGTCAAACGCTATTGGCGCAACGGTCTATTCTCGAAAGTCAGTATCACAGCAGACTCTATCGTTGGCTCTAAGATTTACCTCTGCATACACTTAGGCATGCGTCCTCGTATCAGTGCTATTAACTATAATGGCATCAAGAAGGCTGAGCGCGAAGACATGGAAGCAAAATTAGGTATGGTGAAAGGTATGAGTCTTACTCGTAACATCGTTGACCGTGCCAAGATTCTTGCCAAGAAATATTTCGATGATAAAGGCTATAAGAATGCAGAGATTGAGATTCTCCAGCGCGAGCAAGAAGGAACTAATCAGGTTGTCCTCGATGTTAATATCGACAAGAAAGACAAAATGCGTGTACACCAGATTATATTCGACGGTAATGACAAACTTACCGATGGAAGGATCAAGGGTTCACTTTTCGGCAAAGGTGCTTTCGGTAAAATTCACGAAGCCAACAAGTTCAATAACATCTTCAAGTCGAAGAAATTCACCGACGAGCGTTACAAGGAAGCAAAACAGGCATTGATTGAGAAGTATAATGAACTTGGTTTCCGTGATGCTTCCATCATTGAGGATTCCGTCTACGGCTTCGACGACAAACATGTCAACGTATATGTAAAAGTGGACGAGGGAGACAAGTACTATGTTCGCAACATCACATGGGTAGGTAACACCGTTGTTTCCACAGACTACCTAAATGCTGTGCTCGGCATGAAACGAGGCGATGTCTACAACCAGAAGCAGATGAATAAGCGATTAAAAGAAGACGACGATGCAGCTGGTAACTACTATTATAACAATGGTTACGTATTCTCGAACATCGAGCCTGTAGAAGTGAATATCGACGGAGACTCTATCGATGTCGAGATGCGCGTCATAGAGGGTCCACAGGCTCACTTGAACCATGTACGTATCTATGGTAATGACCGACTTTACGAGGAGGTTGTACGTCGTGAACTCCGCACAAAGCCTGGCGATTTGTTCAACAAGGAAGCCTTGCAACGTTCTGCCCGTGATATCGCCTCCATGGGATTCTTCGATCCGGAGAAGGTAGCTCCCGATATCAAGCCCAACTATGAAGATGGTACCGTAGATGTTAACTGGGCACTTGAGCAGAAAAGTAATGACCAGTTGGAGTTCTCGCTTGGTTGGGGACAGACGGGTATTATAGGTAAGGTTGGTATCAAGTTTAACAACTTCTCTATCCGCAACCTCTTCGGCAAGAACAAACTCCATCGTGGCATCCTGCCTTATGGCGATGGAGAGCAGCTTGGATTCAGTTTCCAGACTAATGGTAGCTATTATAGCTCATTGAGTGCCAACTATGGTACCAACTGGTTTGGCGGTAAACGTCCGAACAGTTTGAGCATCGGAGCATTCTATTCCAAACAAAGCGATATTTCCAGCTACTACCGTAATAACGCATTCTACAACAACTATGCTATGTACAATTACGGATATACTGGTTATAACCCCTACTATATGAACTACGACTCGATGCTCGACGACGACAAGACCATGACAGTATTCGGTGCATCTCTCGGATGGGGCAAGCGCCTACGTTGGCCTGACGATTTCTTCCAGTTCTCTGCACAACTTGGCTACACACGCTATATGTTGCGCGACTGGAGCTATTTCTATATCCACAATGGTAATTGTAACAACATTAACTTAGGCCTCACATTGTCGCGTACCTCTACCGACAACCAGCTCTTCCCACGTCATGGCTCTGAATTCATGGCGTCGGTGACAGTTACGCCACCTTGGTCATTGTTCGACAAGAAGGACTATGCTAATCTGGCCAAGAACTCAAGTTCGGCAACCTACGAAGACGAGTTGCAGGATGTTTACCGCTGGATTGAGTATCACAAGTGGAAGTTCAAGAGTCGTACCTTTACTGCTCTTACAGGTGGACAAAAGTGCTTTGTGCTGATGACCCGTGTGGAAATGGGACTGCTAGGCAGTTACAACAAGGACAAGCGTTCACCATTTGAAACCTTCTACGTAGGAGGTGATGGTATGAGCGGATATTCATACGGCTACTCGGAGGAAACCATTGGTTTGCGTGGTTATGAGAACGGTTCACTATCCTACTCTTCGGCTTATGAGGAGATGATGAATGGACGATCCATCTCGTCATACAACTCTTACGCCTACGACCGCTTCACACTTGAACTGCGTTATCCGTTCATGTTGGGCAACACTACCATCTACGGACTAGGCTTCCTCGAAGGCGGTAATGCATGGGCTAATGCCAAAAACTTCAACCCCTTCAAGATGAAACGATCTGCAGGTATCGGTGTGCGCATCTACCTCCCGATGGTTGGTCTGATGGGTATCGACTGGGCTTATGGTTTCGACAAGGTTTATACCAACCAGTCTGGAGCACAGTCACGCGGCGGCAGCAACTTCCACTTCATTCTCGGACAGGAATTTTAAAGTGTAACAATAAAAAGAAAGAAGCTTATGAAGAAATTGACAATCTGCTTAATCTGTGCCTTTTGCGGTTGCATGTCATCCTCAGCACAGAAGTTTGCCGTGGTGGATATGGAGTATATCCTCAAAAACATCCCCGCCTACGAACGTGCTAACGAACAGTTAAATCAGGTTTCCAAACAGTGGCAGGCAGAAGTCGATGCTCTGAATACCGAAGCCCAGACTCTCTATAAGAACTATCAGAATGAGGTTGTCTTCCTTTCTAAAGAACAGAAGAAAGCTAAGCAGGATGCTATTGTTGAGAAAGAGAAGCAGGCTGCAGACTTAAAGAAACAGTATTTTGGTCCTGAGGGCGAACTCTTCAAAAAGCGCACAGCTTTGATGTCGCCTATTCAGGATGAGGTCTACAATGCCGTCAAGGACATCGCTGACCAACGTGGCTATCAGTTGGTACTCGATCGTGCCAGCAATTCTGGCATCATCTTCGGTTCTCCCAAGATTGACATATCTTCAGACGTTCTTCGAAAACTTGGTTACTAACCTTTACAAGCATATTAATTAAAAAACAATAGAAAAAGAAAATGAAGAAATTAATTATTTGCGCTATTTGCGCTATTTGCGGTTTCACAACCGCCAACGCACAGAGTAAGTTCGGTCACGTGAATACTCAGGAAATTATCCAAGCTATGCCTGAGTACTCAAAAGCTGAGTCGGAAATCAAAGCCCTCCAGAGTCAATATGAGGCAGACCTGAAGAGCATGCAAGATGAACTGCAGAAAAAGGGCGAGGCCTTCGACAAAGAGCAAGCTACCCTGCCAGATAACATCAAGCAGCGTCGTCAGCAGGAACTTCAGGATATGTATCAGAAGATCCAGCAGAGTTTCCAAGATAACCAGCAAGCTCTTCAGAAGGCTTCTCAAGAAAAGATGCAGGCTATTCAGGCTAAGGTACTTGATGCAATCAAGTCTGTAGGCCAAGCAAATGGTTATGTCTACATCATGGAAGATAACTCACTGCCCTACATCAGTTCAACCCTCTCTACTGATGTTACAGCACAGGTAAAGGCTAAGCTTGGATTGAAGTAATATGAAGCGATTCGCAAGCATATTGATATTCGTGTTTGTTTTCCTGAGTACATTCGCTCAGGAAAACAACACTTTCAAGTTTGGTTTTCTCAGCTATAAGGCAGCCCTGGAGTCAATGCCAGACTATGCCATCATACAGCAGAAGATGAAAGACCTTCAGGCCCAATATCAGGCTGAAGCCAAACGAGTAGAAGACGAGTTCAACCAGAAATACGAAGATTTTCTTGAAGGTCAGCGCGATTTTCCAAAGACCATTCTTCAAAAACGTCAGACCGAATTACAGGAACTGATGGCTAAAAACATCGCTTTCAAGGAGAACGGTCGTCAGGAGTTGGCTCAAGCAGAGCAGAATGCAATGGCTCCATTGCGAATCAAACTCATCGAAACACTTGGAAAAATCGGTCGCGAGCAAGGTTACGCCTTTATCCTCGACACCGACATCAAGTCTCTTCCTTTTATCAACCCTGCAATGGGTGAAGATATCAACCAACTGGTACAGAATGCTCTCAAGTAGTCCAGGTCCAATCGGTGTCTTCGACAGCGGCTACGGCGGACTAACCATTCTTCATGGCATCCGCCAACTGCTTCCCCAATATGATTATCTTTATTTGGGCGACAACGCCCGTGCTCCCTATGGATCACGTTCATTCGACGTGGTCTATGAATTTACCCGTCAGGCAGTATTAAAACTTTTCGAGATGGGGTGTCATCTCGTTATCTTAGGTTGCAACACTGCTTCAGCCAAAGCTCTCCGCACCATTCAGCAGAACGATCTTCCCAAGTGGGATTCCGAACGTCGTGTACTTGGTATTATTCGACCTACGGCCGAAGTCATTGGTAATCTCACTAAAAGTCGCCATATAGGTGTACTTGCCACTGAGGGAACCATCAAAAGTGAGAGCTACAACCTTGAGATTAATAAGCTCCATCCTGATATTCAGGTAAGTGGTGTAGCCTGTCCTTTCTGGGTCCCCCTCGTAGAATACAACGAGGCTAATTCCCCTGGCGCCGACTATTTCGTCAAGAAACGCATTGACCAGATTATGCAGCTCGACCCGCAGATCGACGCCCTCATCCTCGGCTGCACCCACTACCCATTGCTCATGCCGAAAATTCTAAAATATCTCCCTGAAGGCGTACACATTGTTTCTCAAGGTGAATACGTGGCCAAGAGCTTGAAACAGTACCTTGAACGCCATCCCCAGATAGAACAGCGCTGCTCAAAAAACGGAAAGGCCCACTACCTTACAACTGAGAATCCTGAGAGATTCAAGGAATCTGCCCAGATTTTCCTCCACGAATCTATCAAGGTTGACAACATCACCTTAGGGACCTTTTGCTAACGCATTAATTTAGTCTCCCCCAATATTTACATGTCTACAGATGACAAAAGATTTATATTAGTGTCTCCCTATTTATCACTTATTAGTTCTTCATACGTCACTTCACGGCTCAACATATGGTTGTCTACCATCAGGCGACTAGCTAACCGCACCATATCGGAGCGTATGCGACGGGGACTCTACCCTCACTTTCACGCCAGCCTCACGGTAGAAGCCCTTCGCTTCGGCTACATAATATCCAGCGAACTACGCTTGTGCCGTCCATTGAGGTATGAAAACGATAATATCATTCTGTGCTACCGTCATCTGTGCCATTGTAATCATCACACATAATAGGTATAAAGACTGTTTCATTTCTGTCTTCTTATTTGGCACACTCAGATATTATTTACATGCCAACTCGTTAGTAATAATTCATGTCTTAAGATTACCTTGGCAAAGATGTGAATTATTCTTTTACAAACAAATATTCTTTCAATAAAAATATATAAATTCCGATTTTCTTCTCACTTTTTCGTACCTTTAAGACAAAGGTCCCGAGGTTAGGCTACATCTTTGAAACAAAAGAAAAATGGCTTTTTTTTTTGTATTTCGCTCGATTTACACTAACTTTGCAACCGTATTATATAATAAGGTGAAAATGAAGATTCAGATTATCAATGGGCCGAACCTCAACTTGCTAGGGCAACGCGAACCTGGCATCTATGGTTCAGAGTCATTCGACAGCTACCTGCCTGAGTTACGCAAACAGTTTCCTGATGTACAGATAGACTACTATCAGAGTAATGTTGAGGGCGAACTTATCAACAAAATGCAGGAGATTGGCTTCTTCGGTGGCTATAATGGTATCGTACTGAATGCAGGAGCTTATACCCATACCAGCGTGGCTCTTCACGATTGTATCCGCAGTCTGAAATGTCCCGTTGTTGAGATACACATCTCAAACGTGCACCAGCGTGAAGAATTTCGCCATAAGTCGTTGATCTCGAGTGCATGCAAAGGTATAATCTGTGGATTCGGTCTCGATTCATACCGCTTGGCTATCGAAGCACTGAAAGTTTCAAAATGACACTTGACGAATACATCCTTCAGCACACAGAGCCTGAGCCTGAGTACTTATATCGGCTATGGCGAGCCACAAACATCCACACTATTCATGGGAGGATGGCAAGCGGACATCTGCAAGGACGATTACTGAAAATGCTGGTACAAATGATTCGTCCAAAAAACATTCTGGAGATTGGCACATTCAGCGGATATAGTGCCATATCAATGGCAGAAGGTCTACCAGAGAGTGGAAAACTCTATACTTTCGAGATTAACGATGAGATGGAGGACTTCACCCGTCCATGGATAGAAGGTTGTGAAGTATCCAGCAAGATTGAGTTCATAATAGGTGACGCACTGATAGAAGCGCCAAAACTTGGCATAGAATTTGATTTAGCCTTCATGGATGGTGACAAGCGCACATACTGCGAATGTTACGAAATGGTAATGGATATTTTAAAACCTGGAGGATTTATCTTCGCCGACAACACACTCTGGGACGGACATGTAGTAGACCACACTTATGACAATGACCACCAGACGAAAAGTATTGAGACATTTAACAACTATATTGCCCAAGACAAAAGAGTAGAACAAGTAATACTTCCTCTGCGCGACGGGCTAACACTAATAAGAAAAAAATAGAATTATGCAAGAGACAAGACAGAACAAAATTGCGAGACTACTTCAGAAAGAGCTCTCGCTGATATTCCAGCAGCAGACTCGCGCCACTCACGGTGTGATGATTTCCGTAACACGTACCAAGATATCACCCGACCTCAGTATATGTACAGCCTATCTGAGTGTGTTCCCCAGCGAGAGGGGAGAGGAAATGCTCAACAATATCAACGCTAATACCAAGAGTATCAGATTTGAATTGGGTAATCGCATAAGAAATCAGCTGAGAATCATTCCTGAGCTAAGATTTTTCATCGACGATAGTTTGGACTATATTGAGCGCATTGACGAACTCCTGAAAAAATAAAAGAATACAAGGTGAACTTCCCTTTTTTTATAGCGCGCAGATATCTCTTTTCAAAGAAATCAACACACGCCATCAACGTAATCAGCGGCATCTCTGTTATAGGTGTCGCTGTAGCCACTATGGCACTTGTTGTTACCCTCTCTGTTTTCAATGGCTTTCACGATCTGGTTGCATCGTTTTTCACCGACTTCGACCCACAACTAAAAGTGATACCTGCAGAAGGGAAGACTGTAGCTGCTGATGATCCGATTCTGACACAGATAAAACAACTACCACAGATAGATGTCGCCACAGAGAGTGTGGAGGATATGGCATTGGCAATTTATAAGGGACGCCAAGCGATGGTTGTGGTCAAAGGCGTGGAAGACAACTTTGAACAATTGACACATATTAGCGACATCCTACTGGGCGACGGCGAATTCGGACTGCATGCAGCCAACATGGATTATGGCATTCTCGGCATCCGACTAGCTGAAATATTGGGCACAGGCTACACCTACGACGAACCTCTCCACATCTACGCTCCTCGAAGAGAAGGGCAATTCGACATCTCGAGCCCCGAGGATGCATTCGAGGAAGACGAGCTATACTCACCAGGTGTGCTCTTCAATGTGAAGCAGTCGAAATACGATAAGAACTATATTCTGACCAGCATTGGCTTTGCCCGTCGCATTTTCGGACAACAGGGAATGCTCTCTTCCTTAGAACTAAGGCTGAAACCAGGTAGCAATTTTGATGGAGTAAAGACAGAGATTAAAAAGATCTGTGGCGACAAATATGTGGTAAAAGACCGTTTTGAGCAGCAAGACGATACGTTTAAGATCATGAAGATTGAGAAGCTTATTGCCTATATATTCCTGACATTCATCCTAATGGTGGCATGCTTCAATATTATTGGTTCGCTCTCAATGCTGATTATCGATAAGAAAGACGACGTGGTAACGCTCCGCAATCTGGGAGCCTCAGACAAGCAGATTATCCGTATCTTCCTATTTGAAGGGCGTTTGATTTCTGCTATCGGTGCTATTCTCGGCATCAGCCTTGGTCTATTTCTTTGCTGGGCACAACAACGATTCGGCATCGTAGCTCTCGGCTCGTCAAGTGGATCGTTTATTATCAATGCTTATCCTGTCAGTGTACATCCCGAAGACATCATTCTGGTTTTCTTCACCGTATTACTTGTTGGATTCCTTTCTGTCTGGTACCCAGTGAACTACTTTGCCAAACGCCTACTCAACGCCTAATGGGTAATGATAAAGACATTGTAAAAAGTTATGTACGCTACCTGAAACTGCAGCGCAACATGTCGAGCAATACGCTTGACGCATACCAGCGCGATCTCAGAAAACTACTCGACTATCTGGAGATGGAAAAGAAAAGCGTACTTGAAGTAACACTCAAAGATCTTCAACACTTTGCTGCAGAACTTCACGACATTGGCATTCATTCCCGTTCACAATGTCGTATTCTTAGTGGAATACGATCATTTTTCCATTTTCTACAGTTAGATGGCTATCGTGACGATGATCCAACAGAGCTGCTGGAGTCGCCCCAGCTAAGTGAGCACTTGCCCGAAGTACTTACAACAGCGGAGATAGATAAGCTAGAAGCCTGCATTGACCTCTCAAAATGGGAGGGACATAGAAATCGCGCCATCATAGAAGTACTTTTCTCTTGCGGCCTGCGTGTGAGTGAGCTAGTGAACCTGAAATTGTCGAATCTCTATCTCGAAGAAGAATTCGTGAGGGTCCTGGGCAAGGGATCGAAAGAACGACTGATACCCATCTCGCAGAAAGCCATTCATGAACTGAAGCTTTGGTTCGACGACCGTAACCATATGACCATCAAACCTGGAGAAGAGGATTATGTATTCCTGAATCGGTATGGCAAGCACCTCACACGCACGATGATACTCATCATGATCAAGCGATTGGCAGAAGCAGCCAGTATACAAAAGACCATTTCGCCCCACACCCTACGCCACTCATTTGCTACAGCCCTACTCGAAGGCGGTGCTGACCTGCGTGTAATACAGGTTCTATTGGGGCACGAAAGCATTGGGACAACAGAAATCTACACACATTTGGATACCTCGACACTTCGACGCGAAATATTGGAACACCATCCAAGAAACAAGCAAAAGTAAAGAATTAACGTAGCTTTAACGTGTTTTTTGCATCTAATCCACAAAAAAGGTGTAACTTTGCACCCAGATTGTAAATAATCAATTTAAATAGTTAGAGAGAATGAGTTACCTATTTTCATCAGAATCAGTTTCTGAGGGTCATCCCGACAAGGTGGCGGATCAGATTTCCGACGCGATATTAGACCAGTTTCTAGCATACGATTCGAAGGCACGTTGCGCCATTGAGTCGTTTGTCACCACAGGCCAAGTAGTTATTATGGGCGAGGTACGTAGTGATGTCTATATTGACCTGCAGACTATTGCCCGCAATACTATCAAACGTATTGGTTATACCAAAGCAGAGTATCAGTTCGATGGCGACTCTTGTGGTATCCTAAGTGCTATCCACGAACAGAGTGCCGACATCAATCGCGGTGTCGACAACGGCAATGAAGACGAACAGGGTGCTGGTGATCAGGGAATGATGTTTGGCTATGCAACAAACGAAACAGAGAGTTATATGCCTGTTTCACTCGACCTAGCTCATCTGATTATGCGCACACTGGCCGACATCCGAAAAGAGGGTAAGGAGATGACATACCTAAGACCCGATGCCAAAAGCCAAGTAACTATACAGTACAGCGACGCTGGTATTCCCGAACGCATTGACACTATCGTGGTATCTACCCAGCACGATGAGTTTGACGAGGATGAGAAAATGCTTGCGAAAATCAAGGATGACGTCATCAACATTTTGATTCCTCGTGTCAAACAGCAGATTCACTCTCAGAAAGTACTTGACCTATTTGGTCTTGACATCAAGTATTACGTGAACCCTACTGGTAAGTTCGTAATTGGAGGACCTCACGGAGATACAGGTCTTACAGGTCGTAAAATCATTGTCGACACTTACGGAGGAAAGGGCGCCCATGGTGGTGGTGCTTTCTCTGGCAAGGACTCATCAAAGGTAGATCGTTCTGCAGCCTATGCAGCCCGGCATATTGCCAAGAACATGGTTGCAGCTGGCGTCGCTGACGAAATGCTAGTTCAAGTAAGTTACGCTATCGGTGTAGCCAAGCCTATGAATATCTACGTGAACACTTATGGCCGTAGCAATGTTGAGATGAGCGATGGCGAGATAGCCAAAAAGATTGAAAAGTTGTTTGATCTGCGCCCAAAGGCCATTGAGCGTAATCTGAAATTGCGCCAGCCTATGTATAGTGAGACTGCAGCATACGGACACATGGGGCGTCAGCCAGAAGTGAAGAAGAAGACATTCACCAGTCACTACCACGAAACCAAGGAGATTGATGTAGAACTCTTCACTTGGGAAAAACTTGATCGTATAGAGGATATTCGCAAAGAGTTCGGACTATAATCCATGCTGCCACAGGATAGCATACATACCGCATTACCATCAACCATCGTTGATGATACGGTGGCAAGTCCTTCGACAAGACCGCAGACACCATATCAGGTGCTGCGGTCATTGCCGAAAGATGCCACACCTGCCCAGCAAGACTCAGCCATCCAATCGTGGTTCGAGCCGTCAGAGATTCATTATAGTGAGCAACCAGACACGCTCCACTTACCAGGGCACGATGTAGCTCGGGATTTAAAGGAAGTCAGCCTACCCCAATATTATCGAGAGAATTTCTTTTCATCAGACTCCCTTTATCATCCGGAGTTGAGTGGTGGTCGTATTGGCGTTGCGGGCGATCCGATACCTTATGCACTCCATAACGATAGTATCATCACCGGTATTTTGTTATGCAGCTTCCTGCTAATTATGTTTGGGATGTCACGCATCTCCAGTTTCATGATACATCAGGCAAAGAACTTTTTCTATACTCCAAAGGTAGAGCAGAGTTTCACAGAAACGGGTACGGAAATTAAATTCCAATTAGTATTCCTGCTGATTACCAGCTTGTTTTATGGACTTCTTTTCTTTTTCTATGCCACCCGTACTATATCTGACACCTTTATCCTATCATCAGAATACGGGCTTTTAGTAATCTATGCCATTGTCATAGTCTGCTATTTCTTGATAAAGGTCATATTGTACACTATAGTCAACAATATCTTCTTTAATCAGAGGAAAAATTTACATTTTCTAGGTACTCAGTTGTTTGTAGTAGCCTTAGAGGGGCTCTTTATGTTCCCCTTGGTATTACTCTTAACATACTTCCAACTTTCCATGCAAAATGCCATCAATTACTGCATTTTCATACTCTCTTTAGCCAAAATTCTAACATTTTACAAGTCTTACATCATCTTTTTTAAGCAAAAAGGGTGGTTTCTGCAGATTATTTTGTACTTTTGTGCCCTCGAAATGATACCTTTAGCCTTGCTTTGGGGCGGGCTCTTGGACATCACGAATATTTTGAAAGTAAATTATTAGGACACAGATGATTAAGAAGATTTTGGTTTCACAGCCCAAACCTACTAGTGAGAAGTCGCCATATTTTGATATTGCGAACAAATTCGGAGTAGAACTGATTTTCCGCCCGTTCATTAAGGTGGAGCCAATTAGTTCCAAAGATTTCCGTGCACAGAAAGTAAGCATCCTTGATTACACAGCTGTTGTATTCACTTCACGTCACGCCATCGACCACTTCTTCAATATGGCTAAGGAGTTGAGAGTAACAATCCCCGAAGACATGAAGTATTTCTGTGTCACAGAGACTATTGCGCTCTATATCCAGAAGTATGTACAGTATCGCAAGCGCAAGGTTTTCTTCGGAGAGACAGGCCGAGTAGAAGACCTTGTACCCACAATGGTTAAGCACAAGACCGAGAAGTATCTCGTTCCCATGAGCGACGTGCATAATGACAAACTCTCTCTACTGCTCGACTCAAAGAAGTTGCAGCACAAGGAGTGTATTATGTATAAAACCGTCAGCAATGACTTCACACCCGAGGAGGTTAAGTCGTTCGATTATGACATGCTGATTTTCTTCAGCCCTGCAGGTATCGAGTCACTCTGCAAGAACTTCCCCAATTTCAAACAGGGAGAAATTGCCATTGCGACATTTGGTCCCACTACAGCAAAAGCCGCTAAGGAAGCTGGACTTCGCCTCGATATTGAAGCACCCTCTGAGAAATATCCTTCAATGACAGGTGCTCTTCAGCACTATCTGCTCGAGACACAAGATTAATAATAATGATGGTGGCTCCTACTTTCAAGAAACAGGAGCGCATCGTCAGCAGTTTGCTGATAGAAACGCTCTTCGGCAAAGGTGATAGCCAATCGCTGGCAGCCTTTCCGTTGAGAGTTGTATACCTCCAGACAGAACGACGTCAGGGTTGCGCCCCTGTACAAATACTGATCAGTGTACCTAAGAAACGATTCAAACACGCTGTCGACAGAAACCGTATCAAGCGCCAAGTGCGCGAGGCCTACCGCCACCACAAAGGATTGCTCTGCAACTGTGTGCCTGAGAATCAGCAACTGCTGATCGCATTTATATGGCTTTCCGACAGACATTGCCCTACCAATGAGGTAGAAAAGCGCGTAGTCAGTATTCTACAACGCATCGCGACAAAATCATGAAATGGCTGTCTCATATCATATCTTGCCTTTTGGTACTACCTATCCGTTTTTACCAATTGTGCATTTCTCCTCTCTTAGGGCCTTCGTGCCGCTTTCAGCCGACATGCAGTGAATATGCCCGAGAAGCCATCATGAAACATGGTCCCATTAAAGGATTGGGATTAGCTATCTGGCGTATATTAAGGTGTAACCCATGGGGAGGTAGTGGATATGATCCTGTGCCCTAGAAGAGAAAAAGAGTAAAAGTTAAAAATAAGACATATGAAGAATTTTGTAGAAGAACTGAAATGGCGTGGCATGCTGGCACAGATTATGCCAGGAACTGAGGAACTGCTCCAAAAGGAGATGGTTACCGCATACCTGGGTACTGATCCCACAGCCGACTCACTCCATATCGGACATCTTTGTGGCATTATGATGCTTCGCCATCTGCAGCGCTGTGGCCATCGCCCCATTATTCTTGTGGGTGGTGCTACAGGTATGATTGGCGACCCCTCTGGTAAGAGTCAGGAGCGTAATCTGCTTAACGACGAGACCCTGCGCCACAATCAGGAGTGCATTAAGAAACAGGTAGCCAAGTTCCTTGATTTCGAGTCAAAGGAACCCAATGCCGCCATTATGGTCAACAATTACGACTGGATGAAGAATTTCACCTTCCTCGATTTTGCCCGTGAGGTTGGTAAACACATCACCGTTAACTATATGATGGCAAAGGAGAGTGTTCAGCAGCGCCTAAATGGTACAGCCCGCGATGGGCTCTCTTTCACGGAGTTCACTTATCAGTTGCTTCAAGGCTACGATTTCCTGTATCTCTATCAACATTATGGTGTGAAGTTGCAGCTTGGTGGCAACGACCAATGGGGTAATATGACCACAGGTACCGAGCTTATCCGTCGAACATTGGGCAATGAGGTTGAGACATTTGCCCTCACCTGCCCTCTCATCACCAAAAGTGATGGTAAAAAATTTGGTAAGACAGAGAGTGGTAACATCTGGCTCGACCCGGCCCGCACCACTCCGTATAAGTTCTACCAGTTCTGGCTCAACGTCAGCGACGACGACGCAGAGCGTTATATCAAGATCTTCACTTCACTTGAGAAGAATGTCATTGATGCTTTGATCGAGGAGCATAAACAAGATCCCGGCCGTCGTATTCTTCAGAAGCGTTTGGCAGAGGAGGTAACTGTTATGGTACACTCTCAGGAAGCACTTAACACAGCTATCGAAGCCTCTAATATCCTTTTTGGTAAATCTACCAAGGAAAGTCTGGAGAAACTCGACGAACAGACCTTCCTTGACGTATTTGATGGCGTTCCTCAGTTTGAAATCTGCAAGGATCAGCTCGGTCAGCCCGCTATCGAACTGCTTACTACCGCAGCTCCCGTGTTCCCTTCTAAGGGCGAGATGCGCAAGATGGTACAAGGTGGCGGTGTTTCTCTGAATAAGGAAAAAATCACCGATCAGAACCAGGCCATCACTGCTGATGACCTAATCGACGGTAAATATCTTCTGGCCCAGAAAGGCAAGAAGAACTACTATCTGCTGATAGTAAAGTAAGAAAGATATGTGAAAATTTGGCTATATGCCAAATTTTCACTACCTTTGCAACCGCAATTGGACGATGGTGTAATGGTAACACTACAGGTTTTGGTTCTGTCATTCCCGGTTCGAATCCGAGTCGTCCAACTCTAGAACAAACAACTAAAGCTTATGGAAACTAACTACGAAATAAGATACGCTGCCCATCCAGAGGATGCTAGGCACTATGACACAGCCCGACTTCGTCGTGATTTTCTGATAGACACCATATTTGCCATAAACGAGGTAAATATGATATATTCGATGTATGACCGTATGATTGTTGGAGGTGCCATGCCTGTGGGAGAAGTTTTGAAACTCGAGGCCATCGCCCCTTTAAAGGCCGAGTTCTTTACCACCCGACGCGAAATTGGCATTTATAATGTCGGCGGATCTGGCACAGTGAAGGTTGGTGATAATACTTTCTCACTCAACTTCAAGGAAGCACTATACATTGGCAGCGGCAACAGAGATGTAGTTTTCTGCAGTAATGATCCCGAGAAGCCCGCCAAATTCTATTTCAACTCTACCACAGCCCATACCGCCTACCCATGCAGGAAAATCACCAAACAGGATGCTGTTGTGGCCCACATGGGAGATCTTAAGATGTCGAACGAGCGCAATATCAACAAAATGATTGTGAATCAGGTACTGCCTACCTGTCAACTACAGATGGGCATGACCGAATTGACCCCAGGCAGCGTTTGGAATACCATGCCAGCCCATGTCCACAGTCGCCGCATGGAAGCCTATTTCTATTTTGAGTTGCCCGAGGATCAGGCTGTTTGTCACTTCATGGGGGAGCCACAAGAAACGCGCCACATCTGGCTTCACAACGAACAGGCGGTAATCTCGCCAGAATGGAGCATTCATAGCGCAGCAGCCACTCACAACTACACTTTCATATGGGGAATGGGCGGTGAGAATCTCGACTATGGCGATCAAGACTTTTCGAAGATTACTGATTTAAAATAAACTTCTAAAACAAAACAAATTATGGCAAATTTATTTTCACTCGAAGGTAAGAACGCTTGGATCACTGGCGCATCTTACGGTATTGGTTTCAACATTGCCAAGGCTTTTGTTGCTGCCGGTATCAAGAACATTATCTTCAACGACATCAATGAAGCTGCCCTGCAGCGTGGTCTTGACAACTACAAGGAGGCCGGTATTGACAATGTAAAGGGTTATGTGTGCGACGTTACCGACGAGAATGCCGTCAAAGCACTCGTAGAGAAGATTCACGCTGAAGTAGGCCAGATCGACATCCTTGTCAACAACGCAGGCATCATCAAACGTATCCCTATGCACGAAATGAAGCGCGCCGAGTTCCAGCAAGTCATCGATGTCGATCTCGTTGCTCCTTATATCGTTTCTTCAGCCGTTATTCCTGAGATGATGGAGCGTCGTGAGGGTAAGATTATCAATATATGTTCCATGATGTCTGAGCTAGGTCGTGAGACCGTGTCAGCCTATGCAGCTGCCAAGGGTGGACTGAAGATGCTGACCCGTAACATCTGTTCTGAGTATGGTGAATACAACATCCAATGTAATGGTATTGGCCCTGGCTACATCGCAACTCCTCAGACAGCACCTCTGCGCGAGCGTCAGCCCGATGGAAGCCGTCATCCATTCGATTCGTTCATCTGCGCCAAGACTCCTGCTGGCCGCTGGCTTGATCCCAGCGAGTTGGGGGGGCCCGCCGTATTCCTCGCATCTCACGCTTCTGACGCAGTGAACGGCCATGTGCTTTACGTTGATGGTGGTATTCTGGCCTATATCGGCAAGCAGCCTAAGTAATTCCGCAGGTACATAAAATAAAGGGGCTCCAATTCGGAACCCCTTAAATTTTTATTACAATTCAAAGATTACAGAGCAGCAGTGAGCTCAGCACCAGCCTTGAACTTAGCAACCTTCTTAGCAGCAATCTTAATCTTCTGCTTTGTAGCGGGGTTGATACCCTCACGAGCAGGGCGCTTGTTTACGCTGAAAGTACCAAAACCAACGAGCTGTACCTTGTCACCTTTTACGAGAGCGTCCTTAATAGCTGCTACTGTGGCGTCGAGAGCCTTCTTTGAGTCTACCTTTGAGAGACCAGCACCTGCTGCAATCTTCTCTACCAATTCTGTTTTGTTCATAATTAAGATAATTTTAATGAATTATTAATAGTAATAACTAATGTATAGTCGAATTTCAGGGCAAATATAATAGAAAGTATTTAAAGAAACAACAAAAAAACAGAAAAAATTACTTTTTTATTGAAAAATAGTTGTATTCGCCCTCTTTTTGATACAAAAAAGAGATATTTTTCGTAATTTTGCGCCCAAATCGTGCTTTAAGGCACAAAACGCGAAAATACGAAATAGAAAATATTCAAATAGTAAATGATATGATGTTCCGCATACCCCCTATTACAAAGAATCTGCTTATCATCAACCTGATTGCATTCTTTGCAACATTTGTACTCCAATTGCGAGGAATCGACTTGGCCGATATCGGCGGCCTTCACTTCTTCCTGGCCAATGATTTCCATCTGTATCAGTTGGTCACCTACCTGTTCCTGCATGCTAATTTCATGCATATACTGAGTAATATGTTCGGTCTTTGGATGTTTGGCTGCGTGATAGAGAATGTATGGGGACCCAAAAAATTCCTTTTTTATTACATTTCATGCGGAATCGGTGCCGGACTCTTACAGGAACTTGCTCAGTTAGGCTCGTTCTATATGACCATTTCGGCTCAGGATCCCAGCGTCAGCTTTGGCGAGATCTTCGCCATTGGCCACCAGTTGGGACAGCAATTAAATGCCTGGACCACCATTGGTGCCTCAGGTGCCGTCTATGCTGTCATTTTGGCTTTCGGTATGACGTTCCCCAACGAGCGATTATTCATCATACCCTTCCCTTTCCCCATCAAAGCCAAATGGTTTGTGTTGTTTTATGTAGCCATCGAGTTCTTCTCGGCTCTCGGCTCTTCTGGCGATGGTGTTGCTCATACAGCCCACTTGGGAGGCATGCTTTTCGGTTTCCTCATGATTCGCTACTGGAATCGTCATTCCAGCTCAGGTTTTGACCGCAATCGCGGCCAGCAGTTCTTCGAGAATCTGAAGCGCAACTTCGATCAGCGTCATTACAGTCAGGGGCGTTCTCATCAAAGCAACCCTAATATGCACGCTCAGCGAGGAGGTTCAGAAGAGGCCGATCGTGAGTTTAACGCCCACAAGAAGCAGAATCAAGAAGAGATTGACGCCATTCTCGACAAAATTCGCAAGAGCGGCTACGATAGTTTGACCAAAGAAGAGAAGAAAAAGCTCTTCGACGCAAGCAACGAGCGATGATTAAGCATCTCAAGTCGTTTACCATCAACCTGATGGCCGGTGCTAACGTGGCAACAGTACTGTTGATGGTGTTGGCTGGCTATTCAGACCATCTCGACCCTCGGGAGCATCCTCTCCTTTCGGTGATGGGCATGACTTTCCCCATATTCCTAATAGCCAATCTTGTGTTTCTCTTCTTCTGGCTCACATTCAAGTGGCGTAAGATATGGATTCCCATCATGGGCTATGCCGTCGTCTATGTGCCACTTACTACTTATATGCCAATCCACAAGTCACAAGAAATACCCGATGGCACTATCAAACTGATATCCTACAACGTGTGTCAGTATGGTGGCAACTACAAGTACGAATATGGTTTCGAGACAGTGTACCATTACCTGGAAGAACAGAATGCAGATATTGTATGTATACAGGAAGACGTTGACACCTGGCGACGATTTGTATTCAACTGGTATAAGAAAATCTATACCTATAACGACACCACCGTCTTCCATAAAACTTCCACTAGTATGAACGGCGTGGGCATTCACACAAAATACCCCATACTGAAGAAGGAACGCATCATGTACAAGTCAATAGGCAACGGCTCTGTTGCCTATTACCTGAAGGTACAGGACGACACCATCATCGTGATCAACAACCACTTGGAAGGCACTCATCTTTCAAATGAAGACCGAGCCAACTACAAACGTATGATCAGAGGCAAGATGGAGAAAGACACAGTGAAGACCGAAGCCTTCTTCCTACTCAAAAAACTAGGTCGATATGCCGCCAAACGAGCACCTGAAGCCGATGCCGTACATGCCTATATTGAGGCACATCGTGAGTACCCCATCATCGTGTGTGGCGACTTCAACGACAACCCCATCAGCTACTCCCGTCGCACTATTTCACAAGGGCTTACCGACTGTTATAAAGAAACAGGCTGCGGCATCGGTTTGTCATATAATCAGAAAGGCTTCTTTGTGCGCATCGACCATATTCTGTGCTCTGACCATTTTAAACCCTACAACTGCACAGTTGACAACAAAATGGACGCAAGCGACCATTATCCCATCATTTGCAACCTAAAATTGACTCCTAAACAATAAAAAAACAGCGAAAATCGCCGATTTATTTTTCATTATGTAAAAAAATGCCTATATTTGCACGCTAAAAATGTACGCGAACAGAATTAATAATAAATAAATAACAACAAAAATCAAAATGCAAAACAAAGGAATTGTAAAATTTATCGCAGTGCTTCTGATTCTCGTGTGCTGCTTCTACCTTTCCTTCTCATTCGTAACGCGCCATTACGAAAGTAAGGCTGCGGCTATGGGCGAGGAGGCAGGTGCGGAGTACCTCGACTCAATCAAGAACGAGAAGGTGTATATGGGCATCTACTCACTGAAGCAGTGCCGTGAGATGGAGATTGGCCTGGGTCTTGACCTGAAAGGCGGTATGAACGTGATCCTTGAGGTATCAGTACCCGATGTAGTCGACGTGCTCGCCGACCACAAGCAGGACGCTGCCTACAAGAAGGCCATGGAGCTCGCCAAGAAGGAAGAGGAGACCAGCCAAAACGACTTCATCTCTCTCTTCGTAAAGTATTGGAAGCAGGAAGGCAACGGCCGTCCCCTCGCCGCCATTTTCGCTACTCAGCAGATGAAGGGCAAGGTGAGCACACAGTCAAGCGACTCTGAGGTAGAGGCCGCTCTGCGTGCTGAGGTACAGAGCGCCGTTGACAACTCATTCAACGTAGTTCGCAACCGTATCGACAAGTTTGGTGTTGTTCAGCCAAACATCCAGAAACTCGAAGGCCAGAGTGGCCGTATCATGGTCGAGATGCCTGGTATCAAGGAGCCTGAGCGTGTTCGTAAGCTTCTCCAAGGTTCTGCCAACCTCGAGTTCTGGGAGACTTATAACTCACAAGAAGTGACACCGCTGTTGGCTCAGCTCAACCAGCGTTATGCTGCTCAGGGTGGCGAAGCAGTTGACTCTGCTACCGTTGCTGCCGACACGACAGCTGTCGACACTGCCAAGGCTGTCGCTGCTGGCGACCTCGCTGCCAAGCTGGCCAAGAAAGACAACAAGGCTGCTGATTCTAAGGCTGCTGAGCTGGCCAAGAAGCAGAATCCCCTGTTTTCTGTCTTCCAGCCCACACAGGGCAACACCCTCGCTGTCGTTGGTTATGCCAACGCTCGCGATACTGCCGAGATCAACAAGATTATCTATAGCGATATTGCTGCGCGCATTTTCCCATCAGAGCTGAAACTCCGCTGGGGTGCTAAGGCCGAGGACTTCGGCGGTCAGGACACTAAGGGCGACATCTTCGAACTCTATGCTCTGAAGATTACAGAGCCCTCAGGCCGCGCTCCGCTGGAGGGTGATGTCATCACCAGCGCCAAGGACGACTTCGACCAGATGGGTCACCCCTCTGTATCAATGCAGATGAACTCTGACGGTGCTCGCCGTTGGAGTCAGATTACCAAGCAGAACATCGGCAAGGCCGTGGCCATTGTACTCGACGACGCTGTTTACTCTGCTCCCCGCATCCTGACTCAGATTGACGGAGGCAACTCTCAGATTACTGGTAACTTCACTATCGAAGACACCAAAGACCTAGCCAACACGCTGAACTCCGGTAAGATGCCAGCTCCTACCCGCATCGTGCAGGAGGAGGTTGTTGGTCCTTCACTGGGTGCTCAGTCAATCCAGCAGGGAATCATCTCGTTCATCGTTGCCTTCGTACTGCTGATGATCTACATGATCTTGCTGTACGGTTTCATTCCTGGTATCCTTTCAGATATCGCACTGCTGTTCAACCTGTTCTTCACACTGGGTATCCTCACCTCGTTCCAGGCCGCTCTTACCATGCCTGGTATCGCCGGTATCGTGCTCACACTGGGTACTGCTGTGGATGCCAACGTGCTGATTTACGAGCGCATCAAGGAAGAGCTGAAGAAGGGTCTGGGTGTTAAGGAGGCTCTCAACAAGGGTTACTCTAACGCCTTCAGCGCTATCTTCGACTCAAACTTCACATCACTGATCACAGGTATCATTCTGCTCTATTTCGGTACAGGTCCTGTAAAGGGCTTCGCTACCACTTGGATCATCGGTATCGTTTGCTCATTCTTCACAGCCGTTTACCTCACACGTATCGTCTATGACTACATGCTGAAGAAGGACAAGTGGACCAACCTGACTTTCGTAACAGGCTATTCTAAGAATCTGATGCAGAATGCCCACTATAACTTCATGGGCACCTATAAGAAGTCGTTCGTTGTTTATGGTGTGTTCGCCATTCTGTTCTGCATCTCATTCGCCGTTCGCGGTCTGAGCCAGAGCATCGACTTCACTGGTGGTCGCAACTATGTTGTAACCCTCGACAAGGTGACTCCTGTTGAGGAGGTTCGTCAGGCCATGGCCGGTGCCTTCATCAACACCATGGGCGAGAAGGCCAATCAGGAAGCTAACACTTCTGTCATCGCCCTCGGTACCGATGGTAAGACTGTTCGTATCTCTACCAACTGGGATATCGAGTCAAACAATCCTGAGGTCGACGACCAGGCAGAGACCATTCTCTTCAACACTCTGAAGAAAGCAGGCCTCGTAAGCCAGGCAAATGTCGACGCCTTCAAGAACCCAGATGTTCGCGAGGGTGGTTCAATCATCTCTTCTCAGAAGGTAGGTCCTTCAGTAGCTAAAGACATCACCTATGGTGCTATCATCAGCGTGCTGATTGCTCTGGTAGCCATCTTCCTCTACATCCTGCTGCGCTTCCGCAACCTCGCCTTCTCAGTAGGCGCCATCGTTGCGCTGGCCCTCGATGCTTTGGTAGTACTCGGTCTCTACTCTGCCCTGTGGGGAATCCTGCCCATGTCGCTCGAGATCGACCAGGTATTCATCGGTGCCATCCTGACCGTGATTGGTTACTCTATCAACGATAAGGTGGTAGTATTCGACCGTATCCGTGAGAACATCGGCCTCTATGGCAAGCGCGACCGTCAGCAGCTGTTCAACGATTCGCTGAACCAGACGCTGGCTCGTACCATCAACACCTCAGTAACGACCTTGATCGTACTGCTGGCCATCTTCATTCTCGGTGGCGACAGCATCCGTTCATTCTCGTTTGCAATGATTTTGGGTGTTGTATTCGGTACCCTGTCTTCACTCTTTATCGCTGCTCCCACAGCCTACCTGACTATGGGTCGCACCATTAAGGAAGACACCGCAGAAACAAAGTAAATAATTTCTTTTTCAAGAAGAACATACTACTGCTCGGGGCTGCAGTCCACTATGGACTGCAGCCTTTTTATATTCACAACAACGTCATCCACACCCTGTTACAAGCTGCCTGTAACACCATTACAAGCCGCCTATACTATCGTTACAAAACGTTTGTAACGGGCAGTATCATTCATCACAAATCTGCATTCTGGTAAGTTTCTCATGGTACCCCGACCGAGAATCGAACTCGGAACTAAGCTTTAGGAGAGCCTTGTTATATCCATTTAACTATCAGGGCGTGTGGTTTTCGGATGCAAAGATAAGAAGTTTTTATGGGACTGCCAAACTAATGGGCGACTTTTTGCTGGAAGGCATCGAATTGGGCTTGGCCGCTGTTGCCATAGCAGAACAATCCTACACGGATGCCCTTCCAATAGCCTGAATGCATGGAGAACGCAGAACCTGCAGGCTGGTAATGCAGTCCATCAGTGCTGTAATAGAACTGGTGGCTGTTGGCCTGACAGTCGTTAGTAATGCGAAGCCATAGCTTTTGGAAGCACCCCTTCTGGACAAGGGTATGCTGCCCATCGACTTCGATAAAAACGCCTTCTTTGCAGAGACCAACGCCTCGGAACTGTTTGCCAGAGCAGAAAAGCCCCGCATAATTATCACCTGAAGTCTCAACCATCGTAAGACTTTCACTCTGATAACCTACGACTTTCTGCGTCAACATATTATGACTGACCATCAGACAATCGGCAGGCAGAGCCTTAAGCGTGAGCCAGCCCTTACGGGCTGTGAGGCTCCAATGAGTATCGACAGGGTTGTGGTTCCACTGCCATTGGAGGCCGAGAGAGGTCGAAAAGTCGTCAGAGGTCTGAGGCAGGAAGACTGTAGCCGATGGAATGGGCTTTTCCCATGAAGCGACAGGCTCACCAATGTCGTTTCCATCGAAATCGACGCCCATCAGTGGCCAGTCGGCTTCCCAACGAGCGGGCTGCAGATGGACCACACGTCCCAAGACGGGCGTCTCCTGGAAATGGTAGAACCACCAAGAGCCATCAGGGGCATCGACCAAAGCACCTTGATGAGGACCATTCACACGGGTAGAGCCTTGTTCGAGAACAACACGGCGCTCGTATGGACCATAGATGTTCTTAGAACGAAGTGCAGTCTGCCATCCCTGGCCTACGCCGCCCTCAGGAATAATAAGATAGTACCAGCCGTTGCGCTTAAAGAATTTGGTTCCCTCGGCCACAGGGCCTTCGTAGACGGTCTGGCCTTCGTCGAGCAAGGTCTTACCGTCAACCGACATGCGATGGACGATGATAGGGCCCGCGCCACGACGGCTACGCCCTAAGTAGGCTTGTCCGTCTTCGTCCCAGAAAGGACAAGGATCCTCCCATCTCTCGACACGTTTCACCAGATGGAGCGGCGCCCAAGGGCCATGAGGATTGTGGGCGGTGGTCATATAAAGTCCCTCGTCGGGGGTGCAGAAATAGACGTAGTAAAGACCGTTGTGATAGCGGATGGCTGGCGCCCACGAGCCGCCGGCATAGTGTTGGTTATCATCCCATCCCGGCTCATCGAAGCGGCGGTATATCTGACTGATATACTTCCAGTTGACCATATCATCGCTCTCAAGTACTTGCATGCCAAGGAAATGGAAGTCGGAAGCAACCATATAATATTTTGAGCCCACTCGGATGACATCAGGATCGGAGAAGTCTACATTAAGCACGGGGTTGCGATAGGTGCCGTCGCCTTGGTCGCCCCATCCTTCAACATCGTCATTCACAAAGTCTGGACGTATATCGGGCTGTTCTGTCACAATCTCAATATTCGAGAACTTCACATTGCGAGCATGGCGCACAAAAAAGCCTTTGGCAGGCAGGTTGCCCCACATGGTGGCTTCTGGATAAGCTTTTTCTTTCTCGTCGCGGATGGTATCGCTAATTTGTGCCATTTCATCGGCTTTGACACCCCCTTTATGATAGAGTGATATGTTTGAGAGCGAGACATTACGAACAGGATGACCAGGCAGTCCAGTGATACTGCAGCCCATGGAGCCCGCATGGCGAATTTGGATGTTATTGAGGTGGACGCCATCAATGTGCCCCACATGATTGATGGGTACAATGGTTTCCATATTGGCGCCACTGGACAAGTAGCCACGTCCACGATTGCCTAGACGGATGAAGATGGGTGACTCTGTGCCCTCGACGGTGAAATCGGAGATATTGACATTCTCAAGCACACCCCCATCGACAATTTCAAGCGAGATGGCAGAAGAACCTATCCACTGGCCGAAAAACTTCTCCTTCTGATCAGCACTAGGCTTCACCACAATGCCAGAGATGTTGACGTTACGAAAACCGCCATTGGTCTCTGTGCCCAGTTTCACGGCATTGCAGTGGCTCGACACCACACAATCGTTGATGCGAATATTCTCGCAAAGACGAGGCGATGTGCTCTTGAGCGTAATGCCGTCATCGTCGCTATCGGCCATCATGCCTCGTACAGTTACATCGTGACAGCCATCGATGTCGAGAGCATCATTATTATAGTTATTACGGTTAAAAACCCTGATTCCATCGATATGCAGACGGTCGCAGGCCAGATAGTGCTGCATCCAGCAGCCACTGTTTTTAAGGGTAACGTCCTTAATTGTAATATCCTGACTCTGGATAAAGCGAATGAGATGGGGGCGCGTGATACCTTCGTCATTCCAAGACAGTTTCTCGAAAGCACGCCCCTGCCCGTCGATGATACCATAGCCATCGATAACTATATTATGTACCGAGTCGGCATAGATCAGCTGAATGGTCTCTGTCTGGGTTCGGAGGGATACATAGCTCGATTTCATCGGGCGATAATCTTTCAGATCAGTAGAACCCAAGACAACTGCGCCATGATCAAGATGGAGATGGACATTGCTTTTCAGTACAATGGTTCCTATCCTGAAAAGGCCTGCAGGAATTACAACACGACCTCCACCTTTTTCAGAACAGCGGTCGATGGCTTTCTGAAAAGCCTCCGTACTATTTACCCCAGCATCGCTGGTGGCTCCATAATCTACAACATTATAATCGGCAGCCCTACAGATGAATGCCGGAATCAGGAGAAGTGTTGTTAGCAGATGTCTCATAATATGTTGGCTATACGTTTCAATGCTTCTTCCAAACGGCTACGCTGTGTGGCAATGTTGAAGCGGACATACCCCTCGCCCGTCTGAGGACCATACATCGTACCAGGATTTATCCACACCTTTGCCTCGTTCAACAGACGGTCGCATAACTGCTGGGCGGTAATGTCCATGGCAGAAATGTCAACCCATGGAAGATAGGTGCCTTCGAGGCGACAGAGTTTCCACTGGGGCAGTCTTTCCTCGATGAAATCGCGCAAAAAGCAGTAGTTCTTCCAAAGATACTGGTTCAATTCGTCAATCCACTCTTCGCTCTCGTTATAGGCTGCCTTTAAGGCTACAGGACCAAAAGGATTCAGGTCGCACACCTCGTTAATATTGATGGCACGATCCAGTCGGCGACGCCATTCAGGTTGTGCACAGATGATATTAGCGGCCTGCAAGCCAGCAATATTGAACGACTTGGAGGGAGAGTTAAGTATGACACCATTCTGACGACACTTGTCGTTCACAGCAGCAAAGGGTTGGAACTTGTAGCCTGGCATGATAAGTTCACAATGTATCTCGTCGCTCACCACCTTGACACTGTACTTCAGACAGATATCATTCATGCGTTCCAGTTCTGCTTTAGTCCACACACGCCCACAGGGATTGTGGGGGTTACAGAGCAGGAAAACAGTAGTTTTCTCGTCGGAACACTTGACTTCGAAATCGGCCCAGTCTACTTCAAAGGTATCGCCAACCCGCTTCAATGCTGTCTCAAGCACTTCACAACCATTATTTCGAACAGAAGAGAAGAAGCAGTTATAGTCAGGCGAAAGGATAAGAACCTTTTCGCCTGGCATGGTTAATGCTTTGATTGCGACCGACATAGCTGGAACAACTCCAGTAGTATAGAGTATCTCTTCACGCTGGATGGACCACTTATGGCGACGCTGAAACCATGAGATAATAGCTTCATAATAGTCTTCCTCAACAACGGTATAGCCAAATACCCCATGAGCAGCCCGCCTTTTCACGGCATCAAGGATAGCTGGGGCAGCCTTAAAGTCCATGTCTGCAACCCAGAGGGGAATCACGTCGGCCGAGGGACTTTCATCCCACTTCACACAGCCCGTAGCTCTGCGCTCTACTTCTTCATCGAAATTATACTTCATTTCCTAGTTTCTATTACGCAATTATTCGGTTGGCGCACATTCTCATCGATGGTAATACTACCGATGGAATCGGCAATAATGTGTCCAGATGTAGGATTCTTGATATTCTCAATATGGCCTTTAATATCTGCCTCGACGGTGGAGTACTCAAACATACGGTCACATGCTGCGTCGATAGTACAGTTCTCGAGCACCAGGTTCTGGGTGTAGCACAGTAACTGTTCACCTGCCAAATGACAATTCACAAGTCGTACGTTCTTGGAGTGCCAAGCCAGATACTCGCCATCGAGCACTGAGTCATAGACAGTTACATTCTCGCACTCCCAAAAAGAGTCTTTTGTCAGGATCTTAGCGTTATGAATCTCCACATTCTTGCAATACTGGAACACGTACTTTGAGTCGCTCTCAAGCCCATCGACATAGATATTCTCTGAGAACATGAAGGGATAAGTGCCTCCATGTAACTTGACGTTCTTGATCTTAATACCATTCACCTTCCAGAAAGTCTCGTCAGCATCGGTAATCTCCACATTCTCAAGTTCTAAATTCTTCATCTCGCGAAAGAACTTCGGGCCATCGATACGCGAATTCTTCATCACTAAATCGTTTGTATACCAGATGGCAGAACGAGAATCCATGGCAAAATAACAATTCTCAATATAGGCACCATCGACATGCCACCAGGGATACTTACCATAAAACTTGCAATCGTGTGCTTCCATGTTCTGGCACTGCTTGATACCAGATTCGCCATCAGTGATTGTTACATTCTCCAATCGTAAATCATGACAGGCGAACAAAGGACGCTCGCCGCCGAATTTCTCATCTTTTATTAGTTTCATTGTTTTGTATTGTTTTATTCGGCGACAAAGATACAAATAAAAATCCGTAATCGGTTCACATCGACTACGGATTCTATAACCTATTTAAAGGTTTTTAATATGTTAGAGAGAGATTTATCATCGTTTGGCAATCAGACGACTATCGAGCGGCTCCATCACAACCATGCGACTTGAGAGGAACATATTGTCCTTTGCCTCATTCATTTTATAGGTTCTGACCGTTGTAAGACTGGGAGCAACAGAGCGATATAGCGTAACCTCGGCAGGCAGGTCATAGGCCTGTTTCTCGGCATTCCACTTGCAAGTCTCCATGTTGTAGCCGTTCTTATAATACTTGTAGTTGTGACAGAAATCGTTCACCCAATCCTTGCGGCCCTCATCCCAGCGCAATACTTCGCGGGTGGTAAGACGACCTTGCTCGTCGTACTCGTAACGATACTCCATCTTGGCACACACTTCATTGTCAGCCTTCTGCTCGTAGACTTCAATTCTGTGGATCACACCATCCTCCAGATCTGAGTTGTACAGATAGGGGGCATTCACGTCGTTAGCGGCGTTGAAATACATCGTGAGAACTGTTGCGATAGTGATAATTGATTCCATATCTCAAATATTTTAATTGTTACTACATCTGTTTGACGTTGCAAAGGTAAGAAAAGTTGCAGAGGCATTAAGTTATCAGAATGTTATCTTTAGGTTAAATCCGAAACTCCATGTTAACAAACTATAAAAACGGCGTCTTCGATGCAGTATTTCACCACCCTCACACATTATATTAATAAGAAGGGGATTATTTTATTAATCATAAAGATATGGAAAAGAGAATCTTATTATGGATGGTCGCAATGCTGACGCTTTGCAGTTGCTCTACAAGCGACAATATTTACGATCCTATTTCGCTATCCAAAGTGTCTCATAGCGATTGTGAGAGTCATATTCGGACACGTGGCGAATATGCGCCAAAGTTGAAGCTCACCTATAATAAGGCCAGCAAGACCATTACTGGTGAGTATATTAACTACACCCTGAACTGCGATTATACCAATGCAGGCATCAATATTGACCAAGATGTCAACGGGGCACTTGTCTTAAATCCTTGGGATGACAGTGAGGGCAAAGCCAACTGCATCTGTCATATAAACATCTACTTCACCATCCATAACGCTACCATGCCAAGATACCATCTCATCCTAAACCGCCAAAAAGTTATCATCCATGAAGGAGACGGTTCCATACGCGAAGAGATTTGGACAGACTACGATGGTGTTATTTCCTTCTCAACCCAGAATACA
>Ga0265299_10001223_pt1 | contig 30053 bp, 26 predicted proteins | sample AusTroGonzalo_MG_4_FD_193485 | JGI IMG/M metagenome (GOLD analysis project Ga0265299, IMG submission 193485) | Bovine rumen microbial communities from tropical cattle in Woodstock, Queensland, Australia - Gonzalo_02 | ecosystem: Host-associated > Mammals > Digestive system > Stomach > Rumen ... | reverse complement strand
AGGATTTACGCCAGAAATAGCTTTTAATAGTTTATAAGCTATCATACTTATTATATCATCTTTATAATCAAGAATAAAAGTATGAGTTTCAAATTTATCTTTATAGGTCTGTACAAAATCATTCATAACTTGCTGTATTCTCCAATTGGTTTCAGCTTCATAGCCATAACCACATGAATAGAACATATTCAAGTTATAATGTTTTATTTTTTGTGTCAGAATATTCATTGTTTAACCTCCACTTGTTCATATTTTCAATATAATTATAACATATTAGGAATTAAAAGTCAAGTGTTTGGTTGAGGAGGATAAAATGGAAATAAAATATAGAATTAAAAGAGATGTCGTATCTCGCGCGGCGGCACAACTAAGTTGGAAATTAAGTCAGCTTCATTCATCTATTCATCTTCTTGGTAATGACAGAGTAGTTAATGGTAAGTCTCTTGTCGGAATATTAAGTGCTTCTTATAGAATGGGAGACGAGGTTACTATTACTTTTGATGATGAACAGGACTTGATTAAAATAAAAGAAATCTTTAACGAAATAGGAGGAGAAATAAATGAGAATTAATGATTTTAACGGTACTGGTTTTGATTCAGTAATTGAGCCAAGCATGATTACTAAGATTGCCGCAGAAAATAAACCAGAGCCAGTAGTTCAGAACGTGTCAGTAACTCCAACTACAGAAGCAATTGAAGTTGAAGCTGATGAAGGAAAAGTTCTTGGCAAAGTAACTGTAGCAGGCGTTACAGCGGCAATTGACGCAAATATTATAGCAGAAAACATTAAGTCTGGTGTAACTATACTTGGAGTAGAAGGAACTTATACTGGCGAATAATTTAAAAAAAGTGAGGTGATTTAATGCAAATTTATGACAAAAATGCACCTGGCTTTGACTCAGTAATTGAACCATCTCGTGTAGCAAAATTTGAAAATGCTGGTGCAGGAGGCGGCACAGGAACTCCTTTAACTCCCGCTCAGCAGGCCGCGGTAGACTCAGGAATAACAGCAGAAAAAGTCGCAGAATATGACGAAACATCTACTTGGGTTGAGTCAAAAGAAAAGACAGGTATTATACCTCCGGAACCACCACCACCAACACCAACAGAAGAGATTATTGTTGATATTACTCAACAAGTTCTTGATGCAGGTTGGGTTATTGGAAAAGACGGAGATGTAACAAGAGGATGTGCTCCTGTTAAATATGATAATGAATCTTATTGGAATTATGATGATTTTGCATTTATAAAGTCAAGTAATATTATTGACCTTTTCCCCGATGGAGATACTTCATACACACATATAGAAACTACTTTCCCTGCTTTCAGAGGTTCAAGTAATACTCCTTCTTTTGCTTTAGTATTCCTTTCAGAACTTCCAGAAGGATATAGCGATGTTGCAAATGCAAATCCAGGTTGGCCTGTTGATATAGGTCCTACTGAGCCTGACCCAGGTAGAATGAATGCTTATGTAATGGGTTATACTTATAACTCAATTACTGCTGCAAATCCGAAAACTGGTGAAGTCCAGATTAAACGTATTGCAATACCTCCTGGTGCTAAATATGTAAAAGCTTTATGGTATACAGATGGAGCATTAGCAGCAGGTGGATTGGATTATTGGAATGGCGATAAACCTTCTATAAATGACTTCTATATGAAGAAGATTAAACCAGGCTCATACATAAATCTTACATCAATGTTTAATTTTGAACAAGGTAAGGGTATGATGTTTACAGCTTCAAAACTTAGTGGACATTATTATGTTAAAACAGACACAACAGTATTTGCAGAAAGCCAAGCAGTTAAAATTCAGAATAGCGATAATGAATATCAGAAATTGAGAATTACAGTTCCTCGTTATACTGCTGGTGCAGGAGGCAGCACAAATTATTGTGTAGTATTTTTAACTGAGGTTACTGCTGACTATAGTGAAGATGAATGGGAAAGTGGCGCAGGTGGTCCATATCCAATGGAATACTTTGTTATGGAAAATTATACATATCAACTTCGTACTGCTCCATCATCATTAGGCAATGGATATGGTTCAACAGAAGAAGTTGAATTAGATATACCTTCAAATGCAAGATATGTTAAAGCAATTTGGTTTAAAGACACATTTGAGAATTGGGAAGGACGTGGAGAAGTCGAGTTCTCATGTTATGCGGAGAAAGATATTGCACCAACCCTTCCAAAACAAATTCTTACAACAGAAGTTTATTCAGCGGCAATGAACAGTGAAGTTACAACTCTTGATGATGGTCATGTTTCAACAACTCAGGAAAAGAGATTCGTAGTCGTTCTTCCAAAGAACTATTCACATACTGGTAAACCTTCTAAGGTATTAATGGTATGCCACGGCGGCACAGGAGAAGTCCGTGCAGACGGATATTGGTATCCTGGCGACCAGGCAGACATGTATGATACAATGAATATGTTCCGTGAGAATGGATATGTAATCTTTGACGTTGATAAGGACAACACTTCACTTAATCAATGCTATGGTTCTCCAGTAATACTTGAGGAATACTACAATGCATTTAAGTGGATACAAGAAAACTACAACGTAGAAGATAAACTCAGTATCTACGCTATGTCAATGGGAACAAACACAGCATTTAACTTCGTAAATCTTTATAGACCACTTGTTAAGGCAGTACTTATTACTGGACCAAGAACAGGTGTTGCTAATGATAATTTTTCAAATATGAACTCAAATGCACTTGCAAACTTTGGTGCAACAGCTGTAGATATTGAACAGAAATTCTATCCATTCAATATTCTCGGACAGATTATTACTCTTCCTGATGGACAGAATACTATTTTAAGTGTAACTCGTAACGTTCCTCCAACAAAGATTATCGCTCTTGATTCTGATAGAGATGGTACTCAGTGGACAGAGGGTTACGATGATGTTGCTGAAGCTCTTCATAATGCAGGAAACTTCGTTGTTGTAAGAACTGTTGATACTACATTAACCCATGCTGAACTTTGCCACCTGTCAGCAGATGCATTACGTACTGAGGCAATTGACTGGTTCAATAAGTATGGTAAATAATTAAATAATAAAAATAGTTGTTCTGGCTCAGTTGAAATTCCCTTCACTTCAACATACAATTATTTTTATTCCAATAAAGCGCCACTCTTATGAGTGGCGTTTCTTATTTAAAAGATTAGAGAAAACATTAACCCATTCTACTTAATAATGAACCGTAGAGGTTAATTTTAATTAAAGGAGGAGATTTAATGGGAATCAATACATATGCTTGTTATGAAATAACAGCAGATGCAGATGAAGATATAATTCCTAAGCTTTTTGAGCAAAAGGGAGAAAACCCTGTTCCAAGTCTTAGAAAAGTAAGATTTATCGGCTTTGAGGCAACAGCAGGTACAACAATAAAAATAAATGGACAGCCAAACAAAGTTCCTTCAAGCGGAAAGTTTTTTACTCCATATCAGAATGAACAGTTCTGCATGGATATATATAATCTTTCATTTGATGAGGGGTGCACGGCACTTGACGTTTGGGTCATATTCTGAGGTGATTAAATGGGATTCAATCCTTTCGATGATTATGGTAGTGGAGGCGGAACCCCTGCCACTCTAATCGAAAAAGATATAAACATAAATGGAGTATATATAGCAAGTGAAGATGAGGCAAATGGATATTCCAAAGTTGTAGTATCTGTTCCCAATACATACGTAGCAGAAGACGAAGGAAAAGTTGTTAGTAATGGAGCTCTTGTTGCTCAAGGCTCTACGACAATAGTAGATAACGGCACAATTGATACAACTTTATATAATAGCATAACAATAAATGTTCCGCAAGCGTTGCCAGATAATGCATTAGCTCCAATATTTACAAACAATGTCCAGATTATAACTGGAAACGTTGAGGAGGTGCAGTAAATGGCAACAGTTCAAAATTTTGAAAATATGAGAAGTATTAGTGATATGCAAAATGTTATTTCATTCTTAAGAAATAACTGGACATGGGCGGCGGAAGAGGATTCACCAAAACCAAGTAACCCAAGTTATACTTATAATGGAAAGATATTTTACCTCGATGCAGAAAAGACAAAGGGCGTAAACATATTTGTAAGAAATGGAACAAATGATGTAAATATTAATCCTTATTTCAAAGGAAATCATTATCATTATGCTCCTAATGACCAAACTGTATCATCAGCTCATCCTTTTTCTATGAAAATCGAGATTACAAGTGATGCATTGATAATAAGTTGGAAGTATGAGTCTGCAACTTTAACTGCTGCTAATTGCGAGAAGATGATAGTGCACAATGCTATAAATCCAAATACAAATGCAACAGAACAAGTTCTTTCCTATATCGGTAGTAAAAGTTCTAATAACGTATCTGCAATGTATGCTTCAGATATACCAACACCTGGAGATATTTCTGAACAGAATAGCAATACTAATGTTAATGGTAAGTATACAGCATTAATTAACTTATATACTCCAAAATCAAGCTTTGTAGCAACAAATGTTTATAAGTCAATGTTTATGGAGTTATCCGCTTGGTCATTCGGTGATGTAATGTTAAATGGACACCGTTATAGAATGAGTGGCTCAATATTTGCATTAGATGAGTGAGGTGAGATAAATGGCAACAGTACAAACATATACCGTATCGCGTGAACAAATGTGGAGCACGCTTATTCCTTATCTTGAAAATAATTGGACATGGAAAGGTGGAGTGACTAAAACAGGTAATGGCAGCATAGGCAGTACTGCATATTTTTATCTTGACGAAGATAAAACGATAGGCTTGTACTATTTACAAGGACAAACAGGTATGTCTGCTTCAAATATAAGCATACGCTTTAATGGAACAGACTATCATTCAGTTGAACTTGCTTCAAACTCAACATTTGAAATTGAAATTACAAATACTGCACTAATTCTTAGTTTTATAAGCGGTTCAAATTCTATTAGTGCATCAAACTGTCACAAGATAATTGTTCATAATGCGATAAATCCTAAGACAAATACTACCGAACAAGTAATCTCATATGTCGGAAATTTAAGTTCTGGCAATGTATCTGCAATGTGTGCAAGTGATGTAATAACACCGGTAGATATGACAGAACAGAATGGTGGCGCAAATGTAAGCTCTGCACAAAGTGTATTTGTTCAGCTTTGTAATAAAGCTTCAGACTTCATTGCGACAGATGTATGTAAATGCTTATGTACATCATTATCAGGTTGGTCATTCGGTGATGCAATGATTGATGGTCATAGATATAGAATGAGCGGTTCAATATACGCTCTTGATGAATAAAAGGGGTGAGATAAATGCCTTTAACAGCTGATAGAACATATACTTGGAATGGTTTGAAAGTATATGAATATCTTTTAACAAACCATAACCCATATGGCATTGATATGCCTTATGCTAATCTTCCTGCTGTGCCGCTCGGCGTAACAGTTCATAATACCGAGGCTATTTCAGTTGCAGCTACAACAACTATGGCAGAGCAGTATACTCGTGCAACAGTCAATGGTAACATGAATGATGTTCGTGTTCACTTCTATGTTGATGATGTCTGCGCTTGGCAGAACCTTCCATTTACATTAAGTGGTTGGCATGCAGCAGATGGCGGCGGAAATGGTAATATGAAAACTATTGCTATTGAAGTTATTGGTAACTCTGCAAAAGCAGAAGCTAATGCCGCTAAGCTTGTAGCATATTTACTTAATAAATATAACCTTAATGTAGAGAATAATCTCTTTACACATACTCACTGGCTTAATGTTCGTGATGGTATTACAGGAAGCAATGACTACTTGAATACTCGTAAGCACCCATACAAGTGGTGTCCAATCTATATCCTTCCTCACTGGGGAGACTTCAAACAAGCTTGTATTAATGAGCTAAATAAGTTGAAGGGCGGCACAGTACAGCCTGCAAAGGAAATGTATCGTATCCGCAAAGAATGGGCAGATGTTAAATCACAGATTGGTGCATTTACATCACTTGAAAATGCTAAGAAAGCTTTGAAGGAAGGTTATAAAATCTTCAATTCAAAGGGTGAAGTTGTTGATGTTAATGCTAAGACTGAGGAAAAGCCAGTTGAGCAGAAGCCAGTTGAGCAGAAACCTGCTGAAGTTAAACCTGCCGCACCAAAGGTAGAAGAGAAGAAGATAGATATTATCTATCAGGTAGCTACTACTGGTTGGTTTAGTCCAGTTACAAATTGCAATGATACAGACGACAACGGCTATGCAGGTATAGAGAACAGACCAATTACAGCACTTGCTGCAAAGGTAACACAAGGAAAACTCCACTACCGCGTTCACCTTAAGTATGGCGGATGGCTCAGTTGGATTACTGACTATGACCTTAATAACCTTTATACTGGTTTTGCTGGATTCCCACCAAATCAGATAGATGCAATTCAGATGTATCTTGAGGGTGTTGATGGTTATGAAGTAGAGTATAGAGTTTCAAGCACAAATAGCAATGGCTATTATTCTTGGGTTAAGGGTCTTGAAGACTATGCTGGTATATTCTATATGCCAATAGACAAGGTTCAGGCAAGAATAATTAAGAAATAACATTAAGGGGAAAGTATTAGACGCTTTCCCCTATTTTTCTACTTATAAATAGAAATAGAGCCTATGGGCTTTTATTAAAGGAGGGATAAAAATGACAGAAGGTATTCTTACAGTTTTGGGTCTTGGAACACTTAGTCAGCTTAGCTTAATGGCTTTCTTGACATTACTCGTGGTTCAGACATTAAAACAGGTTGTCCCAAAGAAATTCCCAACTCAGCTTCTTACAATAATAGTTGCTCTGGTCGTAGCTATACTTCTTCCTATGGTTCTTCCAGGCGCAGTTATTACCGTAGCTTCTGTTATCGCAGGTATCTTTAATGGTCTTGTCGTTGCTTTCATTAGCATGAATGGTTTTGACTCATTAAAAGATATTTGGAACAGAATAAAGAACGGAAAGGAAGATGACAACGATGGCGGATTACAGTAATTTTTCTGATTTCTTATTAGCCTTGATTAATGGCGGTGACGAACACTTCACCGCCGATAATTTTAGCAGTACAGCTTTAGGAAGATTTGCTTCTATGCAGCCTCAGTTCTGGAACTGGATGACAGAATGGATGACTAAAGAAGGCACACAGATGCAAGGCTGGCTAAATCACTGGTTTATAAGAAGAGGGGATATGGACGAAAATAAAAAGAGTGTTATGGGCTATATCTCTCAAAAAGCAGATAAGGGCTTTAAGGTAAAAGAGTTCTTTAATGATAATGAAATGCCTGAGCATTGGAATGAGTCAGTTCAAAGTTTAATTGATGAATTTAATAGAATGATGGGCAATGATATAGAGGGCGGCCGCATTGGTACAACAGATTTCTTTATTGAAGATATTCTTCATGCTGATGCAGGTAATGACTATGGTAAACTTCATCCAACTGAACCTATAGAAGACCAGCATAATGCTGACCTTCATTGGGTGAGACCTTGGAGAAATATTGATGGCGATAGTTATAGTAAAGTTCGAGACTTAGATGCTATTGTTTCAGTATTAAATAGTAACCACCATTCTCAGTATACAAGAGCTCCACTTAATGCAGATGCTTTTAATGAGGAACTTGAAAATCAAAACCCAATCATTGAGGGCTTAACTGGTATTCCAGATGTATTCCCAGTTGATGGCGGCGACGGCCTAATTAATGCTCTCGATGCTTCACAATTATTAGCTTATATCAACAGAGGATATGGAGATTTAACTCCTGCTCAATATTATAACTTAATGCAAAGACTTGATATATTCAGAGAAGGTACTCCTGCCCCACTTCAAGTTGTTGCTTCTTATACATTAAGTTATTATGCCTATGCTTCAACAGGCGGCGAATTGAGCTTCCCTGAGTGGATAGAGCTTCGTAGAATGGGTGTTAAAGATGAGGATATGAAAGCTAACCAATACTCAACAGCAGTACAGCGTTGGCTTATGGAAAGAAAAGAAGATTATCTTCGTTTAATAATGCCTGAATATCAGAGACGAGTAGAAGTTGAGGATTTAAACCGTAACTTCTGGACTATTGCACAAACATTAAGTGCAATTAGTTGTTTCTTATTTGCAAATGACAATCCAATTCAATCTATGTTTAATAAGATACTTGATGAAGAGGCTCAGTTGTGGGAGAATATTCTCTACTTATGGGCCGGCGCAGCAATTGTAGGTCAGAGAGATAAGGTTACAGACATTCAAGTAGTTGTAATGCCTATTCCTAATTCTGAGTTACAACCATATGTAAAGTTTGATAACTTTAACGATACCGTGCCGCCAGAGTCAATTCCATTCACTACTCTTGTTTATAATAGATTCCAAGAGTTAATTGAGTCTTATCCAAATAGTAACCTTGTTATTATTCCTGAGATAAGAATGGAAAACTACAAGCATAATTACTATGCTGAGGCAATGTATCCTTGTATATTTACATATAATAGAACAACAGATATTACTCGTATACTTGAACTTGGTGACGGTAGATATAAGTTTAGTTTGAAAGACTGGTCAGATACTCATGACCTCGGTGGATTAAAAACAAAGAAAACTCAATATGTCTATACTCCAGGTTGGGCAACAAGCACAGCAAGTATAGAGGGCGGCTTCTATTATGCATTAGTAAGACCAGAGTTTGTAATTGACCCTTACTATGACACCGATGATGATGAGATTAAGTTCAATCTTGTTGACTCAACAAATGACTTAATAATTAAATTCCATGATGTCGCTTCTGAGTTATCAGAAATTGCAACAGAAATTTGCTTAACAGCTAAATTCCAAATGGGTCATCATATTGTTGGTGAGACATATAATACTATAGCTGGTACTGATGAAGTTTTTGATATTACAGATGGTTTCTATCAAGGCGAATTAATCAGTTATCCAAGAAACGTAAATGCTAACTTTACCGCAACAATTGAAAAAGTTTGGGTTGGAGATAATATTCCTGACAATAAACGTGCAAGAGTTGGCATTACTGGATTTGAAACAGATGAAGACTTCTCATTCTACTACGGCGGCACAACAACTCAGTCATTAGTTCTTCCAAGTAAAGATAACCTCGAACATCCTACAGAATTTGTAGTGACTGAAGGAATTACTAAGGAAGGTGATGAAGAGTGGGTTACAACATTCAGCCCTAACAACATTATAACTCCACAAAATACAGCAATTACAATCACTAATAAACTTTATAATGTTCGCTTCACTGATGCTGATTTCCAAGTAGTAAAGATTGGAGACTTCTATCCAACTACATACCTCGACGGCACAAGAGCAATTATTCCTGCTCTTTCTGAAATCACAAGAAAGACAAGTGATGGAATAGATGCGTATGATACAGATACATATGGTATTGGTGCTTATACACTAAGAAAACAAAATGCAAGTATAGCTTGGCCTCTTGAATCACAAGACTATCATGTAGTATTTGTTGACTATTACCAGTATGCGCAGGACGGCACAATATCAACAACAGAAGGATATTCATTAACTGTAGCTCAATTAGACACTCTAAGTGAAAACTATGTAACTTACTTAAAGGCAAATGGAAAACTTGGCGACATTGATTCTGACGGTATTTATGCTACTAAGTTCGGTACAAGCTTCTGGGTAGGAGACGCAGGTTCACAATGGTCTGGCGGTATTGTCCATGCATTAGTATTCTATAATGGTTCAACACATACAGCTAAGGTTATTTCAAATCCAAAGTTATTTGATGGATATTGGACTAATGACCAAAATGTATTCTCAGTACATGGTAGCGGCTATGCAGTATCTGCATGGAGACGTTTGTGCTTGAAGTGTTCATCACTTTCAATTTGCTATACAAATAATGTTCCTGAGTTTAATATGAAGGGTGGCAAGTTGATTTGGTATGACCACTGGAATGATATTAATGGAAGTTATGGACGTAGAGACCCAAGACCAAATGCAAATATGATTTTGGATAATTCGCAGCTCATATTCAATAGTGAATATAATCCATATGGAGCTGAGACAAGAATGGCAGTAAACGTTCAATATAATGGAACTCATATCTTCTTCGACGGCGACGATGACCGTATCGGTGTTAGACGAGATGATTACACAGTCGGAGGTCCAATTAGATTTACACAGAACTATGATAACATCAATCTTAATGCCGCAGGTTCAGGCATTAACTGCTATATTAGTTAAGGAGGTGTATGAATGAGTAAACAGGAATTTGAAGGCATGACTGGATATGATTACTTATCCATGACACCTGAAGACTTACCACAGATTAAGGACGATAATAAAGAAAATCTTTGGTCTATTCTTTTAGCAAAGCTTCATAATGAATATAAGATTGAAAAGAACGCTGGACGTACTGTATTCGATATGCTTGCAAGACAAATAGATTTTGCAGAAATTGAAGACGTTCTTGATGGCTATGTTACTACAATAATTGAAAATTCCCAAACGGGCGGCTGGGATAACGATAATACTTTTTGGAATGAAAGTTGGGGTGCCGCCCTCCTCAACTTCGTTACTGCAATTGACCCCGAAGGAATACAAGCCTATGAAAATAGTGGTGTTATTTATTCTGACGGAGATAATAATATTGTTTTTCCTGAGCTTATCCGTGGCGGTATAAAAACCAAAGACGGGGCGGCACTTCGTATATCTGATATGTATGAAGCAGATGCAGGAGCAAATTTTGGAGAAAAGGTTGTCGATGAAGAAAATCCCATTTTCTACTATGACTTCACAAATCTTAAGATTGACTTTAAACACGCAGTTATGGAAGAGCAAGAAGACTTCATTAATGTAATCCATTATCGTGCAGTAGAAGAAATAGAATATGAAGATATTCATTACAATCATCCTGAGTTAAGAGCATATGATGACCCAGACCAAGTTTATGGACACATCAATATGAATGACCGTCCTATTATTCGTGACGGTGAATATGTTGAAACTGTTCTTGGTTCATATGAGTTCTATGATTTTAGCTTTAAAATAGATGAAACTGCTGAGGAAATAACTAAGTGTTTAGTTATTTGTTTCTCTCCTATTTTTTATAATGGAGAAAAAGGTTTCCTTCTTGGAGATGAAGAAGTTGGCAAATATCTTTGTTATTTATTTGATAGCGCACTTGATGACCTCATGGATAATCTTGAAACTGTCGGAGATATGGGCGCATATTTGAATGAAAGAATACTTCATTATGATACTGAAGGAACTCTTATTGATGGCGCACAGATTTATGGCTTAGTTGCAACAACTTCACTTGTTGACCCTAAGACAGAAACAATTAAGAATAGCTATGCGGCGCTTCTTGCTTCAACAATGCATTATGTTGGTGATTATGGTTCTATTAAACTTGCAGAGCAAGATATTAATGAATATGAATTAAAATATAATGTAACTGCTGAATGGTTTGAAGAAGAATATAACAAGTATATTCTCGGCAGAAGAAATATGATTTGCGATAGTAAATATTTACAAAGTGCATACTTCTTCGCAACAAAGGTTCAACAAGCATTATTTAATAAAGAAATTGCAATGACTTCTACTTATGAAATCAATGACTTGAAGAACATTCAATTCTTAGAAAATGCACAAGAAAGCCATGACAAGTGGATTGCTTTAATTGACCAGTTTAATGACCAATATACAATAAAGGTAAATCCAGTTGATAATCTCGATGATATAAAACCTGGCATTGCTTGTTATCCTGTAACAGCACCTTGGGTTATCCCTTGGTATAATATCAATGGAAAATCTTATGCAACAGTTCGTGGAAATGATAAGAACCTTAATGCATTAACAAATGCTGTAAATCTTCAATTTACACAAGATGATGTAGACCAAGAGTGGGTTCGTTTAATCATGCCTGAGAATATTCGAAATGTAGAGATTGAAGACCTTAATCGTAACTTCTGGGTTATTGCTCAAGTTATAACAGGTATTAGTGCTTATCTTTTTGATGAGGGCGGCGGCATGGGTAAGGCTTTTAAAGACTTAACCGAAGCAATTATAGATATGTGGGAAAATGTTGACGGTCTTTGGGCGGCACTTGCTGTTTTAGGTCAAGACCCAGTAGTAACTAAAATCCACAAAGAAGTTGTGCCGCTTACTGTTGGCGCTGAATACCCATATTTAAAGTATGATAACTTTGATATTAGTTCAATTGGTGATTTACAAGAGCTTTGTGAAGAAAGACTTGAAGGTTTGCTTAAGCAATATGAAGAGTGTCATCTTGTAATTATTCCTGAAGTCCGTGTTAATAATTATCGTAGTAATTATTACTCAAAGGTTATATATCCCGGCGTTCTCATTGCAAATCGCAATACTGGAGTAACAAGTTGGCAGACTATCAATTATACAATTGACCTTACTGAGTCTGGACATAAGGATTATACATATGGTATTAGAGAATATTCTGAAAGCCAATATGAATACTATGCTCCATTCAGTGCAGCACCTACTGATGTTGCAGGAGATGTATATTTTGAGTTGCTTAGACCTACATATGAGATTGATGCAGAGTATGATGCCGATAATGATTTATTTACAGTTAATGTAGATATTTCATATAGCGACGCGGCACAGGAAATCATAACAGGTGAGTCTACAGTAATATGGCAGAATGGTTCATTTGTAACTCCTGCTGAAGCACCAAGTGCAAATAAAACTCTTTTAGATATAACCAAAGGTTATTATCAAGGAGAGCTTGTTAGTTCAGAAATAATAACTACTTAAGAGGTGAGTGAATGGAAAATATAATTGCAAAATTGAGGGATTATGATGGTCTAATCACTAACCTCGCTAAAGAATTAGACTTAGGTCCAGCAGATATTGCAAAGGTTTGGAAAGAAATACTCGATGAAATTAAAAATGGTAATATGAGTATTAATCCTCCAACCGCTGATTCTGTTCTTGATTACATTCAGACCTATTCTGACTATGCTAATCACTTAACAAATAGTGTTTTATATAGAGACATTGAAGATACCTCTACTGACTTTTGGAATGAGTCAGTAGAGAGTGCTATTCAGTATTTCAATGATAATATTGCAAACTATGAAGACCCCGATTATCAGGGTATTACAAAAGATATAATTCAAGACCTTAAGGAAGCTGATGCAGGTGTTAGTTTCATAGACTGGCCTTGGGTTGAACCAAGTAGAAATGTTGATAGACGTATGTATGAGTCAATTCGTGGTGACGACGCGGCACTTGACGCTTTAAAGAAATATGCCGCTATGCAGTATACACATACTCAGCCTGAGACCTTGCCGCCACCCGATAATGAGAACAGCAAATGGATACGTTTACTAATGCCTCAGAACTCTCACCATGTTGAGGTTGAGGATTTGAATAGAAACTTTTGGGTTATTGCCCAGGTTCTCGCGGCACTTTGTAAGTATTTATTTGACCCTGAGAGTGAATTGAAAGAGATGATGAAGAGAGTATTCGATGAGTGTACTCAGCTTTGGGAAAACATTGCATACCTTTGGATGGAATATGCTTCAATTACTCAAAAAACTGGTAAGGAGATTTCTATTCAAGTTGTTTATCTTTCAAATAATGAACTCCAGCCTTATAGAAAGTTTGATAACTTTGAGACTGAAACATTAAATGTTCAAGATATAATTGACCGCATTGATTATTTAAAAGAAAAATATAGTAACCAAGACCTCGTAGTTCTTCCAGTTATAAGAAAGAATAACTATCAAAGAAACTGGTATTCAGCAGAAAATTATCCATTTATCTTCTGGTACTTTAGAGGACTCGGTAGATGGCAATATGCTCGTTTAAATATCAACAACTTAGAACCGACAATAGACCTTAGACAGCATACTATTGTTGATTATGAATATGAGAAATATCTTGTCTCAATAAGAGAAGAAGAGGTTACATATCAGGCATTTTCTCCATATTCAGATGTAGAAGCTTATGCAAATGCTGGTAAACGCATGTATGCTATGCTTAGAATGATACCAGATATCGAAGTAGGATTTGACGGAGATAATTTGAGAATAGATAAGTTTGAGTTGAAGTACATTGATGCCGCGGCACAGGTATGGGGAAGTAAAGCAAGTTATGATAAGACTGTATTTAAACTTGAAGTTGAACCTACATCAATACAGCATAATACAACTTGCTCAATGAATTTAGTTAAACTAATAACTGAAAGACCTCCATTCCCTTACTACCAAACATTCCATGATATAAACTATAATCAGATTAAAGATGCGGTTTATATGGGTGAAGTAATGTCATGGTACAAGTTGACTGGTTCATTAGTTCCAGTTCAGAATGTTGACTTCCAAACAATTAATATTGGACATATTGTACCTGAGTCAGTCTTCAACTACAATGCAGAATGGGTTGAGGGCGGCGAAGTTAGTAAATATGGTGTCTATGCAAGAACTATTAAAACAAGCGGTGTCGGCGGCCAATGTTTTGGAGCTATCAAGTTCCTTCCTAATGACCGTACAGTTCCTCTTAGTAGAAATAATCTTGTAAGTTGTGATAAGATATTTAATGATGACAATTACCTAAAGAACCTCGGTGTTAAAATAGTTCAAGACTATATAAACGATGTTCAGCCTGATACTTCAACATTAAAAATCTTCCTCACTCATATGGGTATTGAACCTTGGATGAGTGGCGGCACATGTGTTTGGTATAAAGGCTACTATGGAACGATAGTTGGCGTCTTAAATGGAGAGGTTAAACATCTTGGCTTCGTAAAGAGAGTTGAAGGATTCTGGAATGAAGCTTTATGGCGTCCTCGTTATGTTTCACAAGGAAATACAAAAGCAAGACAATATATCTTTACAGTAACCGATGGTGAATACGACCCAACATCAGGACGTTTAATTGTTAATGATGGTAAAGTTACTATCAATGATATAAATGCACAAGCTGGAAATACATTAAAGATTTGTGATTACACATTCAGTGTTGCTGAAGATGGCTCACAGTTAATCTTTGGTGGAAACTTTATTACTCAGCCTCAAGACCAAAATGCAGGAACAATTAATCTTCGTTATGAGAATATTAGTGGTCCTTCTATAAGCGGTCCTCAGCAGGCGGCACTTGATAATGTTAAACCTGAGAATACAATTCCGACAATGAATGGCTATCGTAGTGGTTGTCGTTTATTCAATCGTGGCGTTGGTGCAGGTAACTATCAATACTCATAAAATTAAAGAGAGAAGTCTTTCACTTGACTTCTCTCGATTTTTATGTTATAATATAAATAATTAAGGTATTAGACGACCTTCTAAAGAAAAATACTTTATTATGTAGGAATAAACAATGGAGGTGTTTAAATGGCAGACGAACAAAACAGACTTCATAGAGACTTGACTTGGGCCGAGTATAGACAGATTGTTGAAAACAATCAGATAGCCGAAGATTATATATATTTTATAACAGATATGGACTTCAACGAGATTGTTGCGGAACTAATCGCGGAAGTACAGGCTCTTAAAGACCAAGTCGACGAATTTATACACGGAGGTAATGCTTAATGGGAATTATAATCCGTAATGGAATTCCATATGGTGCGGCAGATTCTAAAGACGTAACTACTGTTGAAAAGTATTCAGACCTTGCAGATTTGGCAGTTAAACAGTCAGACCACATATACATTGTAAAAAATGCTACTAATACAAGTGCTGCTAACTATAAGGTTAATAAAGCTTATTATTACGATGCAACTGAAGAAGCTTTTAAACCAATATCAACAATTTTAGGAGATGCTAATAAAATACTTGTAGCAACTGGACCAAGCGGTAACCCTGCAAATTGGGCAGTTCAAAATGGATATAACTATTATGTTATGGGAACAAGAACAGGAGAGACATTACCTGGAGCGCCAACTGAGTTCGTGGTTGGTACAGATGTTAGTTCAGACTATTATCCAGCAGCTTTTGGTTATATCGGACCTTCAACTACTACACCAGCTTCTGTTCCTTCTTTTAAGAACGGATATATTGTTCAGAATAGCGCTTCACAAAGAATAGCTGGTGCTGCTAAAATTAATATTGGCGATATTGGTTCTGATTATACTTCAGATAATAGAAAGTTTTGGAGTACAAGTTTAACTGGTCCAAAGATTGATATTGGCGGCACAGCAGTTATTGAAATGAACGGAACTGGTAAAGGCAGCTCTGATAGCGACACTCCAGTTCTTTCAATGAGAGGTAGATGTCTTGTTGATATGTGCGGTTCTCGTGTAACAGGAACTCAAGAAGTTGGATATGGTAGAGCAAGAACTGCTTCATGGTGGCCTCATGCTATGGACTCATATGAGCAAGACCCATTTGACTCAACAAAACGTCTAAATACTAATACTGTTGCTTATCCATACTTACATATGCATGATGAGAGTACTATATTAATGGATGGCGCACCTATTTTAAATATGCGCGGTAATTCAATGTTAAGTATTAATGGTGATGTTTGTATTGATATTAATGGTAGAAATCCGATTAATAGAGGGTCTTTTGGCAGCGCGGGCGCCGGTTATGGAGACGTAGCAATTGATATAAGACCAGGTACAGCAATTCAAATTGGTACTGGTCAAGAATCAACTTTATCAAATCCTACAACTTCAATGATAAGACTTACAAAAAATCAACTTGTTGTAGCATCTGCATTACCAAAAGAGACAGATGTTTCAAGTACATCATGTATTTCTCAATTATATATGGATACAACAAATGGTTATGCAACAAGCTATGAAGGTGAATTATTCCCATTTAAGTATACATCGAATAGTGGTACATCTGGTTTGTTTAATTTTTACAGTGGCCCTATAGCTAAGTGGGATGCATCTACCATGAATAACAGAATAGGTTCATGGGCATATAGCGGAGTTTGGGGCGATGGTCCTGGGAAGAATGTAGGTCCAGTTGTTTGGATGCAAGGAAAATCAAGAATAAAGATAGGTGACGGTGGAACATTTTCAGCTGTACTTGGCGGAATGGGTAATGTTTCAATTTCTATGGAACCACAATCTATGTCATCTACTGAAATTTATATGGCTTCTGCAGGATATTCTGCTGATGTAATTAATATAGCAAATGAATCTAATTCATTTACAACATTCCATCATGGTGCAGGACCTAACGCGGCAACAAAATACGAATTTACTCCTCATGGAAATACATTGTTTAGATTTAATCCTAAAGAAAAATTTCTTGCAAATGTGGATTGCTCTAATACAGAAATGTTATTCCAATGGACTGGAATGTATGGTTTCTTCCAAGGTAATAATAACTATGCATTACTTGATGGTGCTCAAACTCACCTTGAGAATGTTGGTAATGCTTTTATTATGAGAGATGATACTACTAAAGAACTTTACGCCGAAAGAGAAGGACAAGACCCAAGTTATACAGGATATGCATTTAGGGGCGGCTATCAGCCAAGTGGAACGGCTCTTCAAGATATTACATCTTTACCAGCAGATGAGGCAGCTTTTGTTTCTTCAGATATGTATTCAACTGCAATGGCACAGTTTAATAGTGCCAAAAGTAGTTTACCAAATGGAGCATATATAGATAATCCTGATGTAGTATTCTATGCTAAATTGAATTATTATGGAAAACCAGATACTTATTATAGTCCATATAATACTAATTATTATCGTTATTTTGATTTTGTATATCCAATGCGTATTACATTAAAGGGCGCAGATTCTGCTGTAAATGTAGAATTTGACTCTACAGAAGCAATAGCTGGTACAAGTGATTATTCATATTGGTATAGTATGCAGACTGCAACTAAAAATGCTATTGTCAATAATGCAGATTTTATAAGTGCTCTTTCAACACTTTTGGGAGCAGACATTTGGCAATATAAATATGAACTTGATTTTTATAATGCTAAATATCAAAGAACTACAACAGAAAATGGTTATCATTATAAAATTGCTTATATGTGTGTAATTTTACATCAATCATTTACTGTACATAAATTGTGGGATTCTACTGCTACTCCAGGTGCTCCATCAAGCGGATATCAAATACCTACTTATGATGAGCCATATACATCAATTGCAGCACTATATAATTCTAATACATTACCTGCTAACTGGGAATTATATACAAACCAAAAGAGTGGTACAATACATACTCGTTGGAGACTTCAAACATATGAAGCAGGTAGTGTAACTGGTTTAGATAAATGGAGAAGAGGAGCATACGTTAATTATACAAATGACCCGCAAGCTAATGTAGCATGGTCACAGCCAGTTCAGACTGGAGAAAGCGGAGATACAAAAACTATTTTTCAGATGTATAACCGTGCAAACTTAATGATGCGTGCTGATACTATTAACAAGCCATATTGTAATGAATATGTACAAAGACCTTGTACGGATGTTTATGAGTATACATTTACTCCATCTGAAACTTACACAGTTCCAACAGATAGCACATACCAATTTACATCTACTACAAGTTATGGCTCTGGCGTTATAACATCAGAATCAGGAATTAATATGTTTATCCAAGGTGGCACATATGGAACTGCAACTGACTATAAGGATTTTGTCGAATATGTTAAAACAACTGAACATGATGGTGTTTGGGGTATTACAAGTATTGAGAGAACAAATTCATCAAGTCCTTATGCTTATACTGTAACATATAAGAAATTAAGTCAGAAGACTGCAATTGGTACTCAACTTAATACATTTATCAATGGTGCTGACTATTCAGCATTTACAACATATTTAACAACAACTTATCCAGATAAAGAGCTTTGGAGAATAGTTGATATAGCTTCTGGCACAGGCGGAGATTTAATAATTCGCTTTACTCTTAAGGACGCTTCATATACTGAATATATCAAGACACCTGTAACAGATGACCCTGTTCTCGAAATGGTTGGTCGTTCAGAACTCCGTATGTATGGCGGCGCATATATCAAAGGCGAGACAAAATATGGTGAGACAGTATTTACATTCGGTTCAACAACATCAAATGAACCACCCGTTTCCTTCACACTTGCTCAGCTTGCTGCAGCAATCTCAGGAGGCGGCGCCCAATTACCTAATGCTGCTGACCAGCAATTTTAATTGAGGTGATTAAATGAGCTATTATAAAATTGATGGCTCTATATTGACAGATATCGCTGATGCAATAAGAAGTCAGAATGGGACAGTAGCTCCCATTCTGACAACTGATATGGCTTCAGATATATTATCAATTCCTACTGGCGGCGATAATGGTAATTTTAAATTAGAAATAGAAGCTATTGATTATTATTCATTAAGTGATACTCAATGTAGTGTATTAAAGCCATATTGTTTTTATAGCGACCCGAAGGTAACGGGCGTAAATTTTGAAAATGTATTGACAATTGGAAGTTCTGCTTTTTTTAATTGTCCAAGTCTTGCTACAGCAAGTTTTCCTAAATGTGAATATGTTGGAAGTAATGCATTTTATGGAGCGGCAATATCGGAATTCAGTGCTCCAAGTTGTGCATTTGTTGGAACGAATGCCTTTGCAAATTGTCGTCAATTATCAGAGGTAACATTTGGTTCTCTTACAAAAATTGATGATGCCGCTTTTAATGGTAGCTGCTCTGCCTTACAAAAAGTTACATTTGAATATTGTGCTTCTATTGGTTCAAATGCTTTCACTGGTTGCTCGCAACTTTCAAAAGTAGAAGGTATATTATCAAGGGCGTATAAAGAAGCTTTTGCAAATTGCTCAAGATTAACAAGTTTGAATTTTGAAAGCATGGATTATATTGGAACAACTACCTTTGGTAATACTGGTTTTACTTCAATTGAATTACCAATATTATCATCCTTTTTTAATAGTTCAACTTTTGCTGGTTGCAAGAGCCTTTGTAGTGCAAGTTTTCCAATATTAACAGCTATAAGCAACAATACTTTTGATGGTTGTATATCATTATCTGATTTCTATGCTCCAAATTTAACTTCAATTGCTGGTTATGCATTTAGAAATTGCGGTTTTTCAGAAATTACTGATACAGAATTTCCATTAATGACAACCTTCCCACAATATTGTTTTTATGGAAATTCATCATTAACCCTTGTTAGTCATCCTTCAATAACTTCACTTTATGATAGATGCTTTGTTATGTGCAGCTCTTTAACTACAGTTAATCTTCCTTCACTTCAAAATCTTAATCAATATACTTTCCAAAGTTGCAAAATGTTACAAGAGATTAATTTATCATTAGTTTCGAGTGTTCCTTATTCTTGCTTTATGGACTGTATAGCTCTATCAAAAGTTTCATTTGGAACTAATAACATTACATTAAGTCAAGGCGCTTTTATTGGTTGTGTAAGTTTATCAGAAATTACTAATTTAAGTTATGTAACAAATCTTGGATATGGAGCATTACAAAATACTGGACTCTCTGAAGTTAATTTGCCTAATCTTTCTACAATGTCAACAAGTGGAAATAACTTTTTGGATTGTAAGAGTTTACAAACGGTTTCATTGGGCGGCACATTTGGTTATATACGAAAATCGGCATTTGCTGGTTGCACGGTATTAACTTCATTATACTTACTTAATACAGATGCAATAATACAACTTAATAGTTCTGCTGCAAATGTATTTAACAGTTCGCCATTAAAACCAGGCGGACTTAATGGAGTCTATGGTTCAATTTATGTTCCTGCGGCACTTTATAATGATTATTTAGCAAATGCTTCTTGGGCAGCAATTGAAACATCACATCCAGGCACATTCGTTTCAATGATTTAATTTCTTGACTTTTTATATTATATGTGGTATTATATTCTTATAAGGAATGTAATACCGCATTTTAATATAAAAGGAGGAATAGGTATGAAATTAAGTATATTAATACCTCATTATGATGAAGGTTTTGAAATAATTAAACCTTTACTTGATAGTATAGCAATTCAACAGAATATAGACTTTTCAACTCTTGAGGTTATAATTGCAGATGACGCAAAAGGAAGGCCATTATCAAAAACCATAATGAATGGTTATCATTATCCATTTGCAATTCGCTATACCCAAGCAGAAATTCCAGGGGTAAGTGCGGCACGTAATGCAGCACTGGACGCAGCACAAGGTGATTATGTAATGTTCTGTGATGCAGATGATATGTTCTGCAATGTTTGTGGATTGTGGATTTTATATCGAGAATTTGATAATGGAGGTTTTGATAGTCTTGTTTCTTCATTCATTGAAGAATCAAGGAAATCTGATAAGTCAGTTGATTATATCACTCATCAAACAGACTCGACATTCGTTCATGGTAAGGTTCATAGACGTCAATACCTTCTTGATAATAAAATTCGTTGGAATAATAATTTAACAATACATGAAGATAGTTTCTTCAATATACTCTGTCAAAATCTTTCTAAGAATGTTAAATTCTGTCCAACTCCATTCTACTTATGGAAATGGAGAGATAATTCAGTTTGTCGTCATGACCCAAAGTACATACTTAAAACATATAATAATATGATAGATTCAAATGATGCTTTAATTGATGAATTTATTAAGCGCGGCGTAATGGATAAAGCAATAGTTTTTGTTGCAACCCTTATCTTTGACGCTTATTATATGATGAATAAACCAGAATGGATAAACCAAGAAAATAAAGAATATCGAGATAAAACAGAGAAACGTTTTTCTACTTATTATAAAAAAAGAAAAGAATTATGGGATAGCTTAACTCCACAAGATAAAGTTATAATTAGTAATCAGATAAGAGGACGAGTTGTAATGGAAGGAATGATGATGGAAGCTATTACTATTGACGCATGGCTTAAACATATTGAAGAAATGGAGGGATAATAATGGAGTATGATTTCAAACATAATGCTACATTTGGCTCAGATGGCGGAGACATTGAATTTAATAATCATAAACATCGTGAAGTTGGCTATTCAGATGGTCAATTAATATGGGAACCTTTTGAAACCGCAAAGGCTACTGTGCCGCCAGTCGATAAATCCGAGAAATTTCTTGGTATGTCATATGGATACTTTGCCAATCGTGGAGAAATAACTTCTATAAAAGGGCAGCAGTCACAGGCTGCAATGTATGACTTAAACATTAACTGGACTTGTTTAACAGTAGTAAATTATCAAGAAACATATCATTCAACACGTATATATGCAGACCATCTTCGTACACCGTCAGACCATGACATAGAAACATTTGCTAAGGCGGCACATGATAGGGGAGTAAAAGTCTGCTTAAAGCCTATGGTTCATTGCGAAGATAATGTTTGGAGAGCATATATCTCATTCCCTGAACTCGATATGGACGACAAAAATTCTTACTGGGGCCCTTGGTTTGAGAGCTATAAGAACTTCCTTCTTCACTATGCAGAACTTGCTCAGCATTGTGGAATTGAAATGCTTTGTATTGGCTGTGAAATGCTTGGTTCAGAAAATCGAAAAGATGATTGGCTTTACTTAATTAGTGAGGTTCGTCGTGTTTATAGAGGTATTATCATTTATAATACAAATCATGGACACGAAGATGACCAAGGCTGGTTCGATACTCTTGATTATATTGCAACTTCTGCATACTACCCAATCTGTGAAAATGCTCATGTTACTTCATATGAAGAAATGGTTAAAGGTTGGTGGGAAGTTCGTTATCGTCTCGACTCTATCGCGGCACAGCGTAATAAACAGTTTATCTTTATGGAGATTGGCTGTCGTTCAGTAATGGGTGCTTCTCGTCATCCTTGGGACTTCACAGCAGACCTTGCATATGATGAGTGGGAACAGAAGCACTTCTATGAGTCATGTATGGAAGTATTTTTAAACGACCCATACTTCGCTGGCGTATTTTGGTGGGATTGGCCTACAATTCTTCCTGATACTCTTGGAAAGGATTTCTATATTCATGGAAAGGTGACAGAAGATTACCTTAAAGAATTATACGGAGGGCTTAAATGAACAGAGATGAATTAATGGAAAATGATGTCGATTTTAGTTACGACACCATTGAAAAAGACTCTGAGCCGCCTCAAATAGAACTTGATTCAGAAGCTCAAAAAGAAGTTAGTATCGGATTCGTATTCGATACTAAACTTCCTAATGTGCCGGGCGGCACAATGTACAACTTTATGGTTGCACTTACTAACGCAAAGAAAGAACAAATTGCTCAGGAGTATGAGATTTTAAAGGATAGAGGAGCTGAAGAAGTACAGTACCAATGGGACCCACAGGGTTTCCACTTCGACGTTACATATCAGCAATGGCAGGAACTTCCTTCTATGTTTACTGATGAAAACAGTCGCTATGTTTACTTCATAACAGAGGGGTATACAGACCCTACACGTCCTTGGTTTAATCCTGACGAACCAACTCAAGAACAGTTACTCGAAAGATATGACGAAACCTTTCATGGACCTGCGGCAAGTTTAAATCAACTTATTCTTTTAATTCAGCAGACAAGAGATGAAATGAGATAATAAATAGAAAGGTCAATCCAAAAGATTGACTTTTCTTTTTTTCTATGATATAATTATGATAATAAAAGTTATGGAGGAAAGCGAATGAATTTTAACATAAGACAAACTAAAGTTATCTATGCTGAAGAACCTAAAATTCTTTGTTTAGCTTGTGCCGCTTGTGGAAAGACTCGTGTACTTACTGAAAGAATTAGAGTTCTAATAGAAGAAAAAGGAAATAAGCCAGAAGATATTGTTGCTATTACATTTACAAATATGGCGGCAGAGGAAATGCGCCGTCGTATAGGCGACGTGGCACAATCCAGTTTCATTGGAACTATTCATTCCTATGCAAATAAAATTTGTATTTTAAATGGTGTAGATACTGATGATGATTTATTAAATCATAATTTTGATAATATACTTTTAAAAGCTTCAAAAATCCCTTCATCAAAATATCCAAAGATAAAACATCTTTTAATTGATGAGTGTCAGGATTTGAGTTCGTTGGAGTATAAGTTTTTAACCAAAATTCCGACTGAAAATATCTTCTTCGTAGGAGACAACCGACAAGCAATTTACGGTTTCCGAGGTTGTTCAGATGAATACCTTGTTAGTATGTATGAAGATATTAATTTCACCAAGTATTATTTAACGGAAAATTATCGTAATGCACCAAATATTGTAGCATTTGCCGAGGGGCTTATATCTACTTCTATTAAATTAAGTCCTTCTTCAAGTGCCGTAAAAACAAAGAATGGAATAGTTGAAGGAAGACCTGGCGACTTGTTCCCATTTAGAGATGCTCTTGAAGATTTAAAGGACTCTCAGAAATGGGGTTCATGGTTCATTTTAACTCGAACAAATGAAGACCTCGCGGCTGTACAAGACCTTCTTGACGACGAAGAAATTCCAAACGTAACATTTAAAAAGGGAGACCTTGATGAAGAAGAGCTTCAGCTTTTAATGAAAGACAACAGAGTTAAAGTTCTTACAATTCATTCTGCAAAAGGACTTGAGAATAAAAATGTTATTGTAACAGGTGCTCTTCTTTATAGTGAGGAGGAGCGTAAGATTGCATACGTTGCCGCGACAAGAGCAGAAAATGCTTTGTATTGGTGTAGCAGAGTTTCTAAAATTAGACGTAAGAATGGTCACCCAGTTCCACGTAGTGCTGAAGCTGGAAAATTATTCGATAAGTCTGCGATAGGGATGATTGACTTTGAAAGCTAAGGTTATTTATTCAGATGAAAATATGAAGATTGGTATACAAATAGGTTTCCATGAAGCTTTAGTGGGAGCTACTTCTCCGTTAATTCCATTAACAAAACAACATAAAATAGTTTTAATGGGTATGGTTAGGAAGTGGCTCTTTGAGCAGGGGCATATTACTGATAAAACTAAATTTAGTATCAGTGGTTTAGCCCCGCTATTGGAGCCCGGTACAGAACTATTTTTTGACCAACCTTTTGATATATTTACGACAGCCTTGAATTGGCTGACGACTTATAACACATTGGATAACCCTGACGACTATCAGCAAATAGTAGATGAAATTAGTGGGTTATATCCACCAACTGAAAATGAGAATGAGTATCTTCAAGTTGCCATTTTTCACGAAGAACTTTTTGGAATAAAAGGATATTGTGCTCATATCATTGATGATGAATGTTTAATTCTATTTTGGGGGTTCAATGATTTAATCATTGAAGACTTTGAAGTTGAATGATTTTTGTAGATAAAACCCATTAAATATCTACTTAAATATATCGTCGCGAGACGAAATTGCGTGTTCCCCTCGAAGTCCGAAAGGACCGAAAAGGAGGAATTTATAATGAAAAAGAAAATTATATGTGTAGCCCTATGCGTGATAGCATTTATCGCGCTTATGCTGGCAACTAAACCGTTAACAACAGCGGGGTCTGAAAATCTTATTTCAGAAACAACTATTACCGAAATAGTTGAGGAAACAACTGTTGAAAAAGAACTAAGCCTCGGTGATGTAAATGGAGATGGATATGTAAATGCAATTGATGCTTCATATGTATTAAGCGCATATGCAGCTTCTTCAACAGACAAAAACATATTAACAGATGCGCAGAAAAAAGCAGCAGATGTAAATGAGGACGGGAGTATCGACTCAGTTGATGCTTCCGCAATCCTCTCATACTACTGCTATATATCTACGACTACTGATGAGGAGCCTTTGTGTGTTAAGAGCCATTATATTAATGCTCACCCGAAGGTTTCAGCAGTAACAAAAGAAAAAATCTATTTCAAACCAAACACACATTACATTCATAAAGCGTCTTGCCATTGGTGTAATGCAGACCTTGGGGCGAATGAACAGTTAATTGAAATTGAAACAACAGAAGGAATTGAATGTCGAAAATGTACAGAATGTAATCCAGAGATAGAAATTATAACACCTTATGTAGAGCCTACTCCTGTTGCGGCAGGAATTGATGATTACAGTAGACAGCTTCTCGCTGAGATTACTTGGCATGAGGCAGGCTCAAACTGGATAAGTCAGTATAACAAAGCAAAAGTCGTTGCTGGTGTAATGAACCGCGTTAATGACCCACGTTTCCCAAATACAGTTTATTCTGTATTGGTAGCGCCAAATCAATTTACAGGTTATTGGCCAGGTTGTTGCACTCCTTCACAGGCGTGCTATGACGCAGTAGACTATTACTTTGCTCATACTAATGAGTTCAATTCAGATAATAGCTGGTGGGGCGATGGGTACCAGAACCACTTCTATTATCAATAATAAGACCCAGTAGAAAAGATATGTGATTGAAATTGGCACTTCAATTGCGTAAGCAAGAAAATTGCTCAAAGACAAAAACAGAAAATATCGAATGGGAACACGCAAACAGGAGAGTAGTCTAATAAGGCTACTCTTTTTTATTTGACTTTTTTAACAATCTATGATATACTAATAATAGAAAATAAAAGGGAGGAATGTAATGGGAAATCTATATATATGTGCAGATTTAAACCTGTTTAGTTCCATAGAGGCTGGCGGAAAAGATAAAGTTCCTGCGTATAATCAAATGATTATTAAAAACTGGAACAGCATTGTTCAACCAGAAGATACAGTTCTTCTAATCGGAAATGTTACATCAGGTTTATTAACTGAAACAAAAAACGTCATAACGCAGCTCACAGGCACTAAGCACCTCATAGACTATGGACAATTTTTCTATTCAAAAAAATTTTCCGAAAACGAGTGGCTAAAAATCGGCATAAATCGTGTTGCTTCGACCGGCGGGTGGATGCAAGGTACTGTCGATGGGAAACCGAGTTCAATCGTTCTTGCAATGTCGTCTAAGGATTTTAATATCAAGGCAGATTATTACGTGGCGGCACAACACCTTATTAAGAGTAAGAAACGTTTTGATAAGAATGTTTTGAATTTATCAATTAAACATTGGGGTTATTCTCCTGTTGAATATAAATCAATCCCATATTTAATTGATGGTATGCTTACTTATGAAAGAATGGAAAATGTAGAAAAGGAGGAATTAAAATGATTAAAGTTACTTTAGTCGGCTATACACCTAATCCGCTTTATGTTTGTGCTGAGGCGGCAGCGGTTTGTTATGATAGCGAACCTGACTTAAAGATAGTTAAAGGTTGTATTCGTTCAGGTCATCAATCAGTTCTTGAACATTGTAGTTTTACATTTAAAGTAGAGGGAATTTCAAGAGCTTGTAGTCATCAGCTTGTAAGACATAGAATTGCTTCATATTCACAGCAGTCTCAGCGCTATGTTACATATGATGACTTAGAATGGGCATTAGATGGAACACCAGAAGACATTAAGGAAGAACTTGAATATTATTGTGATAATGCTCTTACTGAGTATAAACTAATGATTAAGAAAGGGGTAAAACCCGAAGATGCTCGCGAAGTTCTTCCAAATGCAACTCCAACAATTGTCTATGTTACATTTAATTTAAGAGCATTAATGCACTTCTGTAACGAGCGTATGTGTACAAGAGCACAGAAAGAAATTCGTGAAGTTGCTTCTCTAATGAAAGAACAAGTAATGTGGGCAGAGAATATTTCGATTGAAGAAAAAACAATTCTCAGTGAAGTTCTTGTACCAAAGTGTGAAGCAGGAGTAATTAAGGCTTGTCCAGAATTTAAAGGCTGTGGCAGACATAAGCCACTTAAGGAATTTGTATGGCGTCCAAAGGCTGTGTGGCAGGGTCGCGATACATTCTTGTGGTATTGTAGTGCGTGCGGTAGTGGTGTAGATGGTAACTTTGCTTTCTGCCCATGTTGTGGCGCCGAAATGACGGGGTATGAGAAATGATTAAATACTTTTGTGATATATGCGAAAAAGAAATAGACCTTGATAAACATGAGCTTCGTAGATTGTTTGTTCCAACTCAAATTAATGGAATTGTTTTAAATAATGAATTAGAAAAAATGATGTGTGCGGCTTGTGCTCAAAATGGTACGAGAAGTTTGTTGAGTTTTATAAAGAAAATCATAAAGAGGAGTAAGATATGCAAGCGATAATGATTATTTTAATTGGTATAGCCTGTTTAGTAGTCGGCGTTTTACTCCACGCTGGCTACGATTACTTGGCTGCAAGGAAGTGGAGTAAGTCTATTAACTTTACCGCAGAACAGCAGAAAGTTAAGCAAGAGCTGGTTGAAAAGAAAACTGCGACAGAAAAGGAAATGTCCGATGAAATTGAAGCAGTTATTCAGAAAAAGAAAGAAGCTTTACATGAAGTAGAGAAAGAATATGATTATAAGGAAAAGTCTTATCAAGAGGCGGCACAGCAACTTGAGGAAGATTATCAAAAAACTCGTCAGCGCTATCAAGAAATGGACGAACAACTTGAACTTGAACGTCAGAAAGAAAACGCCGAGATAATTTCTAAAGCAACAAAATCAAGAGAAGCTAAACTTGCTTGTCTCAATGCTGATTATGAAAAGAAACAGGAGGAACTCCGTGTAAATTTTTTGAACTTCAGCGACGAGATAAATATGAAAAAGGCGGCGTTGACTGAAGAAATTAAAGCCTTTGAACAAAAACAAGCAGCAATCGTTGAGCAGTTTAAGAAAGATGAAGAACTTAGAAAACAACGTGACTTCTATCACATAACTATTGACTCTCTTTCTGAGAGCGATATTAAGAAGCTGAAGTCGATGGCGCCTGGGTTTTCCCGCCCTGAGATATTCTACAAACTTTTATATGAGACTTACTATAAAACAGCAATCGAAAATCTTTTCAAACAAGTTCTTGGAGAAAATAAAGAGAAGGGCGGCATTTATAAGATTACCAACATAAATAACGAAAAGGTTTATATTGGTAAGACTACCAAGTTCATTGACCGTTGGCGCACCCATGCGAAGCGCGGTTGTAATATCGAGCGTATAAGCGGTCAAATATATGACGCTATGTTTGATGAAGGATTAGAAAACTTTACTTGGGAAATAGTTGAAGTTTGTCCAAAAGAAGAGCAGACTGAAAAAGAAAAATACTGGATTGAGTTCTATCACTCTGACCAATATGGATATAACATTAGAAAAGGATAATTAAATATTTGACTTTCTCCTCTCGATGTGCTATAATTATTATAGTAAAAATCGAAAGGAGAATTTTATGGGCTACATTATACTATTTATATTTATCGCATTTTTTACAGCAGAGTTTTTAGATGCGATTTTTGGAAAGGGAGATAAGAAATGAGAAGATTATTCGTAACTGGTGATATACACCAGAGCATTAATATTGATAAACTTAATACTGCACATTTTAAATGTGATGGTTTAACTAAAGATGATATACTCGTTATAATGGGTGACGCAGGTCTTATCTGGTCTAAGGATAAGAGTACACCAAGAGAACAGTGGTGGATAGATTGGCTTAATTCTAAGCCTTGGACTACTTTTTGTGTACTTGGTAATCACGAAAACTATGATAGAATTGAGAACCTTCCAACAACAACTTTCGGTGGCGAGATGTGTTATCAAGTTGCTGACTCTATTTTCTATGCAATAAGTGGCAAGGTATATGACCTTTGCGGTCAGAAGTGCCTTGTTGTTAATGGAGCAGAGTCACATGACATCTTCGTTAATGGTAAGCGTTATCGTTGGCCCCACGAGTCTTGGTGGGAGCAGGAGCAGATTACCGAAGAGAACATTGCCGTCGCCGAAATCAATTTGGAGAGGGCTGGCGGCACAGTAGATTTTGTGTTCAGTCATACTGGAGGTTCAAAGGTTTGTAATTATCTTGGCTTTGAACCGACAATTTCTGATAAAAGGCTCGACAGAATTTTGGATAAGGCTATTTATCAAAAGCATTTTTGCGGTCATTATCATAAAGATATGATGGCGGCAGATACACGCATTTTATTTAATGATGTATTATTAATAGCACTTGATAAGCCAAACACATGAAAGGACGAGCTATATCTCGGAGCAGTTTGTAATATAACTGAAGATATAAGACTAAATCAAATTATGAAGGAGGAATTGTTTTATGATTAATGCAAAGATTGTAGGTACATACCTTGGTAAGGTAACCGACGCAGAAGAGAACAACTCATATGTTGGG
>Ga0265299_10001217_pt1 | contig 30162 bp, 39 predicted proteins | sample AusTroGonzalo_MG_4_FD_193485 | JGI IMG/M metagenome (GOLD analysis project Ga0265299, IMG submission 193485) | Bovine rumen microbial communities from tropical cattle in Woodstock, Queensland, Australia - Gonzalo_02 | ecosystem: Host-associated > Mammals > Digestive system > Stomach > Rumen ... | reverse complement strand
GCCTCAATTATCCGTACTGGCACAGCTCAAACAAGGCGGCAGCGTTTAGATGTCTACACCACCTTAGTTGATGAGGCTGTGAATGATTGCGCAGATATAATGGTGGATATTACCAATGCGCAGGTTGATAACGTAATTGCACAATGGAGATAAATTAAAAATGGCTGAATATCAAATAAATAGAGCGAGGCTCGTTGTTGCGCCGATGGCGATACCATTCACAACGAGCAATGAGCAGTCGCAAATATTGTTGAGCGGAGTTATTGCAAGCACCCCAGTTGTGGCACTTGCATACAGCTATGCGGTGGTTGACTTTGATGGAAATGCACTACACGCAGGGAACAAAATAACCGTTGGAGTGGGCAGTAACGAGGTTATGGTCACGCTTGATGAGTGGGGCAATGCGCAGGTGTCTTTGCTGCCGTTTATTCGTGAGGAGATATTAAAGGGCGGTGCTTTGGATAACCCGCTATATTGTGCGACTGGGGCAGAGTTCCAGCAAAACGGCTATCGGGGTTATATTGATGTTGATATAACCGAAGACGGACAAAGCCCAATAACGATGCGGGTGTATTACATATTCGGGAATTACGCACCAAAAGGCGAGGCGGTCACCGACCTTTATTTTGATTTTGACGCTAATGGCGAAACGTGGTGCAACGTTGATGACGCAAGCAACTACGATGCCGCAGGTTTGCCAGTCAGCTTTGAGGATAACTGGTGCAACATCAACGAACTGGTTGAAGATACCCCCGTAGGCGATTTTTTGATGCAGCTTGATGTCGCATATTTTTACGGAAAAGATGATATCCAGTTCAGCACGATTAATTATCATTTCCGCTATGACTGCCGCACCGATAACGTGCTTAAACTGCGATGGCTTGATACCAATGGCAACATCAACACCCGCAAATTTACGCTTGCAGGTCGCTCACACGGAGCAAGCGCAAGCGATTCGTGGCAAAGGCCTCACCCATATAAAGAAATCGTTTTAGGCTATGACCGAGGCCGTGATGAGTGGGCAGAGCTGACCGCAAACGAAACGATTACGATTGGCGATGATAGCATACCGATGACGCACTATAACTGGTTAAAGACTCTCGCAAGTAGTGCAGTCGTTGAGGCTTATATCAATGGTGCGTGGACACGATGCAATGTGACTAACACAACCATTGAATGTGACCCCCGCAAGCCAGTATTCTCTACCACCGTGTCCTTGTTAGTTCCTACTGATGATGTGCAACAATTCTAAGGGAGTGAGGCAATGAAAAGGCAACAGCTATACATCAACGGCACGGCGGTGGATATGCCGAGCGATGAGATTAAAATCAAGGTCGCAAGCAATATCCTTGAAGATGCGGACAGCGTAATGACCGCACACTCCTACAATATTGCCCTGCCACGCACGATGAAGAACGACAGCGTTTTTGCGCTTGCCTATGTGCCGACAGCAAAGACAGCAAACAAGTCAACACATAAATACCTGCAATGCGCTCTGCATCTTGATGATGTGCCTTTGTTTGAGGATGGGCAGGCGGTGCTGACCTCAGTAGATGACAAAGGGTATAATTTAACTTTGTTGTGGGGCTTGCTCGGTATGTTTGATAAGATTAAGGATGAGGGGCTTGAGCTTTGCGACTTGCCGCTATCGGCTTATTGGGATGATATAAACGAAACTTGGGTGCAACTGGCAAGGCAAAACGCACAATTATCCTATGTGAGTGGTATGAATAACGACATTTTCGGTGGCTTGGATAACCAGTCGGAGATTGAGATGCTGCCTTGGACTTTGCCAGTCGTTTCAGCAAATGACATATTAGGCACGATTAGCAATGTCTACGGCATTACATTTGACTTTTCGGGAACTGCAACCACAAGGATAAACGAGCTATACCACCCACTAACATCGTTGAAACCGAAAGCCGATGATGAGGTGCTTTATTTGGGTATCAGCGCAGGTTTCACGCTTGTAAACGGCAATTATCATCTCACATATTACCCTATAACCACAAGCACCGATTTTCCCGATGATATTGTTTTCAGCAACCTTACGGCCGCCTATTGGTACGCAAACAATGATAAGATTGGAAACAATGCGATTTGGGCTTTCAACGATGCAAACGGACATATAAATGCCAAATGTGACTTGAATATACGCAAAATTAGAGTACACGGCACACCGCCAACATCTGCAAACTGCAAGGTTATCATCAACAGCGGTGGCGATAGCGAGGACACGCAGACCTTTACAGCGGCCTTTGACTACACTTGGGAGGATGTTTCAATAAAGCGTGGCGAGAGCGTTATACAAATAGGCAGCACCTCGCATTGGGTAGGCACACCACCCGCAACCAATATTCGTGTTGAGATGGAGATTGATGGCATGAGTGGAATGGTAATATCGTATCAAGCCTTGAAATATTTGAATACTTGGTATGGTCTTGTCCGCAATTACCCGAATATGGGTGTAATTGAGTATATAAGCGAAATATTGGCGCATATCGGGGCTTTCATCGTGGGCAGCGTAACCGATACTGGCAAATTAAAGGTTATCACGTTTGATGAGCTGTTTGCGAACACCCCGAACACCTATGACACGCAAGGAGTGGAGAAAATCACGATGTCGCTTGACGATGTGGCGCAAAGGAATATCTACACACACCAAAACAACGAGGATAACGTGCCGTATGAGGGCAAAGGCATAATCTACACAAGCGACAAGACGCTCAAAGAGGAACGAGATGCGTTTAAAAGCAGCTTTAAAGTGCCTTATAACGCAATGGTGCGGTTGTTCAAGGTTGAGGACAGCAAAGGCTCTTGGGTGGGCAGCGGTGACTATATCGCAGGCAAATCGGGCTACACTTTGCGCAATACTGGGCAGGGCTTTGAAACGATTTTGAACAACTATTACAGCCAAAACAAGGCGATGATGCGGACACCTAAGACCTTGGAGTTAGTCGTGCGTTTAACTTTGTTTGACCTGCGACACTTTGACTTTACGAAACCAGTCTTTATCCCGCAACTTGGGTGCAACTATCTTGTGCAGAATTTGCAAAGCGACAAAGGCGATAACTACAAACTTGAACTAATACAAATATAAGGGGGAAACAATAAAATGGCGGACACAACGCAAAAGATATTATCCGTTCAACTTGACGCTACCGATGCAATCAACGGCATTGTTAAGCTCAATGATGCGATAGATGCGAACAATCAAAAAATGGCCTTAAACAAAAAAGCCATTGATGAAAACAACAAGGCGATGAAAGAGAGCGGGGCGGATACTATGGCACTCGCTCAAAAAAACGAAGAGCTGACCAAAACCAATGTTGAGCTTTCAGCTCAAACCAAAGAGCTGACCAACGAGCGGCGCATTCTACAAAAGGAGGTGCAGAATGAAATCAGGGCAAATGCAGCCGCCGAGGGCTCGTTGAAATCGTTAAGGGCGCAATTATCAAACCTAACTAAGCAGTTTGACTCGCTGTCTAAGAGTGAGCGACAAAACGAGCAGGTGGGCGGTGCGCTGATGAAACAAATAAATGAGGTCACCACCGAGATAAAGCAGGCGGAAAAAGAAACGCAAAGGTACTTTAGAAACGTGGGAAATTATCCCGAGGCAATGGGCAGCGTTAAGGGTGCTATGCGCACGATGCAGCAGGAGATTATGAACTTAACGCTGCAATATCGTGAAATGGACGATGAGATGAAACGGAGCGATGCGGGGGTTGAGTTAAAAAATAAAATTGACCAACTCACTCAGCAAGCGTCAAAATACAAAGATGTTATGAGCGATGTTTCGCAGTCCATTCAACGAGGCGCAAGCGATACGGCAGCATTGAACGCTCTCACCGAGGGCGCAAAGGTGCTAACAGCCTCGTTTGGCTTGGCTAAAAATGCGGCTGTGGCTCTCGGTATATCCAACGAGGGGCTGCAAAAATCAATGCTCAAGATTCAACAAGCGATGCAAGCAGTTCAAGCGTTGACCGTGATACAAAATGCTTTGCAAAAGCAGAGTAACTTGATGAAAGGTATTGAGATTCTCCAAACAAAGGCGGCAGCGACAGCAAAGGCACTTGAAACAAAAACCACAATAGGCGCAACAGCCGCACAAAAGGCTTTTAATCTCGTTGCAAACGCTAACCCTTATGTTTTATTGGCTACGGCTATTTTGACCGTTGTCGGGGCTGTTGTTGCTTTCACGGCTGCAACTGATGACGCAACCGAGGCAACCGAAAAAGAAACGGGCACAATCAAAATCAATAGCGGTGCGATTGATGCAAACGCAATAGCAAAGGAAAGAATTGCAAAAGCAGAAAAAGACTGGTCAGACTCCGTGTCGCAGAACGCAAGCAACCAAATCTCGCAATACACCAAACTACAACTGAAATGGCTTGAGGTCAACAAAGACCAAAAGAAGAGGGAGCAATTTCAAAGAGAGTATGGCGAAGAGGTCAACCGTGTTGCAGGCAGGGTGTTAAAATTGAGCGAATATGAAAATTTCTTCGTTCGTGACACCGACAAAGTTGTTGCCGCAATCTTAGCAAGGGCAAAGGCAGAGGCGGGCGCACAAAAATACGCAGAGGCGGTGCTGAAAAAAGCAGAGAATGACCGCAAAGGCACGGTAGCAAATGGTAGGTATAAATATACGGCTACCACCGACTCCGAGATAGACCTTGATGATAGGCGATATGGAGATGTAAGAGCCGCCATAGAGGCGGGCATACTAACATCTAATGATGTTAAAGGTGTCAACACAATGCTTTCATTCTATTATAAATTGAGTGAAACAGGTGTTAAGAAAATGAATAAGCTGTGGGCAGAAAATGCAGCCGCCATTCGTGCCGCCGATGATGCCGAAATTGATTATCTAAAAGACTTCACTATTGGCGCAACAAAAGAGACAATATTGGCAGAAAATGCCGCAGGTATGGGACACGGCTACAACCCGCCAAAAGGCTTTGGTGGAGGTGGCGGTGGTCATACTGGCCGAGGCGGTGGCGGAAACACGACCACACCCAAAGACACCGCACAAAGCCTTGAACAATTAACCAGCCGCTTGCAAAGCATTCAAGCCGATGCGCTTAATCGTATGGCGGCAACAAGCGAGCAATATACGCAGAAATGGATAGATGACAGCAAAAAGGCTATTGAGCAACAAGCCAAAAACGAAATTTCTGCAACCGAAGAGGCTCGCAAAAAAGACATTGATAATCTCAAAAAATCGCTTGAGGCAAAGAAAATCACGCAAGGCCAGTACAACCGCTTGATACTTGAAACGCAAGAGGCATACGATAACAAGGTTGTTGCTATTGAGCAGCAGAAACTCGCAGACCTTAAAAAGATAGATGATGAGATTGCGCAAAGGCAGAAAGACGCAGCAGAAAAGGCGAGAAAAGCGGCCGAAGAGGCATTAAAGAAACAGCGTGAAGATGCGTTAGCCCTGCAAGCGGCTATCGTTGAGGGCTTGCCCGAGGGTAGCGTGATGCGACTAAATGCACAGCTTGATAATCTGCAAATGCTGATGGATGCAGAGCTTGCGATGTATGAGAATAACGAGCGTATGATACAAGCCGTTAAAGCGAAATACGGACTTGAGGCTCAAAAGTTACAGCAAGATTATGCCCGCAAAGAAATTGAGATACAACAACAAAAGTATGAGGCGATAGCAAACATCGTTGGCGGGCTTGGGCAGGTGTTGACCGAGTTTGGCGATGACCAAAAAGCGTTTGTGATTCTGCAAAAGACACTCGCACTTGCAGAGGTCGCAATCAATCAAGGCGTGGCAATCTCTGCCGCTATCAAGAACGCAGCGACTGGCTCTATAACCGTGTGGAATATGATTGCCCAAATTGCGACTGGTATCACAAGCGTAACCGTTGCAATGGTGCAAGCATTCAAGTCTATTGACAGCGCAAAGTTCGCTACAGGCGGCTATGTGCGTGGCGCAGGTACAAGCACGAGCGACAGCATTCCAATTCGTGTGAGCAATGGCGAGTCGGTTATGAATGCAAACACGACAGCGATGTTTTCGGGCTTGCTCAGTAGCTTAAATCAGCTTGGTGGTGGAGTGCCTATCCAAGTACAGCAATCGGCAAGCAGTATTCGTGGCGAGGATATGTTGGCGAGGGCAGTCGCTCGGGGTGTGGCGATGTTACCAGCTCCAGTGGTTTCAGTTGAGGACATAAACCGAGGACAAAGGCAAGTGCAGGTGATGACCGAGAGAGCAACGCTATGAAAATTCACGAACTGATTGCCGATAATTTGCCCATATTGCGCAGATTACACCGAAATGGTGTATCGGGTAATTATATACACTATTTACCTTTATACTACGATTATAGAAAACTTGTTGATGAGGGCAACAAGGTGCGATGGGTGGCGCAGGTAGTGGCGGAGAAATACGGCTACAAAGAGCGAATGGTGCGCCTCATAGTCAAGATGATGGAAGAAGATGTCATATAGTTTTTTAATTACTCATAGTATGTTTCAGTTTTCATAATTCTTTCATTTGATATTATTAGTTGATTAATTGGTAGGGCACTCTCGCAGGGATGCGGGGGTGCTTTTTTGTACTTGGGCAAAACCGATTACCACAAAAAATGGTAAAATAACCGAAAAAAAGCGTGTAGACATTCTATATTTGCAAAAAAGTTTTTGAATATATGGCAAAATTAAAGATATATAGCGACATCGTGGACGAAGAAACCAAAATGTTTCTTGCGTGGAACGGTATGCAATCAATGGCTTTCAGCGACATCGACAAGTTCATTGAGAGCATACCCGCAGACGATGCCGACATTAACCTAACAATTAACTGCCGTGGCGGGATGGTGGACACAGCCCTTGCGATGTATGACGCTTTGCGGGCTACTGGCAAGACCATTTCCGCAGAGGTCATTGGCGAATGCTCAAGCAGCGCAACGCTGTTGCTCCTTGCTGCAAGGGCAGACCTAAGAAAAGCTCACCCCAATGCAAGCATCTTGATTCATAACCCTTACATAAGCGGTTTTGTTGAGGGAGACGCAAAGCAGGTGGGCGCAATCGCTGACTCGTTGGAAGATGTGCAAAACCGTTTCCTTGATATTTATGTGGAAAGGACTGGCGCAGATAGTGAAACCCTGCAAGCGATTATGAACGAGGGCAAGCCGATGAGCGTGGAACGTGCAAAGGAGTTAGGTTTTGTTTCGGAAATTATACTGCCGATTTCGGCAAAAAATAAAACCCCAAAAGTTATAGATAAGATGAGCATTAAAGAAAAAATTTTTATGGCACTTGCAAAAGTGTTTGGAATGTCGCTTGAAACAGCCGATGGCAAGACCCTTGAGCTTGAGAAAGATTCGGGTGAGCCAGTCGTTGGCGATGTAGTGACAAGCGAGGATGGCGAGTACTTGATGCCTGATGGTACTACTATCGTGGTAGAGGAAAGCGTGATAACTGAGATTCGCCCTGCTGAAGAGGTCAACGAGGAAGAGCGAGGAGAGGAGAGCGAAGAGGGAGAAAATCTTGAGCAAGATGAACAACTGAGCGAGAAAGATGCCGAAATTGACCGCTTAAAGGCTGAAATCGCAGAAAAGGATGCCGAGATTGACCGACTTCGCCGTGAGCTTGAGGATGCGACCGCAAACGCAAAGAGCAACGATGAAAAGGAGATTTTAAACCTTGTTGCAGTTGCGGGCGGTGTGGAATGGCTTAAAGGTGTAAAATCGCAGGCAAAGGTGGAGCCTCGCAACACCGAAAGCACTACAATGACAAAGATGCAGGCTAAGAATGCACCCGAAAAGATTTCTTACGCTGAGTATCGCAAACGTAAAGCTGAGAAGAAAGCGCAGAACAAATAAAAAGGAATGTATTAATAACTAAAAAGGAATATTAAAATGGCTTCTAGTGGACTTTATTTTACTAACATCACGCCTGACAATGGTGCGGTGCGTGAGTTAAACAGACTGGTTTTTAAGGACGTTTTGAGCGCAGAGCGCATTGGCTCGCTGCTTAACGTTTTCCCCCGTGTATTTGACGGTGACAAACTCGACCTCGTTGGTGAGTTTGGGCTGCTCGGCGTTGCAAATACTGGTTGCTCGCCCACATACGGCGCAGACACCATCGCAACCGAGGAAAAGGAGTGGGACTTGGCAGCTTGGCAGGTTGCCGAGGCTATTTGTTGGAATGACATCGTTGGCACACTCGTTAAGTATTCAATGAATACTGGCACCGAGATTGCTGACCTCACCGCCAACGATTACCTTGATGAAATTGTGCGCCCACGCCTTGAACTGGCTTTAATGAAAATGTATGTAAGATTAGCGTTCTTTGGTGACAAAGATGCCGACACTACCGCAAACGGTGGCGTTCTTAAAGTTGGCGTGGATAAAAAGTATTTTAATCTCATCAATGGCATTTGGAAACAGATTTACACAGCCGTTACTGGTGGCGCAGCCCGTGTGACCATTTCAGCCAACAGCGAACTCACAAAGGCCGCTCAAATCAGCAACATGGCAGCGCAGGCCGTTGACACTCTCAACGACATGATTGCAGCAGCTTCTCCAGCTCTCCGTCAGGCAAGCGACCAAATTATCTATGTTACTCAGTCGTTTGCAGATGCGCTTGAAACCCAGTTGCTCGCAAGCTACTACGGCAGCGAGCTGCATTGGCAGAGCCTCTTTGGTGGCATTCGTGAGACCAGTTATCGTGGCATCCGTCTGCGTGTTATCCCACATTGGGATGAGATTATCCAAAGCTACGAGGGAACTGCAACCGCATTCAATCAGCCCCACCGTGCAATCTACACTACTGAGCGCAACCTCGCTCTTGGTGTTAATGGTGTGAGCGAATTTGCAGACCTTGATATTTTCTTCGACCAAACAACCCGCTTAAATCACATTTATGCAACCGACCAAATCGGTGCAATGGTGATTGATAGCAATATGTTTGTTGCGGCTTACTAAAAGCAGATAAAAAGAGTTCTCCATGGGTGTGTCGGTGTTTGCGCACCTGCACACCCTAAATTTTTACTAACATTTTAAAAATCAATATATTATGGCTTTATGCGATTATTTAATTTCGGCTGACATTGCGGGATACGATTGCTCAAATCCTATGGTAAAGGGCGCAAAGGCTGACGGTTTGCTCATTAATCGTGCAGACATCAACCTTGCAGGTATCACTTACGACACCACAACCCCAAACCCCTTTAAGATTACCGCCCTGCCCTTAAAGTCTACAAAGACAGCGTTTGACATCGTGCAAAGTGGCAAGACCCCCTATACTGGAACGCAACAAGAAATGGTAGAGGGAACGTATCAAAATACTATCACAAACACCGTGCAATTCGTTATCCTTAATCAAGGCACAACCACCGCAGCGCAGGTTTTCGCTTTGATGAATGGGGAATTTGTGGTAATTCTGCAAAACAATAACGGCACTTATCAAGTGTTCGGCATTGAGGGTGGACTTCGTGCCTCTGCTATGGTGCGTGAGCTTTATAACGATGACACCCTTTCGGGATGGCTTATCACGCTGACCGAGGAAAACGCAGTAAAGGGCAATCTCTTTATTGAATCAACTCTTTATGCAACCCTTAAAGCAACCACATAACTATGGCACTTTGTGATTATTTGATTGCAGCCGACATTACTGGCTACGACTGCGAAAACCCGCCAATCAAGGGCGCAGAGCCAACTGGTCTGCTTATAAATAGAGCGGACATTGACACTTGGAGTCTTTTGGCGGGCGAGCAGTTTAAGGTAAAAATTGACCTTGTATGTGGTGGCCCGACTGCCTATGAGGTAACTCAAAGCGGTAAACAGCCTTGGAACGGCACTCAGCAAGAGATGGTGGAAGGCACAAACCAAAATACCATCACCAACACCGTGCAGATGGTAGTGCTGAAACAAGATGAAGACTGGGCGCAACAGCTCTTTGCCTTAATGAATGGCGAGTTCGTGGCGGTCATTCCAAATAAAAATGGCACTTATCAAGTGTATGGACTTGAGGCGGGCTTGCATTGTACTGGCGCAGTTCGTGAGCTTTACAACGATGATACCTTGAGCGGTTGGCAAATCACGTTCACCGAAGAGGGTGCGGCAAAAGGCACACTCTTCTTGAACAACAAATCTGCTTTTGACTTGCTCAAGCAGGCGGTTGTTTGTCCTTAATAACGTATGGATGAGCTTGCCGAACAACTAACCGAGTGGCGAGGCTTGTTAAAACAAGGCGCAAGCCTCGCACCATATCGGGAGCAGATAACATCAATGTATTGGCAGGTCTGCCAAAAGCAACTGCGAAAATGCAATTGCAAAGATGTATTAAAAGATGCAGTTTTAGAAATTTACACACGACTTAAAATCAACGGAAAAATGGCTACTAAAATTAACGATGTTACCGCAAGGCTCGTTGCAGGTGTTATCTTGCGAATTAACGGTCAAATGTACACCAATCACAACCTCACCGATGAGGCGGCAAGGGCATTTTTGGAGCAGTTTCCACAACGCACGGATTGGTTTGAGGTATTACCGAAAATCAAGGCAGAGGCAAAGGTGGCAGATACCACCGAAAATGGCGCAGAAATCGCTCCTAAGGCGATTAAAAGCGAAAGCAATACTGCCACACCAAAAAAGAAAAAAACGGCTAAGAAACGCAAATAAAAAAGATTGTTCAACCACATAAAACACAATAAAAATGGCAGAGATTAATTTTATTAGACCTCAAGAGGTGAGAGAGAGCAGCAGCTCCCATGTTATTCGCTATTTCGGCTATGACGGTATGCGCTATATCCCCACTTACGGCAGCGCAAGCGACACCCCACTGATGCCCGCAGACATCGCAGACAACCTAACGACCAACAGCGCAACAAAGGTATTGAGCGCAAAGCAGGGCAAGAACCTCAAAGATGCGCTCGACACAACCAACACAAAGTTTACTGGATTGTGCAAGATAGTTGACATTACCCATGCTGATTTGGCGGCAGCCAAGACCGCAGGGACACTTGTAGCTGGTTATGTTTACCGCATTACCGACTACCCACTTGGCGAAAGCGATCCAAAGGGGGATGTTCTGCTTCTTGCAACTGGAGCAAGCACCGTTAACACCAACGTTTGGGTTTTGCCGACGGTGGCATATGCTGACCCATCACCCGCAGAGTAATGTTCTAAGTCAAATTTAAAATGAATATCGCTAAAATAAAGAAAGCCCCACAGCGCATTGATGTGAGTTATTTAAGCACTTTAGGCATTAAGGCCTATGGTGCAAATAACTTGTATCCACAGCAAGCCAAGGCGATATTGGACAGCTCAAGCACTGGGGCGCAATGTGCTGACCGCTATGCCCGCTTTATTGAGGGTGATGGCCTTGCAAACAAAATGCTGTATGATTTGATAGTAAATCATTATGGCGAGACCACCGATGACATTCTCACGGCCATTTGTCAAGATTTGGCGAACTATGGAGGCTTTGCGCTACACGTTAATTATAACGTTTTAGGGCAAATTACCGAAATGCAGCAAGTGCCGTTTGAGAATTGCCGTTTGCAGGAGAGCGATGATGCAGGTTATATCGGCTACATCGTGACCCACCCCGATTGGACGGGCAAAACCACCCGCAACGGCAAGGTTGTGCGTGTGAGTAAAGACACGATAACCACCTACGACCGATTCAATCCTAACCCCGCAGTCGTGCAAGCCCAAATAGCTGCAAGCGGTGGCATTGACTACTACAAAGGCCAAATAATGTGGGCTTCAATGGCAGGTCGGGACCGCTACCCGCTACCCAAATATGATAGGGTACTTACGGACTTGAGTACGGATGAGGGCTTGAGTAACATCAAGTTCCGCAATGCTCGGTGTAACTTTTTAAGCAGCGCATTTGTCATCACTAAACAATCGCAGACAATTAGCGATGAAGATGCGATGACAAAGGCGATTGAGGCGAGGGGTTTTGCAGAGGATTTGGCGCAGTTCCAAGGCGATGAAACATCAAACGTGCTTATTTCTTTGACCGTTGCCAATGATGAGGAAAAGCCCGAAATTGTAGAGTTTCCAGTTAAAAACTTTGACAAAGATTTCAGCGTTACGGATGCAAGCGTGGTTGAGCGTATCTATTGCGCTTTTGAGCAAGAGCCATTTCTTTGTGTGAGGAATGGAAAAGTAGGTTTTTCGGGTACATTGATACACGATTGTTATACCTATTATTCCTCACTTGTGAGCAAAGAGCAACGAATGATTGAAAGGGCATTCAATAAGATTTTAGACCACTGGTTTGAGCCGTTACCCGACACCGATGCAACAATTATACCGCTAACCTATAACGACACTTTATAAGCTATGGCAGAGCAAATAATTTACGATAATACCCTGCAAATAACGAGGGAAGAGATAGACCGAGAATGCCGACCCTGCAACGCACAAAACGAGCTTGTAGACCGTTGCATTGAGGAGGCGCAAAATCTTGACATTATCCCCGCTATTGGCGCAGAATGGTGGCTGCGAGTACTTGACCGCCGCAATGACAGCGTGGCAAAGCAGTTGTGGGATGGTGGCTTGTATGAGGACAATAAAGGCTGCAAGCGCATTTTTGCGGGCTTGAAAAAAGCACTTTTGTACTATTCTTATGCCCGCATCGTGCGAAATAGTGGAGGAGTAAGCACCCGCTTTGATTTTGTCGTGAAAGCTGACCAGTATAGCGACTCGGCAGACCTGCAAGCCAAAGTACAAGCCTATAACGAGGCTTTTGCTACGGCAGACGGCTACAAAGCGCAATGCTTGTTATTTATCAATGAGGGGTGCGTTTGTGGTAGCGGCAAGAAATTAGTTAATAACCGATTAAAAGTCAAAAAAATAGGATACTAAAAAATGGCAGATAGTACATCAATACCCATTATCGTGCAGGGCAATTCGTTCAGCCTTGCCATTCCTCTGCAAATGTATGTCGTTGATGATGATGAGATGGTTTTGGATGACTACACACCCGACCCAACGGACAAAATCAGCGTGCAGCTCAAAGGCAGTAGGCGCAATTACACCTACACCCCCACATCCGTTGATGATAACATAGTATATATTGATTTATCGGGAAATGAGCTTGCCGACAACTATGCGGTGGTTGTGTCCATTGTCAAGAACGATGGCAAGCGGTTACGCAGTTTCCGCACCGACCAATTTTTCATTGTTGAAAGCAGCGATGACCTAACCCCCGATGACATTATTGAGGGCTTAGAAGAAAATGTCATATATCTCAACACTCAATGCTTTGTAGCGGGTGCGGATGGTCGTGGAATTACAAGCATCACAAAGACAGCGACAGCAGGTTTGGTTGACACTTACACAATTCTTTACACCGACAACACAACAAGCACCTTTACGGTGACAAACGGAGCAGCAGGTGAGGCAGGTTCAAGCATCGCCACCATTGAAAAGACTGGCACGGTTGGACTGGTTGACACCTACACAATCACTCTCACAAATGGAGACACTTCAACATTTGAGGTCACTAACGGAATGGATGGTGTAGACTTGGGGCTTGCCAACATTGTTGATGACCTTATAACTGGAGGCAGTACAAATGTATTAAGTGCAGAGCAAGGTCTTATCATCAAATCCGTTATTGAGCAGATTTTCAACGCACTTGGGGAGTATGCTTTTCCCGATGGCAAGCCAACCCTTGACTGGACTTTATCAAATGTCGGTGTCACTCTCACTTTGAGCAACGTCACAAGCAGCAACACGGCAGCAACAACGGCAAGGGGAGAGGCATACACTACCACTTTGACTGGAGCGCAAAGCGGTGATTTCTACGTTATGGATGTTGTTGTGACTATGGGAGGCACGGATGTCACATCAACCGCATACAATTCAAGTACTGGTGTGGTGAGCATCGCAAATGTGACTGGGGCGATAGAAATTACAGCGTCGCAAATCACATATATTGCCGATGGTTTGATTTTGCAGCTTGATGGCTTACATCAAGGCGGTGTAAGCGGACAATGGATAGACCTCATCGGCAACAAGGTATTTAATATTTCAAGTGCCACCGCTCAAGCCAATGGTGTGCTGTTTTCAAAGACAAATAGCACATACGGAACAAATCAAGACAACCTAGTGCCAAATGACTCACATTTAACCTATACCATAGAAAGTGCCTTTATGGTCTTAAATTCTGCGACTTGGGGCGGGTCATTCCAGTTGCTCTCAACAAAAGCGGGCATAATGTTGGGTTATGATGCAAGTTATGGCTACCTTACCGCTCGCACCACTGGCACGGCATCTTCAAGCTATACCCCAGTAAAATATTCCGATAGGAAGATTTTTGTTAGCGTGAATAACACAAGGGGCTTTGGCAATAGTGTTGCATTGACAAAGAGTGGCACGGCAAAATATAGCACGGCAGCGCAGAATGTGCTTGGAAATTTGAACGGCACGATGTATGCTTTGCGCATATATAGCCGAACACTCACCGAGGCGGAGATATTGAACAACCAAAAAGTTGATAATTTACGTTTTAACAGTTAAAGGCTATGATATACAACACCGACAACGGCAACACTATGATTGCCAAGATAAATGCTAATGGAACGCTAAACAAAGAAACTGATTTGACATTTAGCGCATACAGCAATGACTGGGCTTGCACTCAAATAAGGAGAGTTGGCAAAGGCTCAAAGGTGCGTTACAGCATTTGGTCAAAATCATCCGCCAAACTGGTCACTATATTTGCGAAAGAGGTCACATCTTCGGCAGATTACAATAAATATATATATCAAAGGAACAACTCAGACAATACCAATACGGCAACATTGTATGAGGGTGTTTTCAACGTTGAATATGATGGATGGTTGATGTGTTTCGGTTTGGCTGCAAAAGAAAACTCCGTTACATTGATTGAGGAGATGCGCATCCAGTTGGATAGACCATTGAGCGCAGAACGCACCGAATACAGCCGTGTGCAGCAGTTCTCTTTTGGTGAGGCAGCTTTAATGTTCAAAAGTGTTGGCGATGATGACCCAATAACCAATTACATAGGTTATGGCACGGTTGTAAATGTGAGTGGAAATAAGAATTACATCTATTATGAGGGCAGCCCAAGCGGAACTTACCCGAACACTCCGGGCTACCTTTGTATGGCATACACTACCGATGGCGAGACTTGGACACAAGCCTTACCCGACAGCCATGCGCCTATTGTCAACTCAATGCCGAATGCTGTATTGTCTGACCTTGTAACAGCTCCGTGCGTGGTAAAAGTTCCCGACAGCGATAAACCATTTAGGCTTATCGCCAACAAAGCACCCCGCAATAACTCATTGGCTTATAAGATGTATATTTGGAAAAGCGCAAATGGTGTGGACTGGACTGATGAGAGGCTCTTGCTTGACATCCGCAGCGATACGCAGCCGAGTGTCATTGTGCGTGGGAGTGTCCTTAAAATCTATATGAGATTGCGAGACTACACCAAATCATATATCCGTGTCAATGCTGTAATGTACACCGACCTTGACGGCAACATTATTGCTCCACCTACCGCTTTTGTGGGGCTTGGCTTTTACAACCCCGCTGCTTTGCCGATTGACAACAATAGGGAGATTATGCTGCCAACATTCTTTGATGTGACAAACGACAAGAACTGGTACGACTCTTTCATTATTCAAGATGAGCAGTTGTGGCACATAGAAAACAACGTTAATGATTTGATGGTTAGCACGGATCGCTGGGGTACAATCAACCCAGGCTGGCTCTTTATAGATGGGCAGCCTTATATCACCTACACACAACGTAAATACTCGCACAATGGCTCATCGCCTCGCAGCTCTAACCCAGTCATTGAGATGCGGTGCGCTCCTATTGTGTGGGTAACTAACGGAGTAAGTGAACCACATACTGAAATATAATAAAGGAGGCGATGAAAGATGAAACAACACACAAAGGATTGGATGCAATACAGCTCTGCTTTGGCACTCTTAGCAAGTGCCATTGTTGCAGCCTTGTGGTCATTCGCTAAACTAAGCGAGATTCACGCAACCGTTTTGACCTATGTGGGCGAGGCGGTGGCATTTTGCGCTGCTGTGTACGGTATCGCACTTTATACTAAGCACGAAATTCGCAATCAGTTCCGCAAGATGAACAACAAAGAACTTGAAGATGAGGAGTAATGGCAGGTGTTTTAAGATTATATAATCGTGGCGAGGATGTCAAGCGACTGCAAATTGGTCTCAACCAACACGGCTATAATTTGCAGGTTGATGGCATCTTCGGGCAAGCCACCGAAAAGGCTGTTAAAGACTTTCAAAAAAAGCACGGCTTAGTCGTTGATGGTGTCGTGGGCTATAACACTTGGAAGGCACTTGGCACAACTGGGCCAAAGTGCGTGGATAGTTCGGTAATCTATGAGCCATTATCATCTTGCATTACCCACAGCGCAAACCGACAAATAAAATACTTAGTCATTCACTACACCGCAGGGACATCATCTGCAAGCGGAAAAGCCAAAGCCCTGCGAAATATGTGGCAGAAAAAAGGCGATGCCTCTGCTGATTTTGGTGTGGATGATACAACGATGGTGCAGTTCAACCCCGATTTGCACAACACATATTGTTGGGCTGTGAGCGGTGGAAATGGCATAACAAACCACAATAGTATTTCAATAGAGATTTGCTCAAACCTCAAGAAAGGCACTTCGGCATCCGTACCCAATCACGATGGATGGTTTTTCACCGAGGCATCGCTCAATAATGCTGTGCGACTTGCAAAGCTGTTGATGCGCAAATTTAATATTCCCATTGAGCGAGTAGTTCGCCATTATGATGTGACTGGCAAGCTCTGCCCTGGCATTATCGGGTGGAATAATGGATATATCTACACCGAGCAAGGCAAACGCACCAACAAGAAGAACAACAGCGCAAAGTGGGAGGCTTTCAAAGAACGGCTTAAATAAGGCGATATGAGCAACGATGACTCATTTATATATAATGTGCCCAGCGGGTGCTTTTCCTCGCTAATAGGGGTGCTTCTCGCATTCCTCGTTTGTTTTTTGCTCTCTATCCTACTGGCAGGGTGCAAAGGTAAGGAATATATCACGGAAACGATTGAAAAACCAGTCATTGTTACCCAAGAACACCACACCGAAAATGTGCGGGTGGACATCGTGAGGGACACCATTCGCCAAAGGGATAGCGTTTACTATTTCGTTAAAGGCGATACAACAATAATTGAGCGGTGGCACTACATCGCAACAGCCAACAGCGCAATTAAGGTGGACACGCTCATTAAGGTTGACTCGGTGCAAGTGCCAGTAATAACGGAAAAGGTTATAACCAAAGTGCAAGAGGTTGAAAAGCCCCTGCATTGGTGGCAAAAGTTTCTAATCATCTTTGGCGGTTGCACGATTATTGCCATTGCCCTGCGTGTGGTCTATAAAATGCGGTTAAACACTAAGATATAAGGCAATATAGTAAGTTTTTCTTCATAAGATTATTGATGATTGTTGATTTAGATTAGGCGAGGCGGTTAGGTTGTGAGATTTGACCGCTTTTGTGTTAAAATATGAATACAAACAGCCCAAAAGTGTAAACAAAGTATAAAAAACACGTTTTTTTTGCATTTTCTTGTGATAAAATTTGCACACAAATTTGAAAAGCATTAATTTTGTAACGTAATCATTAATCAACAACACAAAAATTTAGAATTATGACACTCACAGCAAGACAACAAAACACAATCGCAAGGCTGAACGCAGACCTGCAAGCCTTTGCAAAGGAGACTGGCGAAAAAGTCGCTACCTTATACGAAGATGTTTGGACATCCTACACATTGGAAAACATACAGCTCAAGGGCAACCGACTAAGTTACACCTACGATGGTCGCAGGGAGACCGAGCGAGTTATAGATTGGGATGAGGTCAAAGATTGGCTCAAGTTTTGGAGGCAGTGCCTTAATAGAGCCAAACGCTACTGGGCAACCGACAGCGATACGCTTGATAAGATGAGCGATGGGGAAATAGAAGATATTGAAGATTAATTAACTAATAAACACAACACGATTATGAAAAAAATTTATTACGGAGTGAGAAACGTTTACAATTCTTACAACTATGGCGATTTTGAGTACAAGGCAGATGCCGACAAACGGGCAGAAGAACTCAACAAAGACAGCCTTAAAGAAGAAAACAAAGCACCTTTTTATGTTAAGGAAATTGAGCAAGTCATTAACGAGGTTGAAGATGTAACCTTGACAAAAGGCAGCTATGGCCACGACCTGCTTGAATGGTCGTACAACGGCAAGGACTATTCTTGCGAGGGCGAGTTCTACGTTGACAAATGGGGCAATCTTCGCCACACGTTCATCGCCCCCGATGGCAGAGAGATTGAAATTGTTTGCAGTTATGAATAATTTAATATTTACGACTATGGAGAAAAAGATTTATTATGGCTCTTGGTCTGCGGGCAGCACGTTCACGGCAAAGCCTTATGAGGACACAAGCAAGGCGAGATTAATTAAAGATATGTGTAAAATGGCATACGGCAACGTTCACGGCATTGAGGCTTGCCATTGGGAGGTTTGGACTATTGATGAGAACGGAAACAAGCAACGCATTGCCGAGGGTGGCAAAGGCTACGGTGGCAGAAAATGGCGAGAAGATTATGAATAGGCAAGAAATCGGGCAGGCCATTGCCCAAGAGAGGACAAAGCAGGGTATCACAATCCGCAAAATGGCAGAGCTTGCAAACACATCGCCCCGAGCCGTGCAAGCTGTTGAAAAAGGTTGGTACAATGTAGGAATTGACACCTATTTGGCCATTACAAGCGTTCTAAGGCTAAAATTTGAGATAAACGTATAACTTACTACTAAAACGACAAACGACCGTCACAAGCAAAATGTGGCGGTTATTTGTTTGCAACTAACTCCAACATTTTTTTGTTTGCCTCATCCACTTTGCGCCTATCGGGGAGAATGTAGCCGAGCGTCACCGCTTGCCCATACGAATGCCCGAGGGCCTGCGAAATGACCTCTATTGGGGTGTCAATACTTTGCGCCAGTGTTGCCCAAGTATATCGGGCGGTGTAGACGGTTATAGGGGGCAGGGATAAAGCGGCAGCGATAGTCTTTAGTTCCGTGTTGATGCGGGTTGTGGCTACTGGTACGGACTTATAGCGTTCTAAGATATTAACAAGGTGTTTTTTGCCCTGCACACGATTGATGAGGGCTTTAGCTTGAGGCTCTACCTTGATACTGTACAAGCGGCCAGTCTTTTGGCGGGTGTAGTTCACACGGCCTTGAGATATTTTCACCAGTTCGGCAAGGTCTGCAAGGTTGATGCCGATTAAAGCAAATACAAGCCGAAAGATGTCAAGTGCATAACGCTGTGCATCATACTGCGGCACATACTCCCAGAGCAACCTCATTTGCTCAAGTGTGAGCGGTGTCGGGTTTGCAGGGGCAGTCTTGATTTTGTACTGGCGGAACGGATAGGGTGCGGTCGTTAATTGGTGGTTGATGGCATAATTAAATATTGTGCGAATGTTGCGCAAGTGTATTCCTCGAGAGTTGACCGAGGGGCAGTAGCTGATTAGGTAGGAGTTAAAATCTTGCAACCAGTCGGGTGTTATGTCAGCAAACTGGAGCGATTTTGCGCCTTTCGTTCCCTGCCACCGCCTAATGTGGGTAATTGTCTGCTTGAATTTATCGGCTGTGTTAGGCCGTGAGCAAGCGGCCATATATCCCTGCATTACCGCCACCACCCCAGTATCAGCCCCGAGAGGCGGTGCGATGTAATCTGCAATCATATCCCGCACCTTTGTAGGTGGATAACCTCGCACGTTACCGAGTTGCATTATCGCCTCGGTAGCCTTGCCGAGAGTTGACAAAGCCACCGAGTTGATAGTATCCGCTTGCGGGTGATTGATGACTTTTTTGCGCTCCTTATCCCATTGATTAGGCTTGAGCATCACACCCGACAAAGGAATATACAACGTAGATGATGCGTAATTGACCGCTATCAAGAGCGGCGATGTGCCATCCTTGTTAGTTTTAGGTCTAAGATACAAATTTACCCTAACTTTACGCATCTTTTTCGGTTGTTTTTCGGTTTTTTCGCCACAAAATAGCGGAATTTGCCGCCTTTTGCCACCAATTTTGAACATCGTTAAAACGCTGTTCGGTTGATTATTATGTGCGGAGTGAGGGGGATTTGAACCCCCGTTGCGCTTTTGGCGCAAACACGCTTTCCAGTCGTGATTTTGTTGTGCCATAAATGATTGTCGTTTAGATGTTTACAAAATTGCTTTTAATTTTTTTCGCTCATTTTTCGGTTTTTTGGTAGATTTTACCTACCTTTGTGCGTCATAATTAGAAGGTTTTGGATTAAAGTTAAACAGTTCAACACAGCGCAAATGAATGCGCACTATTTTCATTAATTATATTAGTTTATTTAACGCAAATGCGCCCTGCCCGAGATGGTTGGGGCGCATTCTTTTTTATAGTTCCTCCCGAGTGACTGAGGCAACAACAAGCCACATATTATTAATAAATGCCTTTGCAATCTCGCTACTTTCATAGTCAACGTTGTAGCTGTCAAGCGTGTAATGCGTGGGTGCTGTGCCTTTTCGCACGATTTTGATGAGTCTGCGCCAGTCGGCAAGCTCAAGAACATAGCTGCGCCCTAACTCTATATACTCCCGCCAAGCCTCAATGGGGCGAATTAAGATGTAAGAGCCCGCAGGGTATTTCGGTGTCATAGAATCGCCATAGACTGGTATCACGACATCGCCAGTATGGGCGATTTGTCTATTAAACGGCATTGTCCCGATAGTGTACTGCTCAATATCGGTTTCTTCATTATTCATAAACCCGCCCCGAGCGTCAGGACTTAAAATGGGGATGTTGATAATGTCCTCGTTTTGGGGTGCGTGTTCGTACACTATCACACCATCGGGGGCTGTGCCTTTTTCTCCCTTAGTCATCAACCAAACTGGGTCAATGTTGAAAACCTGCGACCACCTTGTAGCCACTATCTTGCCAAAATTGCGCTGTCCGTTGAGATAGTTGCTCACTATGGTGCGAGATGTTTGCAGTTTGTCGGCTATATCTCCCTGCGATAAACCTTGCCCCGCAAAGTAATTTTTGAGTGTTTTATTAAAATTTTCCATAGTTTATTTATTGCGTTGATTGTCAAATAATTATCACATTGTTTGTAATTTGTAAACACTTGCAAAGTGTTAAATAATATTAATTGTCATCACTTTTTCGGCAAAATGTTTGCAGGATTATTACAAACGTATTAATTTTGCATTGTTAAAATTCTACAACGACAAAATTACAAACATTTTTTAAAACACAAAATTATGACACAAGAAAATTTACCACAAAGGACAATCAAGTTACATTTTGATGAGGCGGACAACGCTTGGAAAGCTACTGGCAACGATGCCAAAATTATTTTTGATGCGCTCGGGCTTAATGATTATTTCTTTGTAAATGATGAACAGCCCGCAATTATCAAGCCTGAAAACCTTGAGCGTTTTGTGTTCAAGATGAGAGAAAACTACAACATAGAAACTATAATGTTTAAATAAAAACCTACCACTATGGCACGAATTAAATTAACCAACAAACAATTTTCTAAGATGTTAAACAACATCATTAACGACATTAAGAGCATTCACGGCAGCAAAAGCTATGGTATTGAGTTCGACGATGACGGCTCAACGGCATACATCACACAGCCCGACCACTCCACATTTTACACAACGCACTTGGATAGGTTTACCGCCCTGGAAACGATTTACGACTGCTCAATGTGGTTTAGCGTGAAAAACGACCTGCCCTGCCTTGTGTTTATGAACGACTAACACCGTTGGTGGCGGAACATCCACCAGTCATTTAAAAATCGCCAAGGGGAGCGCAGAGGCGCATAAGAACCCCACCGCTCGTGAGCGGTTGAAAGTATGCTAATAGCATATTGTGCAGAATTTCAATGGGGGTGTCCTTGCCCCCACATGCCGATAAAGAGCCACACAATGGGCAAGGTGGCGATAATACTGGACTGAGCAGCCGTTCGATTCGGCAATCGGCAACAAAGTAATTATTAATCATTTAAACAAATTTATTATGGCTTTGACATTAGAACAACAAGAACAAATTAAGGCACGAAATGCAAAGATTTATGAGCGTTTCTGCCAGTTGAGTGAAACACAGCCTTTGGCTTACCCTTACACTATTTATAGTGCTATTGCGAGGGAGTATGAGATGACTCCACAAAGTATTTCATTAATCGTGCGCACAGCACAACAAAACAACACAAAACAATGAAAACATTAAAGACAATCATCAACTTTTTGCTCTGCGTGGGCTTGTTACTGGTATTCAACGAGAGCGAAACCTTTATACCTAACTTGGTGGGTTTGGCTTGTTTCTTCGGCTTGATCGCACTTAACAAAGACAAAGCACAGCAGACAGCACAATGACACCAGTTCGCCCGAATATTGACTACCGAGGCAGCTACACCGTGACACAAGCTGCGGAACTGCTCTGCATCTCAAGGCGCACACTAAGACGCTATGAGGCGGCAGGCTACATCGTGGCACACCTAAACAAGATGAATAGGCGCAAATATTCGGGGCGAGAGTTAATTAAATTATGGGATATAAATTACTAAAAACTTTTGAATTATGACAACCACAATCACAAACACCGAGATACTGGATAGCATCATTGAGCAACTGCAAAGCGATTGTGTCTACAACGACAGCAAGGCATTTGCAAGCTACGATGAAAATGACATACTCATAGAGGCAACCGTGCAATGGGTGGGCAGATGTTATGAGAACTACATCACCGTTGATGGAGTGCGCTATTATGAGGGTGTTTACCGAGAAATCAACGGATACACCGATTTAGCGGTAGAGGCGTGGATCAATGGCGAGCCCGTCAACGTGGACATTGAGTACATTGAAAGACATTTAATATAAATCAACTAAAATTTTTAAAATTATGAGCAACTTAAAAAGATTTAACGCAATGATTGTGCATCCTAACACCGATGCTTACCTGCAAACGGTGTTGGCAGAGCGCAAGGGAGAATTTATCAACAATTTAACAGCAGTAGTAGCCAACGATGCGAAATTGCAAGCGTGTGAGCCAATAACTTTAATGTATGCAGCCTTAAAAGCGACAGCATTACGTTTGCCACTTGACCCGAACTTGGGGCAAGCCTACATCATACCCTACAAAAACAACAAAGAACGCAAAACCGAGGCACAATTCCAAATCGGGTGGAAAGGCTTTATCCAGTTGGCTATCCGTAGCGGTCAATTCCAAACAATAAACGCAACCGAAATTAGAGAGGGCGAACTTAAAGGCTACGACCTTATGACTGGCGAAGTAAGCGTTCAAGCGGTAGCAGAACGTGAGAACAAACCAGTAATAGGTTATCTCGCATATTTTAAACTTACAAACGGCTTTACAAAATCACTTTATATGACCGCCGAGGAGATTGAGCAACACGCAACCCGCTACTCTCAAAGCTACCGAGGTAAGTATCGTGACTCAAGCCTTTGGGCAACCGACAAGGACGCAATGGCGAAAAAGACCGTGCTTAAGCTGTTGCTCAATAGGTTTGCGCCATTAAGCGTGGATATGATGAACGCAGTACAAGCCGACCAGTCGGTTTTGCGAGGCGATGGAAAACTTGACTATGTGGACAACACTCCCGACCAGTTGACCGAGATTGCGAGAAATGCAATGATTGAGGACGCAGAGAGTGAAGATGTGGCAGAAGATACTGCACCAGTAGCAGAGAAACAACAACCCGAGCAAACATTGTTTGACGATGAGGACTGACATTAACGATATAATCGCAGAACAACCCACACAGCACAGCTTGGACTGGTTTCGGGTGCGCTTAGGTCGGTTTACTGGCAGTCAAGTCGGCAGGCTGATGAAAAGCGGGCGGGGCAAAGATGAAATCTTTTCAAAAGACGCTTTGTCCTACATCAACGAAATCGTGGCCGAGCGTATGCTCAACCCTAGCGTTGTTATGGTTGATGATTTGTTTGAGGAATACCTGCTACAAACCACAGCAACAAGCAAAACGCTTGCGTGGGGCAACGACCAAGAGCTTAATGCAAGAGGTATGTACCAAAGCGTCACAAAGCGCAAAGTCACCAGTTGCGGGGCTTTGAAAATCGGCAACCACTTTGCCGACAGCCCCGATGGCTTGTGCCTTGATAATGATGGGGCGGTGGAGTTTAAATGCCCCACCAATGCGACACACACGATGTATCTTGCAAGTGTGCATAGCGCAGAAGATTTAAAGGCCATAAAGCCCGAATACTACTGGCAATGTGTGGCGCATATCGCAGCGAGTGAGGCGCAATGGTGCGACTGGGCAAGCTATTGCCCATTCTCGCAAAAGCCCCTGCACATTGTTCGGATAAACCGAGATGATGATGCAATAGCCTTGATGCTTGAGCGGGTGCAGATGGCGGAGGCTTTGGCAAACGAACTTATAACCAAAATAAAAGGTGGTGCAATTTGTGTCATATAGGTATAATTTTTTAGTGTTGTAATTTTAACTGGGTGGTGAACGCACCACGCACCACCCTTTTTAATATGCGATATGGCAAAAGAAACGGCAAATAATGGGTTTATAAAGCTGCATAGGTCTTTCCAAGACTGGCAGCATTATGGCGAATTGAGCGTAATGGCGGTGTTCATTGACTTGTTGCTCTCGGCTAATCACAAAGATGGTTGGTGGCGAGGCCACAAGTGCGAGAGGGGCGCAACCTTTGCCAGTATTCGCACTATTGCAGCAAGCACAAGATTAACCGAAAAGACGGTACATCGTGCGTTAAAAACGCTTGAGCAGACTGGCGAAATTAAGCGCATAAAGATAGACCAAAGAAACATAAAAACTATTATTTGTAAATATAGTGGCTATCAAGATAATAGCTTGTTTAGTGTGGGAAAAAGTACCACACAAAGTAATACACAAAGTATCACACAAAGTATCACAAAACAAGAAAGAGAAGAAAGAAAAGAAAATACTACTACCACCAATGTTAAAGAATACACGCACGAGGCTGTTTTGGAATGGCTGATAAACAGCCAATTTCTTGAGCAGTTTTCAATGAGCGAGGGAATAACACCCGAATTATGCCGTAAACTCGCAAACGATATTGTTATAGAGTGGAAGATGACCGACAAAACGCACCGCTCGGTTAGCGATGCAAGGCAGCACCTACTAAACCATATTCGCAAAGCTGTTGCATCTATGAGGGATAAAGGCACACTAACAGCCACCATAGAAAAGACAAAGCGACTGCAACCGCTTATTGATGACTGCAAGACTTTAATCAACGAGGGCTACAAAAAGGATGATGTGGCCGAGTTCTACGCAAAAAATACCCAAATGAGCAACGATGGCACTGGTCGTATGGTGTTTGAGGCTCTAAACGGATGGGACACAAGATATAGATTTATTAAATTTTTAAATGACAAGAAAAATTATGGAAAAGCAAATTAATCAAATTGACTGGGAGCAACGCAGGTACGAAATCGCAAAAGAAATAATGGCTGTTGCTTATAATCTTTATTTCACAAACAAAGATTATGAAATCATTGTTGAAGATATGGTTAATGAGGAACACTCCGAATTTCTTGATGTTGTTGCAGAATATTCAATAGAACAAGCAGACGCACTTATAAAGAAACTACAAAATGGCAAAATCTAAAAAATACATCAACCTTGACCACCACACAAGCCTTGAAGATGCACAGCTTGAGAGGGCGTTTTTGGTGGCGATATTGAGTCACGCAAATGCAACTGGTTACACTATGGCTTTGCGCTCGGTGGTTGCAGATGATGACTTCACGGAGGCAGAGAATGCGCAGACTTGGCAATGGTGCAAGGCTTGCGCAGAGGCGGGGCAGGAGGTTAATATGGTCAACGTGTATGCTCAAGCGCAAAAGCAGAGCAAAACGTGGGCGATTAACCGCTACGTTCAAACGCAGGGGAGCGAGGGCGATATTATCACGCTTGCAAGTGCCTTGCACACTATCGGGATAAAGCGCAGGCTATCCGTTAGCCTTGCAGATGTGATGATGGACATTGAACACAATGCCGACTACACGACCACCGAGGCGGTCGCAGACTTGGAGCAGCTACTCGCAGACACAACAAAGAGCGTGAAACCGAAAACGACAGCTTGGCGCAATCTTTACACCGCAATTCTCAAAGATGCAGAGCGGATGGCTAACGGCGATTTCTCGGCGGGCAACCTTTGCGGGTTTGACTTGATAGACTCCAAAGGCGGGCTTGAACGTGGAGAGCTGATGATTGTGGCAGGCAGAAATAGCAACGGAAAGACGAGCTTTGCATTGGGTTGTGCCGTCGGTGTCGCTCAAAGAGGTGTGCCAGTCGGCATCTTTAGCCTTGAGATGACCAACAAGCAACTGGGCACTCGCATTCTCTCGCTCTCTACTGGTGTGGATGGCGAAAAAATCAAGCGGGCAGATATGGCGCAGAACGAATGGGATATAGTGGCAGGGGCAGATGACTCACTCCCGATATACTTTGATGAGGTACGGAGTGCCGACATTGATGTTATCGTGGGCAATATCAAGGCGATGGTGGCACAACACGGCTGCCAAGTGATAATAATTGACTACCTGCAACTGCTTAGATCCAAAGAACGTGAGCGAGTTCAGCAAGTGGGAAACATCGCACACCGCCTTGAGGCCTTGAGCAAGCAGTTGGAAATAACGATCATTTTGATCTCGCAACTTAGGCGCAACACTGACAAAGACCCGACACCGAGGCTTGAGGAACTGAAAGAGAGCGGGGACATCGCAGACGCAGCCGACAGCGTTTATTTGGTCTATCGCCCCGAAAGGCACGGCAAAGATTTCCGTTACCCCGATATGAGCCAAGACTGGTCAACGGTGGACACACACAACACAGCACTTTTGATGTGTTGCAAAAACCGACAAGGGGCATTGAACGGAGAACAAATGCTCGGCTTTGACCCCGCCACTACAAGATTTTACCAACGTGAGAGCTTTGGCACAGCCGAGCCACTCGCAACTGATAACTATAATACACCATTTTAACTATGAACTACAAGAAACCTATCCCGCTTAAAGCGTTTGAAGACCGCAACCGCTATTGCACCTTGATTTCTCATTTAACTGGAGTTTCGGGTGATGACATACTGAGCGACAGCCGAGGAGAGCGGGAGTTCATCCCCCGAGCCCTGCTGATATGGGCATTAATTGAGGTATGCGGATATAGTGCCACAAACGTAGGCACGATTATGGGCAAGCGTCACGCTACCTGCCTTTATGCAAGGCGCAGAGTGAATGACACATACCGCAAAGATAAAGCGATAAACGAAATCTGCAACTATCTAAGCGAGTATCACACACGGCAAAACATTGATTATTAACATATTAAAACTAAAATTATGAACATCAACGAAAACAAGAAGAGCAGCGCAAGCCAATGCGCAAAGATTAAATCGTGGTTGTTAGGCGGCAACAAAATCACCGCACTTGAGGCTTTGAGTCTTTTCGGGTGTATGCGACTGGCAAGCCGCATCTGCGACCTTAGAGAGCAGGGTCTGAATATCCACACCGAGAGAATTATTACCAGTAACGGCAAAAGTGTAACGCAATACTCTATACAGCTATGACAAGAGAAGAAGAAATTAAAAGGGCAGCAATGAAAGAGCCAACTTTGGCTCTAGGCACTTATCAACGTTCTTTTAGGATGGGTGATGAATGGGCAGACTCGCATCCCCATTGGATAAGTGTTGAGGATGAGTTGCCGAATGATGGTGTAGATGTTCTCACCGTCAACAAGTTCAATTTTCAAGTAGTTTGTTTTCGTTTTCGTGGGTACTGGTTTAGTAGATATGGCAACGAGTACAACGATATTACCCATTGGATGCCGTTGCCTGAAAAGCTAAAGAAAGGAGGCGAAGAATGATACGACCACACTTGGACATAACTATCGGGTGGAGTAAGATTGCAAGCGCATATCCCCCGATACAATGGAATGAGAACACTAGCACATTTAAAATGCTTGCAGATGTGAGGCAATGGCTGCACAATCATCACCCCGAATGGAGCAGGGCAATGGTTTATCTTAGCCACTACAACGGACACGTTACTTACAGCGACAAAATTATGATTGAGAGATGACACTTGAAAAGAAGATAGAACGAGCCATTAAGCTGTTACAGACTTTCGGCAAGGACAAGGTTGTTGAGGTGAGTTACAGCGGTGGCAAGGACAGCGATGTTATTCTTGAGCTTGTGAGGATGGCGGGCATTGAATATCGTGCCATCTATAAGAACACAACCATAGAAGATTATTTTAAAATTCAGTTATGAGGCAAGAAGAGCATCGCATACAAGTGGCAATAGTTAAGTGGTTTTACTTGGCTTATCCCCAGTATAGGGGCGGGTTGTTTTTTGCAGTTCCCAATGGCGGTCACCGCAATATCCAAACCGCCGCACGGCTCAAGGCAGAGGGAGTAACGGCAGGCGTGAGCGACTTAATGCTGCTTGTGTCCCGCCACAATTACCACGCTCTTTGCATTGAGGTCAAAACGATTGTGGGCAGACAAAGCGAGAATCAAAAAGCGTGGGAGGCGAAAGTCAGGGCGCAGGGGTTTTATTATGCCATTGTGCGCTCACTTGAAGATTTCGCACAGCTGATGGTTTGGTACTTAGGCGAGCCACCGAGAGCAAGGATACAAGGACGGATAAAGTTCGGTTAATAATGTAGTTTCTTTTCATTTCATATTAAATTGTTATTTTGTTAATAAGCATCAATTACTAACCGTTGAGAAACGACTAAGATGCAGTGAATATTTTTGAGGGATGCACCTGCGCTGTGAAAGTGTGGGTGCGTTATTTTATGCAGAATGCGAAATTTACCGCCTATTTTTAATTCTAAGCGCATTTAACCGAAAAATGGTGTGTATATATGTTGTAAGAAAAACCGTTGCTTAGAACAGCTGAAATAAAAAACCGCTACCTTCACAGGCTGCGGTCAAAAAACAAGTAATATTCTGAGATATGATAAAAACTAATGAGTATATGAAATCCGCCACAAAATTATGAAAAAAACCGAGAAAAGTTGTGCATTTTTCAAAATATTTTCTTACCTTTGCGAAAATTATTATAAATCAGTAAGTTATGGCAGAAATAAAAGAGGCAAAGATTAGCGACCTTGTGTTTGATGACAAGAATTTCAACAAACACACGGAATATGGTATGAGCCTAATCGAGAAAAGTATCCGCAACAATGGCGCAGGGCGATCTATCTTGATTGACAAGAACAACCGCATTATAGCGGGCAACGGAGTCACCGAGATTGCGGGGCAAATCGGGCTTGATGATGTGCAGATAGTGGAAACCGATGGCACAAAGATTATCGCAGTCAAACGCACCGACATTGATCTTGACAGCAAGCAAGGCAGGGAGATGGCTTTGGCGGATAATGCGACTGCAGCTGCTGACTTACAATGGGATGAGGAACAAATCCAGTTTGCCGAGGAAGAGTTCGGGATGGTCGCAGAGGAGTGGGGAGTTGAGATTGACAACAAAGAACAACCCACAGCCATAGAAGATGATTTTGATGAAAGCACCGATGAGGTAACCACACAATGCAAGAAAGGCGAGGTTTGGCAACTTGGTGAGCATCGCTTGATGTGCGGAGACTCTACAAGTGCCGATGACGTCGCAAAGCTGATGGATGGGGCAAAAGCTGATATGGTGTTTACTGACCCACCTTATGGGGTGAGCATTGGTGACAAAAACGCAACGTTGAACAGCGTCCAGAAGGCAGGACGCTGTGTTGAGAATATAAAGAACGATACTCTCGCAGCCGATGAGCTTTATCCAGTTCTTGTCAAGGCGATGACTAACGTACGATTGTCTTGTAAAGACGATGCGTCTTATTTCGTGACTTCGCCACAAGGCGGAGAGTTGGGACTGATGATGATGATGATGATGATGAAGGATGCAGGGTTACAAGTTAGGCACATGCTTATTTGGTGCAAAAACTCTGCAACGTTCTCTCTTGGGCGGTTGGACTACGATTATCAGCACGAGCCGATATTCTATACTTGGACTAAATCGCACCACAATTATAGGGGGGGAATATCGCACAACG
>Ga0265299_10001215_pt1 | contig 30208 bp, 25 predicted proteins | sample AusTroGonzalo_MG_4_FD_193485 | JGI IMG/M metagenome (GOLD analysis project Ga0265299, IMG submission 193485) | Bovine rumen microbial communities from tropical cattle in Woodstock, Queensland, Australia - Gonzalo_02 | ecosystem: Host-associated > Mammals > Digestive system > Stomach > Rumen ... | reverse complement strand
TTGTGAATCTCCTCATAGAAACCACGTGCTTTGCTCACGACTACTATGCTTGTCGTGCCGGAACGGTTCTTTTTCTTGCGTACGTACATGGCTCAAAAATACTGAAAAATTGCTTGCGCCACCCTGCACCACCCATTTTGTTTTACAACTGACTGATTATCAGCATCCGCTATTTGATGGCGCAAAAAGTGATGAAGTCAGTAAAAGCATATGAAAAGTATGAGCATTTTGTTTTTATTACAGGCATAACTGAATTTTCAACTGAATCAACTTTTTCTGGATTAAATAATCTTACCGATATATCTTCGTTGCCATAGTACTCGACAATATGCGGTACTACAGTTGACAAAACTTTTTCGAAGGAAGAGAAGAACATTACCGAATGGATTGTGGAATAAAACACCAAGATAAAATGGCGGCAAGGGGTTTAAAAACAAAGTTTCCGCCGTGCTATCGAGAAAAGATTTTCTTATTAATCTTTCTTTAAGAGATAGTAGTGTATATCTCCTTTTTTTGTATGTTTGTTTCCCAAAATATTAATTGATGAAAACATATTTATCCATATTGATGGCAATTCTGCTTTCGTCTCCTGTGTTTGCAGTTGAGCCAGTGAAGATTTACAAGGGAACCAGCGTTTATAGCAGCGATGTAATCTGCAACGTCAGCAACGGCAAGGTTTACAGGAAAAATTCGGTTTACAGCAGCGATGTCGTCTGCAACATTCGCGAAAACAAAATATACAAAGCCACCTCGGTATATAGCAGCGATGTCATTTTCACGATAAGGGACGGCAAGGTGTATTCGGGCAACTCGGTTTACACAAGCGACATTGTAATGACCATTCGTGATGGCAAAATTTACAAGGGTACATCGGTTTATAGCAGTGATATTATTGCTACGGTGCGCGACGGAAAGGTCTATAAAGGTACATCGGTGTATAGCAGCGACATAATGTTTACCATAAAGGGATACCTGACCATAGAGGAATTTGTAGCGGTGTGGTATGCTGTTTTTTATGCCTGGTAAATGGCTATCAGGCAACTATCTCTGCCCCCAACGTTAAGGTCGTTAAGGTTCTTAAGGACCTTAACGTTTTCTAGGGGGGCAGGAATTGTTAGCCTTTTAGCCTTCTAGCCCTTTTTTGCTGCCTCGTTTCAATGCCTGCGGTGTTTCTATGGCTAACGCCGTTTCTATGTTTCTAAGTTTATGTGGTTATTGTTGGAACGCAAAATTTTGCGTTCTTACAATAAACCCCATTATTCATTATCCATTGTCAATTATCCATTGTTAATTGTGTTGTTAATTGTTTCTTGTTTTCAATCGTAATTCGTAAATCCCAAATCGTAAATAATACTTATTTTTGTCCGCTAAAATTTGTCAGTGATGGAAAAGAATGACATAACAACCAAAGTGCTTATCGGCTTGGTGTCGGTAATGCTTGTTGCAGTAATTGTGCTTGGTTACCTTTTGTATAAGACTTCAAAGGAGAAGGATCAGATTGTTGTGGTGAATACCGAAACCACCAACGAGCGCGACAAAATCAAGGCGGAGTTCTCCAACCTTTTGGACCAGTACAACGGACTGGAAACCACCAACGATAGCCTAAACGCCGAAATCAATGGTCGCAAGCAGGAAATCGTGAAACTTATCGAGGAACTCGACAAGACCAAGAATTGGGCGGCAGGTATGAAGAAAAAGTATGAGGAGGAACTCGGTACACTGCGTAGCATAATGAAGCATTATGTGTATCAGATTGATAGCCTAAACACTCTGAACCAGCAACTTACTGCCGAAAACGAGATGGTTAGGACGGAAAACGACAGGTACAAATCGGAAAATGACGAGCTTGTCGACCGCAACACCGAACTTTTGACCACAATCGAGGATGCAAGTATAGTGAATGCTTCGCATATAAGCATTGTTTTCCTGAATGGTCGCGACAAGGAGACAAACAAGTCTAACAAGATTGAAAAGTTGAAGGTGAACTTTACGCTTTCGGCAAACAAGTTGGCTTCGAGCGGACAGAAGACCGTATATCTGCGCATTAAACGTCCCGATGGATACCTTATTTCGTCTGGTGCAACATTCACCGCTGGCGACACTCAGCTTGCATACACTGACTCGCGAAACATAACCTACGACAATCAGGCTCTTGATGTCTCTATTTACCACAAGGTTAACGAGCAACTCACTGTCGGCAAGTACGAGGTTAGCCTCTATATGGACGGCAACAAGATTGGCGAAAGTTCATTCCTTATCGAAAAATAGCTTATGTACGAGCTGATGCCTGTTTTGGACAGGGTAAAGGACTGGAATGCCTCTATCATTCTGATTATGTCGGTAGTCATAGTCGTGCTTTATGTAATTACCCATCTGAAATATCCCGATTTCTACAAGCATACTATATATAGGTTGTTCGTCGAGAACTTTTCGGGCAGGGAGATTACAAAACCGACAGATGTTTCGTCAATCGAAGCGCTTACCACAATAATTTCGCTTCTGTCAATATCCACTATGCTGTTCGCAACAGTATGTTATTCTGGACTTACAACTATAAGCCTTGAATATGGAAGTGAATGGAAGGCAATGGTTAACATCTTGCTTATATTTTCCGCATTCAATTTTAGCAGAGGGCTTACAAATTTGTTTTTCGGCTTTTTGTTCAGGATTGAGAAGTATGCGGCAAACTACAACACCCTTATTCTCGACACCGAAAGAATATTGTCTTTAGTGTTTGTCCCTATGTTTGCTTTCTGCCCTTTCGTCTCGGCGGGAACGGCAAAAATACTGATATGGATAGCCTTTGCGGCGGTTGTCTTGCTTGTAGGATTTCAGTATGTGACATTTTTTTTCCATCTGGTGAAAAATAAATTTTTGAATCATCACTCAATTTTGTATTTTTGCGCCCTCGAAGTTTTGCCCATACTTGTGATTGTCAAGTTGGCATTTTAACTTCAACGTTGTGGATTGTAAAAGTTTAATTTATAGAAAAATACGATGAAAATTAAGAGCGTACTTGTATCGCAGCCGAAACCCGAATCGGACAAATCCCCCTACTACGATATTGCCAAAAAATTCAATGTTAAGATTGATTTCCGTCCTTTCGTGAAGGTCGAGGGTGTTCCGGCTAAGGAATTTCGCACACAGAAGATAAACCTTGCCGATTATATGTCGGTTATTTTCAACAGCCGTCACGGCGTTGACCACTACTTTAGGATGTGCGACGAACTGAGAGTACCTACAAACGACAACCGTAAGTATTTCTGCATATCGGAGTCTATTGCTTTCTATCTTCAGAAGTATGTAACTTACCGCAAGCGCAAGATTTTCTATGGCAACGGAACTTTGGCTAACCTTATGCAGCAAATCCAGAAGTTCCCTGAGGACAAGTATCTTGTTCCGCTGAGCGATGTCCACAAGCAGGACATTCCCGAAAAGTTGGATGAAGCCAATATTGCATACGACATTGCAGTACTTTATCGTACAGTAAGTTCAGATATGTCGGATATGGAAAATCTTGGTCACGACATAGTATTGTTCTTTAGCCCGGCAGGTGTAATGTCGCTCAAACAGAACTTCCCAAACTTCAATCAGGAAGAGGAAAACGTTTTCATCGGTGCATTCGGTCCTACTACTGCCGAAACCGTTGAAAAACTTGGTTACCGTCTTGACATTAAGGCTCCGACACCCGACAATCCTTCTATGCCGGCGGCTCTCGAAAAATTCATCAAGGCGCATAACGGAAAATAATAGCCGCAATGCCTGTCGATAACGAAACTTCTCCAGTTGCCGTCAACGAGGAAACCCGCAACGATTTCTCTCGTCAGACTCTCAAGAGAAGTTCGATGCTAAAGCATAAGATTGACATCGAGAATCTTTTCCGCAAAGGCAGGAAGGCTAACATCGAGTACATCAAATGTACCTATATAACACGTCGCACCGAACCTTCCCAAGGTTTGGTGCGAATTTTTGTTTCCGCGCCAAAGAAATACCTGCATCACGCTGTCGATAGAAACCTTATGAAACGCCGTATGCGCGAGGCTATAAGGAAAAATCTTGCGGAAATGCGCAAGGCCGCTGCCGAGAACAATATTTGCGTTGACATCGCGTTTGTGTTCCAGTCGAATAATATTCAAGATTATTCCGATGTGGAACGAATAATTGTTCTATCTTTGACGAAAATTTATTCTGAAGTTTATGAGAAGAATTAGAAATATAATCAGGACTTTGGCTGTAGCGATGTTGCTGCTACCTTTGTCTGTTTCGCTTTGGGCACAAGAAAAGGACAAACCCGACTACAACTTCGAGAGTGTCAAGAATCTGGACATTTTCCACTCGCTGTACAGGGAACTTTACTTGTATTATGTTGACGAACTTGACCCCGAAAAGACCATCAAGACTGCCATAGACAAAATGCTCGAAGGTCTTGATCCATACACGGTTTACATTCCCGAAAACCAGATTGAGGACATAAAACTCATAACCACAGGTCAGTATGGTGGAATTGGCGCGCTTATCCGTCAGGATGGCGACTATGTGATGATTACCGACCCATACGAAAATTCTCCTGCCGCAAAGTCTGGAATTATTGCCGGCGACAAGATTCTCGAAGTTGACGGTCATTCTATGAAAGGCAAGCCGTCCGATGGCGTGTCGGAACTTTTGCGTGGCGAACCCAACACCAAGGTAAAACTCAAGTTGCAACGTATGTTTGCCAACGAACCTATTGAAATTCAGGTTACTCGCGAAGAAATAAAGTTGCCGTCGGTACCGTATTATGGCATTATTGACGATGGAATTGGCTATATTGCTCTCAATAGTTTTACCAATACAGCCGCCAAGGAGGTGCAGGATGCCTTCGAAAGTATGAAGAAGTCCGACAACATCAAGTCGCTGGTATTGGATTTGCGTTCAAATCCGGGCGGACTGCTCATCGAAGCCGTCAAGATTTGCAACCTTTTTGTCGATGCGGGACAGGAAATCGTAAGCACCAAGGGCAAGGTTACCGAATGGGACAAGTCGTACAAAACTACTGCAAAGCCAGTTGACAAGGATATAAAGATTGTCGTACTTGTCAACGAAATGTCGGCTTCGGCATCCGAAATTGTGTCGGGAAGCATTCAGGATTTGGACAGGGGAGTTGTTGTAGGTCACCGTACTTTCGGCAAGGGTCTTGTGCAGACCACCCGCAACCTTAGTTACAACGGAATGCTCAAGGTTACAACTGCAAAATACTATACGCCGAGTGGACGATGCATTCAGGCTCTCGACTATTCGCACCGCAACGAAGACGGAAGCGTTGGTCACGTTCCCGACTCGCTAATCTCGAAGTTCTACACCAAGAACAAACGCGAAGTTTACGATGGCGGTGGCATTACTCCTGATGTGGTGGTTGACGACAGCATAACTAACACTTTGTTAACCCAGTTGATGCTCAAGGATATGTTCTTTAGGTATTCGGTATGGTATCGCAGCAAGCACGAATCCATTGGCGACGACCCGGCAAAGTTCGTCTTCTCCGATGCCGACTATAAGGATTTCAAGGATTTCCTCGTGCGCGAAAAGTTTGAGTACAAGTCGTTCTCCGAAGAAAGTGTAGATGATTTGATTGAAGTCGCAAAGACCGAAAATTACTACGACAACATCTCGAAGGACATCGAAACTTTGCTTTCGAAACTGAAGCAGGACAAGGATAGGGACTTGGAACGTTACAAGGAAGAAGTGGTAAAGTGGATTGTAAGTTACATAATGCCAAGGTACTTCTACGAGAAGGGCAGCATAATGTTCAGCATCAACTACGATGAGGAAGTAAAGACGGCGATTGAGATATTGAAGGACGAAAAGAGGTACAACGAGATTCTTTCGCCAAAGAAATAATTATGACTGATTATATTTCACATATTTTCAATACAATAAATCGCTTGCAGAGGCATTCCTTTCGCTCCCTGACAGGAGTCGAAGGGTCGAATGGGAGGTCGAAGGGTTTCGACACCTTCACTTCGACAGGCTCAGTGGGCTGATTTTAACAAACAAAAACTAATTACAACTATGGATACAGTATTAAGTGGAATCAGGTCAACGGGAAATCTCCATTTGGGTAACTACCTTGGAGCAGTAAGGAACTTTGTAAGGATGCAGGAAGGCAACAACTGCTATTTCTTCATAGCCGACTATCACGCACTTACCACTCACCCTGCCACCGAGGAAATGCACCGCAATGTGCGTCAGGTGCTGGTCGAATACCTTGCTAGCGGCATCGACCCCGAAAAATCGACGGTTTACATACAGAGCGATGTCCCCGAAATATGCGAGATGTACCTTTTGCTCAATATGAATGCCTACTTGGGTGAGCTTTGCCGTACTTCCTCGTTCAAGGAGAAGGCTCGCAAGCAGCCCGAAAACGTAAACGCAGGACTTCTGACCTATCCCGTGCTGATGGCCGCCGACATACTTATGCATCACGCCGACAAGGTTCCTGTTGGCAAGGACCAGGAGCAGCACCTCGAGATGACACGCAAGTTTGCTCGCCGTTTCAATACTATGTTCAATGTTGAATATTTCAAGGAACCGCAGGCTTATAATTTCGGTGGCGAACTTATTAAGATTCCAGGACTCGACGGCTCCGGCAAGATGGGCAAGTCGGAAGGCAACGGCATTTTCCTAGCCGACGAGGAGAAGGTTATCCGCAAGAAGGTCATGAAGGCAGTTACCGATAGCGGACCAACTGAGCCAAATTCACCTATGCCAGAACCAATTCAGAACCTTTTTACGATAATGAAGGCGGTTTCTACTCCCGACACAGTGGCATACTTTACCGAGAAGTACAACACCTGCGAAATCCGCTATGGCGATATGAAGAAGCAACTTGCCGAGGACATTGTTGCGATAATTAAGCCGATTAGCGAGCGCATCAGGGAAATAGATGCCGACAACGAATTCCTGAAGCGCACCGTAATGCTTGGTGCCGAGAAAGCCCGCGAAAATGCCGTGAAGACTGTAAAGGAAATGCGCGAGATAATGGGATTCAAGAGGCTTTTCTGATAATTGACAATTAGTTACACAGATCGGAAGGTTGCTTGCTCTAGCTAAATGTTAGCGGCGATGAACTGAGTTTATAAAAAATTATTCTTGGTATAGTTGAAGGAAATTAGGAAATGACCAAGATACGAATATGTTTTATTATGCTGCTGTTATTTTGTGTTATGAGTGCAAATGCACAGCGTAAATGGAACTATGAGTTAGGTCTTGGCGCCTCGCTCAATACGGGTAATGTCAACAACTGCAACATTAGCAACGATGCATCAATCAACCGTAACGACAGCATTGTCGCTCTCGACTTTCACTACAAGTTGCTCTATAGTTCGCTCATAAACAGGAACAACGCAGAACGAAAGTGGGAAGAGTCGAACTTTGAGGTAAATGGTGGCGTAAAGATGGACTTGTTCCAGTATAGCACATATTCGCCGTTCTTGGCTTGCGAAATGCTCACAAACAAGTACAAGGGCTACGATTTCAAGGTTAGTGGACTTGTGGGAATTAAATTCAAGCTGTATGCAAAGCCATCGGTTTGTGATTATTCCATAAGTGCTGCCTTTGTTTACGACTGGACGGACTATACAGATTCCACAACCTTGCCCAACAACAACTATCGCGTTTCGATACGCCCTAAGTTCAAGCAGAAGATAGGGGAGAATCTTACATTGTCGCATTGCACGTTCTATCAGCCGTCGGTACTCGATTTCGGTGATTGCATTGTGAACAGTACCACCAAGTTACAGACAAAGCTGACAAAGATACTATACCTTGACATTTCGTTTATATACGAATACCGCAGCCGTGTCCCAACCGAGGATTACAAAAAGCACGACATATATACGGAGATTTCGTTGAGATTAAAAATTTGATTACAATTCCTATTTCATAGTAGGATTGGGATATTTATAAAAACGGCTCCCGTAAAAACGAGAGCCGTTATATTATCAACATAAATTTATTCCGTTACGATAGTCATAATCGTATCGCCTTCGTGAACCCAGTCGCCCTGCTTGCAGTAGAGCTTGCCGATGGTTCCTGCATATTCGGATATGACAACCTCGTAGTTGGTGTTCGATTCGACATAAAACAACTGCTCGTCCACCGAAATCTGGTCGCCAACCTTGTACTGGTCGGAAATGAAGGCAAACAGCAACTTGCCAGTTTCCGGCGACTTGATTTTCTTAATCTTCGGGTCTTTGTCGTCCTCAACCTGAATTACCTTGTTCTCCTTATGCTTCACAACTTCAAGTTCTTCGTGGAAACGCTTCTTTGCCAATCCGCTCTTGTAGTCGCGATATTGCCTGTCGTGCATTGCAAGTTCAAACAGTTCCTCGTCGTCCTCGCCACAGTCCCAGCCCTTGGTCTGCATTTCCTGACGATATGATTCAAGTGCATCTGGATATTCGTCCTGCGGATTGCCTGTGAAGAATTCGAAACCCTTCGACTTTGCTAGTTCTACAATTTCTGGTGCAAGTTCGCCCGGAAGCTTACCCATACGACCGAGAATCATGTTCCAGCTGTCCTTGTCAATCATCGAGAAACGAGGCTGTCCAGCCGACATTGCATATATGTTCATAAGTGCTATGTTCTTTACATACTGGCTGAAAGGCGTTACCAGTGGCGGATAGCCAAGCTTAGGCCAAACATATTCTACCTCTTCGAAAAGTTGAACCAGAAGGTCGTCAATAGAAACCGTAGGCTTGCCCGATTGCTGCAACGATACATTGATAGCACTATGCATACTCTTAAGGTCTGACATCATCGAACCCATCATTCCGCCCGGAAGACCGCACCTTACAAGCAACGACGAACTCTGCCTGTTCTTCATTTCCATAAAGTAACCCAAGAAATCGTCCATATACTTCTGGTTGAGAGAACGAACCTTCATATAGGCATTCATATTGATTTCGGGAACATCGAAACCTGCATCGTAAAGCATTTCCCTGATTGTTATTACATCGGGATGAATCTTTCCCCACGACAGCGGTTCTACAGCTACATCAATGATGTCGACGCCGTTGCGAGCAACTTCGAGCATCGAGGCCGGTGAAAAACCTGGTCCGCAATGTCCGTGATACTGAACTATTATGTGAGGATACTTGTCCTTGATGGCCTTTGTGAGTTTGCCCAATGTTACTGGACGACCAACACCTGCCATATCCTTCAGTCCGATTTCGTCGGCACCGAATTCAACAAGTTTGTCGACTACCTTCATATAATATTCCACAGTGTGAATCTTCGAGTGTGTGATACTCAAAGCGCCCTGCGAAATCATTCCAGCCTCCTTGGCGTACTTTACCGACAGTTCGAGGTTGCGCGTGTCGTTCAAACCACAGAACGAACGAACTACATCAACACCCTGTGCCTTCTTGACCTTGTACATCAACTGACGGACATCAGCCGGAACCGGATACATACGTAAACCGTTCAGCGCACGTTCGAGCATCATTGTCTGTATTCCTGCCTCGTTGAAAGGCTTTGTCCACTCGCGGACTGCCTTGTTCGGATTTTCGCCATAAAGCAAGTTAACCTGTTCGAATGCACCGCCATTGGTTTCAATACGCGAGAAACATCCCATTTCAATTATTGCCGGAGCAACCTCCTTCAACTGGTCAATGCGTGGAACATATTTTCCAGCCGACTGCCACATATCCCTGTAAACTAAACAGAATTTAATCTTTCTTCCCATTATATATTTTATTGTTTTTGCCTATAAATCAACAATCTAAAAAATGAAAAAATTTCCGTTCAAAGTTACGAAATATTTTTTGCATTTGAAAGCGAAATCGTAAAAATTATCTGTATGGAAAAAGATTTGATAGTAACGACAAGATAGCATTGTCAACAAACATTGAATATTTCAATCAATTGGTGTCCGCTAAAAAATGAATCGTCATTTCACAAAGCAGAGTGAACCGACTAAGGAACGTGTCGTGTGAACTCGCTTATGCGAAATCTCCCTGATTATTAATATTATGGGAGATTACGGATAGCAGTCTTCACTACGCTCCCCGTTCCGTATCGCGTGTTACGACTAGCTTCCGAAATGACACCAATAGAAAAAAGTGAGAACCCTACAGAACAATTTCTACGATTCAATGTCTTTATGCATTTACAATCTCTGGCAAGATTGTAAAATTGTGTAAATGTGAGTTGAATCAAATTCGCCTAGGACTTTAATAAAAGCAATCAGCATCGTTTTACCATAGGGTTTCACATAATGTCAGTGATTGCTCACTTTCGCCTATTAGACAATTTTAAAGGCGTTTTCGTTGTCTGAGAAAATCAAAAAATAAACTTCTTTTGATTTAATTGAATAACAATAATTTACAAATAAACTTGGTTGTAGTTTCACAAACAACTGAAATAATTTATAATAATTATATTGTTATAAAGCGACAAAAAAAATCAGTTAAATATCAAATTATAGCCATATTAATGGCAAAAAGGACTACGATTTTTAATCACCGATATATTCAGTATTATTTGAAAAAAGTTTAAATTTGCAACTCAAATTAAAAGACCATGGCGAAAGATAAAATAAACGAATTCAATCCTAACAAGTTATACTATTCTATAAGTGAAGTAGCTTCATTCCTTCAAATTGCTGAGTCTAATATACGCTTTTGGGAAAAGGAATTTGAGGATTTTGTAAAGCCTCAGCGTACAGCCAAGGGAAATCGTCAGTTTACAATGAAGGATATTGAGGTTCTGAAACAAATTAAATATTTGGTTAAGGATTGTGGAATGACTCTCGATGGTGCTAGCAAGCGATTGTCTAAAAATCGTACTGACGTAGAAACAAATATGGAAATAGTTGCTCGTCTTGAAGAAATAAAGAAAACACTTGTTGGCATAAGGAATGAAATGTAAATGATAGATATGGAGCCTTATTGGTTAGCATTCGTCAGATGCAATTGCCGAATTATAAATAGCTGATAATGAACTCACTCCTCTCGCGCATATCACAGAATCCCAACTTCGACAAGCTGACTGGTCTGCTTGCAAACGGCGGACAGGCAAAGGTGCAGCTTAGCGGTCTTGCTGGTTCGGCAAAGTCGTTTGCCGTGGCAGCCGCGTTTGCCGATATGGGCACAACCTTCTGCCTTGTGCTTCCCGACAAGGAAAGCGCTTCGTACTCGTACGACGACCTTGTTGGAATTCTTGGCGAAGAGTCAGTGATGTTCTACCCGAGTGCCTTCAAGCGTTCCATCGAGTACATGAAGGAGAACAAATCGAACATCGTGATGCAGACAGAGGTGTTGTCGCGACTTAACGCCACACGCAAGGGATTCGTCATCGTCACCTATCCCGAGGCGGTGATGGAGAAGGTGATTCGCACTCGCGAACTTACGCGCAATACCTTCAATGTGGCTGTCGGCGACGAACTGTCGATGGAAAAGCTTATCGATGTGCTCAACGACTGGAATTTCAGTCGCGACGACTTTGTGTTCGAACCGGGCAGTTTTGCTGTGCGAGGAAGCCTTATCGATGTCTTCTCGTATGGTGCCGAAAAGCCATATCGTATCGATTTCGACGACGACAAAGTTGAGAAAATCCGTGAGTTCGACCCCGAAACACAAGGCTCGACCGAAAAATTGCGCAAGGTGCGAATCATCCCGAACATCTACGACAAGCAGACAGTAGAGGACAGGATTTCGATTTTCGAATTTATAAATCGCGATTTTGTGCTATGGATGGATTCGCCCGACTATGTAATCGACAGTATAGAAAAGAATTACAAGCTTGCAGAGACTCGCTACAGTGAAATTTCGGAAAAAGAAATCCTCGACGAGGATACCTATATAATAAATCCGCAGTCGAACCTTATCGGCAAGGAACAGTTTGTCGCTGAGGCCAAAGCGCGTGCCGTAGTGGAGATGTCGTCGCGGTCGTTTTTTGCAGCTACCGACGAGATACATTTTTCCACCGAGCCGCAACCTGCTTTCAGCAAGCAGTTCGACCTGCTTATTTCCAACCTAAAGCAAAATTCAGAAAACGGCTTCACGACCTATATCTTCAGTAACAACGACAAGCAGTTGCAGCGTCTGCGCGACATTTTTGCCGACAAGGGCGAAAATCCCGACTTCGTTGGCGTGAATGCTTCGTTGCACGAGGGCTTTGTCGATAACGACACCCGCACTTGCGTATATACCGACCATCAGATTTTCGAGCGTTACCACCGATATTCCACCAAGAGCATTTCGAAGGCAAACGCACTTACATTACAGGAAATTAAGGAGTTGCATCCGGGAGACTACATTGTTCATGTTGACAATGGCATCGGACGCTTCGTGGGCTTGCAGAAAATCAACCACAACGGGCGTATGCAGGAGGTTGTCACGCTGGCATACGGCGAAAACGACTTGCTCTATGTGAACATTCACTCGCTGCACCGAATTTCAAAATACCGCGACAAGGATGGTGAACCGCCTGTGATTCATCGTCTTGGCTCGGGGCATTGGAAACGACTGAAGGAGCGTACCAAGAAGAATATCAAGGATATAGCACGCGATTTGATTTTGCTTTATGCAAAACGGCGCGAGCAGAAGGGCTTTGCATTTTCGCCCGACTCGTACATGCAGGTCGAGCTGGAATCGTCGTTTATGTACGAGGATACGCCCGACCAGAGCAAGACCAACGAACTGATAAAAGCCGACATGGAATCGGAAGTGCCGATGGACAGGCTTGTCTGCGGCGATGTGGGTTTTGGCAAGACCGAACTTGCAATCCGCGCGGCTTTCAAGGCCGTGGTCGATGGAAAGCAGGTTGCGGTTCTTGTGCCGACAACGATTCTCGCCTTGCAGCACTACCAGACATTTTCAGAGCGACTGAAAAATCTTCCAGTCACGGTTTCCTACATCAGCCGCCTGAAATCGGCGAAGGAAATCCGCGAGACGCTTGCCGACCTAAAGTCGGGCAAGATAGATATTATTATAGGTACACATAAACTTGTAGGCAAGTCAGTGGAATTTAAGGACTTGGGCTTGTTAGTTGTCGATGAGGAACAGAAGTTCGGCGTTTCGGTGAAAGAGAAAATCAAGCAGATGAAGGTCAATATCGACACGCTCACGCTTACCGCCACGCCAATTCCACGAACCTTGCAATTTTCACTTATGGGAGCCCGCGACTTGTCGGTGATAACAACGCCACCGCCCAACCGCCAGCCGATTGCAACCGAACTTCACGCCTTCAACAACGATGTTATCCGCGAAGCAATCTACTACGAAGTGGGGCGCAACGGACAAGTTTTCTTTGTCCACAACCGCATACAGAACATCTACGAGGTTCAGAACCAGATAGCTAAGATTTGTCCCGAGGTGAAAACTGTCGTTGCTCACGGGCAGATGGACGGCGAGGAACTTGAAAAGATTATCCTCGACTTTATGCGCGGCGACTACGATGTGCTAATCAGTACCTCGATTGTCGAAAACGGAGTCGATATTCCCAATGCCAATACCATTATAATAAATAACGCCAACAATTTTGGTCTCAGCGACTTGCATCAGCTTCGCGGACGCGTTGGGCGAAGCAACCGGAAGGCATTCTGCTATCTGCTCACGCCGCCTCTCGACCTGCTCACACCCGATGCACGACGTCGTCTGAAGGCAATCGAGGAGTTCTGCGAACTGGGCAGCGGAATAAACATCGCCTTGCAGGATTTGGACATTCGTGGAGCAGGAAATATCCTCGGAAGTGAGCAGTCGGGCTTCATTGCCGACATTGGTTTTGAGACCTACAACAAGATTCTCAACGAGGCCATCGACGAACTGAAAGAGACTGAGTTCCACGATGTTTTCAAGGACGAGGAAGGCGAACACGCACCTGTATTGCGCGACTGCTACATGGAAACCGACCTTGACTTGATGATTCCCGACCATTACATATCGAGCACTTCGGAGCGCATAAAATTGTACCGCCAGATGGACGAACTGAAGGACATGCAGGAACTAGAAAAATTCCGCGATATGCTTGTTGACCGCTTTGGCAAGATTCCCGACGAGACCGAGAAGATGTTCGATATGGTGAAGTTACGCTGGATGGCGGTACGTCTTGGGTTCCAGAAGATTGCCATCAAAAATGGTGTTTTTCTCGGCTATTTCCCGCAGGACCAGAAGTCGGACTATTATTCGTCGAAACTGTTCATTTCTATTCTGCAGTTTGCCCAGAACAATCCCCGCAACCTCACCATCAAGCAGCACAACGACAGGCTGATAATGCGATTGGAAGGCATTAGCAACCTTTCGCAGATTGTTGATTTTGTGAAAAGGATGGAGGAAGTTGTTATTCAGTGATTTATAGTGTATCAAAAAAAATATTGTTGTCCGCCCCAAAATTGGGCAATATACATAATTACAACATTATCAACTGTTTAGGCGACAATATTAATAAAAGGGCTTGTCATTTGCTCACTTCGTATCGCGAGCTAAAGGTTACTTGCTTTACTGCGTGAACTAAAGTTACGGAAGCTAGTCGGTAACACGCGATACGGAACGGGAGCGTTGTGAAGACTGCTGTCCGTAACGTTGCTTGCAACCTCGCGAAGCCTGCGAGTAATCTCCCACAATATTACTAATCAGGGAGATTGCTTCCGCGAGCTAAAGGTTGGCTACGCCGAGCTTAAGGTACCGCATAAGCGAGTTCACACGATACGTTCCTTGGTCGGTTCACTCTGCTTTACTCGCAAGCTTCGTGAGCTAAAGGTTGCGGAATGAACTTTTTTTATAACTTGATGATAATCCAGTTATTATATAAGTTGTAAAAATCAGTTGAATATCAAACTACAACCTTTTTTGTGTATGTTTGCAATAGAAATTTATTTGCACAATCGTTCAATCATTTTGCTATGCTGTGGATAACATTGCAGCAATATTTCCTTTTTTGCCAACTCAAAGCAATCAAAACTGAAAGCTGGTGCAACTGCACATCCAACAAGTGAAAAACCTTTCTTGTCTGCCAATTCTGCTGCAAACCAGCACTCTGGCTCAATTACAACTTGCATTTCATCATTTGCCGATAAATGATGTACTTGCAAATTACCCTCGGGAGAAATAACATAAATATCAAGAGGTTTACCACTATGGAAATACCATATTTCAACAACTCCGTGTAGTTTGTGAAAAGCGGAATATTCATCGTCGCATAGCATATAGTAAATGGATGAAACTTTTTTCTGTCCATTTTTATCATTTCCATAAATCTGACGGTAATAGCCACCCTCTGGATGTGGTTGTAATTTAAGATTGTCTATAATTTCTTTATATTCCATAATTTATATGTTATAACTAAAATATAAGTTGCAAAAATACAATTTTATTATTGGTTGTACTAAATCAAAGTATATAAAAGATGTTTGCTAAAAGAGCAAATGTTATGTATAACGATTGTAAAGCTCAGTTTTATTATAATCGTCAATATTTCTTGTTAATAATCAGATTGTTAAGTTTTATTTTTACAAAAACATAAAAAATATCTGCCATTATGGGCATTTTTTATTAAGTTTGTGGGATAACAAAAACAATAAAAATATACTGTATGGATAAACAAAATAATTTGAAAATGATGCTGCAGAATGCTGAGCATCCAATTACTGTATTGCTTGGTGGCGACAAGGTAAAGGAACAGATGGAAGCCATTGAAGGAATTGCATCGGGCGTTGATACGATTCTTGTTGCTGGTGCACTCGTTGCTCCTTTCGCAAAAGCAAGCGGAATGAATGTTGGAAATTCGAAGACCTGTGACGAATGTGTTGCACGTGCAAAGGCAATTCTCGAAAGCAATAAGGCAAAGATTTGTCTGCCTGTTGACTGCTATGTTGCCGACAAGCCCGAAAACGATACCAATATCGAGCACGTTAAACTTGACGAAATTCCCGACGGACGCTTCATCATGGACATCGGCGTAAAGACCGTTGACATTTTTGCCGAGAAGATTGAAGGCGCAAAGACTTTCATCTGGAATGGAACTCTTGGTCATTCGGAAATGCCGCATTTCGCATACGGAACATACAAGACTGCTCTTGCTGCAGCTCGTGGCACTGCAAACGGACTGAAAACTATGGTCGATGGCGACGATACAAAGGCTGCAATTTTGCGCTATGGGCTCGAAGGCGGAATGTTCTTCTTCGAAGGTGGAAAACTCGTTGAAAAAGCAGAACGCAAGGTCGTTCACACCGATGAGGCACCGAAGGATGGTTACACTATCGACAAGTACAACTTCAACGGAAAGAAGGTCTTGTTGCGCGTTGACTTCAATGTTCCGCTGGACGAGAATTTCAACATCACCGATGATACTCGTATAGTTTGCGAAGTTCCGACAATCAAGAAGATTTTGAAAGACGGTGGTGCTGTAATAATTATGTCGCACCTTGGTCGTCCCAAGAAGGTTGACAATAAGTTCTCGCTCAAGCATATTGTTAAGCACGTGAGCGAATGCCTTGGCGTTCCAGTTCAGTTTGCCGACGACTGCCAGAAGGCTCAGGCACAGGCTGCTGCACTAAAGTCGGGAGAGGTTTTGTTACTCGAAAATCTCCGCTTCTATGCAGAAGAAGAAGGCAAACCACGTGGATTGGCTGATGATGCTACAGACGATGAAAAGAAGGCTGCAAAGGCTGCCATAAAGGAATCGCAGAAAGAGTTTGTAAAGACTCTTGCTTCGTATGGCGACTGCTACGTAAACGATGCTTTTGGTACCGCTCACCGCGCTCATGCTTCTACGTACTATGTTGCAAAATACTTCCCGAAGGACAAGATGCTCGGTTACTTGGTAGAGAACGAGGTCAACAACATTAACAAGGTGCTTACAACTGGTGAAAAGCCTGTTACGGCAATCGTTGGCGGTTCAAAGATTTCGACCAAGATTGACATTATCAAGTCGTTGATTACCAAGGTTGACAATCTTATTGTTGGTGGCGGTATTTCATATACTTTCATCAAGGCGATGGGTGGAAATATCGGTCGTTCACTTGCTGAGGATGACTGCATTCCTATTGCAAACGAAATCCTTGATATGGCAAAGAAGTTGAACGTAAACCTCTATCTGCCGGTTGACTGTATGATTGGTGACAAGTTCGACAACGAAGCCAACATTCACATGGCCGACGTTCGCAACGTTCCTGATGGCTGGGAAGGCATGGATATGGGTGTTAAGACAATACAGCGTTACACAGAGGTTATTGAAAACTCTAAGACCATCCTTTGGAACGGTCCTATGGGCGTGTTCGAGATGGAACATTTCAGCAACGGTACAATGAAGGTTGCCTTGGCAGTTTGCCGTGCTACCGAACTTGGCGCATTTACTCTCGTCGGTGGTGGCGACAGCATTGCAGCCCTCAATAAGTTCAACCTCAGCGAAAAAATCAGTTATGCTTCTACAGCAGGCGGTGCTTTGCTCGAATACATCGAAGGCAAGGAGTTGCCAGGATTGAAGGCTATATCTTCGGATGAGATTTAGTTATGACTTTTATAATTGAAAAAAGAGGCTCAAAGCCTCTTTTTTTCATTGCTAATCCTTCACAAGTCCCAAGTTTATTCTACGTAACATAGTTTGACAAAGAAACTTCTGGGCTATCGTCATTATTGTACTCGGTTTCATATATCCTATCTGGATACAACTCAAAGTGTATGATGTCGCTGTTTGGTAGCATAGAAGTGATTGTGTTGTCGGCGGAAAAAATCCTAACTTTTTATGTAATGAAATGTATTTTAAATGCAGTTAGAACTTTATGTAAAAAAAGGATGTTATTTATAAAAAATGCAGTAAATTAGCACCGCAAAATTTTAGAGGTATGCATATAGCAGTTGCAGGAAATATTGGTGCTGGCAAAACCACATTAACTAAGTTGCTGGCAAAGCATTACGGATGGACTCCGAATTTTGAGGACGTTGACTACAATCCATATCTTAACGATTTTTACGAGGATATGCAACGTTGGTCGTTCAATCTTCAGATTTATTTTTTGAACAGCCGTTTCAACCAGATACTTGAAATTCGTAAGTCGGACAAGACCATAATACAGGACAGGACAATATACGAGGATGCATATATTTTTGCTCCAAACCTTCATTCTATGGGGCTTATGTCAAGTCGAGACTTCGACAACTATTTTAGTCTGTTTAAACTTATGACTTCTGTTGTGCAGGCTCCAGATTTGCTGATTTATCTTCGCGCTAGCGTTCCGACACTTGTTCGTCAAATACAACAACGTGGTCGTAAGTACGAATCGTCAATTCGTATCGATTATCTTACACGCCTTAATGAGCGTTACGAAGCTTGGGCTTCTGAATATGACAGTGGTAAATTGTTGATAATTGATGTTGATAACATCGACTTTGCAAACCGTCCTGAAGATCTTAGTACCGTAATAGACAAGATAGACGCAGAAATACACGGATTGTTCTAGTTTTTTTGATAAACTACCACAACCATAATTTATTTGCAGTTTCATTCAGTTGCGTTGCAAGAAATTTGTATTATTTGTTGTTCATTTATATTGTTTATGAGTGCAAACAACATAATAATGCCTAGAAAATAATATCCAATGAAAAGGTTATTTTTTTGCAGATAGCAGCAATATTATGAAAATGTTTGCTTTTTATTTTGTCATTTCACCATAAAGTATTACTTTTCCCAAAATTTTCTAAGTATGAGTAGTCGCAAGGTCGGTTTCTTTCGGTTCATAACGCTTTGGCCGCTGTCGCTTATATACAAGTTTATAGGCGATGTGCGCAATTTTATGTACGAAAACCACCTGCTCAAGTCGAAGGAATACGACCTGCCTGTAATCTCGTTAGGCAACATAAGCGTTGGCGGAACTGGCAAGACACCGCACGTAGAATATGTAATCCGTCTGCTCAAGGGCGACTACAAGACCGCAGTGCTCAGCCGTGGCTACAAGCGCAAGACAAAAGGCTTCCGCATTGTAGAACCCGACGACGACTACACGCTTTGCGGCGACGAGCCTTTGCAGGTAAAACGCAAATTTAACGACGTGGTGGTAGCCGTATGCGAAAACCGCAACAAGGGCGTGGAGAAATTGCGCGAACTTTATCCCGACCTCAACGTCATAATCCTCGACGATGCCTTCCAGCACCGCAAGATTAACCCCGGACTGCATATCCTGCTCATAAACTACAACTACCCGATTGCCACCGACTACGTGATGCCACTCGGCCGTCTGCGCGAATCGCGGTTCAACGTACACCGCGCACACCTGCTTGTATACACCAACTGTCCGCCCAAAATTACACCTATGGACAGACGAATACTTACCAAGGAAGTCGGCGTACGTCCTTACCAGCAGTTGTCGTTTTCCAGCGTCGTGTACGAAGACCTGAAGCCTGTTTTCGGCAATTCAAAGAAAATGAACTACGACAAGATGAAGGATTGCAACGTGCTAGCAGTCACAGGAATCGCCCATCCCGAAAACTTTGTCGAAATGCTTATGCAGAAGTCGAAGGGCGTTGTTCATCTCCCATTCCCCGACCATCACGACTTTTCGGCATCCAACATTGCCAAGATTAGCAAGACTTTTACCGAAATGAGCGGACAGAAGATGATTGTCGTCACCGAAAAGGATGCCGTGCGCTTGCGTACAAGCAAGTTTATCGACGACGGAATGAAACCGTATATGTTCTATGTTCCAATCAGGGTGGAACTGCTTTGCGACGATGAAGAGAAAAAACAGTTTAACAATCAAATAATCAGTTATGTCAGAAACAACAAACGCTACAATAAACTTTATAACAACTCGCTTTAAGGAAACTCCCGAAGTGGGAATCATTCTCGGCACAGGACTTGGCGGTCTTGTCAGGGAAATTGATGTCATCGATGAAATTCCATACAGCGAAATTCCCGATTTTCCAGTTTCTACTGTCGAAGGACACAGCGGAAAACTGATTCTTGGCCGTCTTGGCGGCAAGGTCGTGGTGGCAATGCAGGGACGCTTCCACTACTACGAAGGCTACTCGATGAAGCAGTTGGTTTTTGCAACAAGGACTTTGATTCGCCTCGGCATAAAGTACCTTTTCGTGTCGAATGCCAGCGGTGGTGTCAATCCCAATTTTGAAATCGGCGACCTTATGGTTATCAGCGACCACATCTGCCTGTTGCCTAATCCGCTTATCGGAAAGCACAATCCCGAAGATGGCGACCGCTTCCCCGACATGAGCTGCGTTTACGACAAGTCGCTCATTGCCCTTGCCGAAAAGGTTGCCGACGAACTTGGTTACAAGTTGCAGAAGGGCGTTTATCTGGCAACCACGGGTCCGACTTTCGAGACGCCTGCCGAATACAGGTACTTCCGCATAATTGGTGCCGACACCGTTGGTATGTCAACAGTACCAGAGGCTATCGTAGCGCGACAGATGCGTATTCCGTGCTTTGCAATGTCGATAATCACTGACCTTGGCGTACCAGACAAGATTGTGGAGGTGTCGCACGAGGAAGTTCAGAAGGTTGCCGCCGCCGCCGAATCGAAGATGACGGAGATTTTTACAAGGATGATAGAAAGACTTTAATTTTGAATTATTACAATCATAACGCAGCAATGAAGGAGATTTCGGATAGTTTGATTCACACAGTTCCCCGTTCCGTATCACTGGTTCATCATAACTTCCGAAATGACGGAAACCGTCATTCCACAACCTTTAGCTCACGCAGCGAAGCAAGTAAAGCAGAACGAACAGGCGTAGGTACGAGCCTTGTGAGTTCGCTTATGCGGTACCTTCAGCTCGGCGTAGCCAATCTCCCATAAGAAAAATTGCGATAATTATTTTTGTTACAAAACAGATAGGAGAAAGATGGATTCGAAAAGACAGACACAGGTTGCCGGCTTGGTTCAGAAGGAGTTGGCAAATATTTTACAATTCAAGTTCAACGGATTGGTACCGGGAAGGCTATTGACGATAACAGGCGTGCGTATGTCGCCCGATTTGGGACTTGCAAAGATTTACCTTAGCATATTCCCGTCAACCGACGGCCAGTCGATAATAAAGGAAATAAACACCAATGTTTCACGCATCCGCTACGAACTCGGCAATGCCATCCGCAACGATGTGCGCCGTGTACCGGAACTTGTTTTCTACTTGGACGACAGTTTCGACGAGGTGGAACGTATCGAAAAGGCGTTGAAGTCATAGTGTTGTTATCATTGAACAACAATGTTATTTTTATTTTACAAAAAAAAGTCCGTCATTCCGCAAGTCAGAACATACACGCGATACGGTACGGGGAGCGTTGTAATGTTCGATTATGCGGAATCTCCCATTAGTACACAAAGGAGATTCCGTATAAGTGAACTCAAAAGCAACGTTCCTTATGCTGTTCGTTCTACTTTACGGAATGACGTGAAAAAATAAATTCAATATACGATTAATATTCAATGTCCTTTCCGTTCTACATAGCATCACGCTACCTGGTGTCGAAGAAGTCGCGCAATGCGATAAACATAATCTCGATAATATCAATAGCAGGAGTGGCGGTCGGTACCGCCGCACTGATTATTGTGCTGTCGGTTTTCAACGGATTCGAGGACCTGCTTATGCGTCTAAACAATTCGTTCGACCCCGACATAAAGGTGCTTCCCGCTACTGGCAAGACCTTTGTTCCCGACAGCAACTTCGAATCGGCATTGCACGACTGCAACTTCATTTCCTCGGTTTCTTATACTCTCGAGGAAAACGCCCTCCTGCAGTACAACGACAAGCAGGTGATAGCCACGGTAAAGGGAGTTGACGAAAATTTCTTTGCAACTACTGGCCTTGATTCTATGGTCGTTCGTGGCGATGCCCTGCTACACAACGGAAAGGTTTCGTGCGCCATAATGGGTGCGGGAATTGCATACTCAATGGGTGTTATTTGCGATTATTTGGAACCGCTTACGGCAAGCATACCAAGTCGCACTACCGAAATCAAGGGGAATTTCAGCGATGCAGCCTCCGACCTTCTCAATAACATATCGCTTTATCCGTCGGGGATTTTCGCAATACAGCAGGAGTATGATATGCGCTATGTTGTTATGCCAATCGATGACGTGCGTCGTTTGCTTGAATTTGACGACGAAATAGGTGCTGCAGAAATAAAACTCAAGCCGGAAATTTCGTACGACGAAGCGGTGGAACAACTTTCTGCAAAATTAGGCGACAAATTCAAAGTTCTCGACCGCAATATGCAGCACGAATATTCGTACAAGATTATGCAGTCGGAAAAGTGGGCTATCTTTATGATTCTGATATTCATACTGCTGATTGCTTCATTCAACATAATAGCCTCAATCACAATGCTTATCATCGACAAGCGCAACGACATTTCCATTCTCCGCAGTATGGGTGCCGACGACAATGCCATCCGACGCATATTTTTCATCGAGGGTTTGGGCATAAGCCTTGTCGGAGCGGTAATCGGACTGTTTTTGGGCGGAATTATATGCTGGCTACAGATGACATACGGATTTGTAAGATTGGGCGATGGAACTGGTTCGTTCATAATCGACGCCTACCCCGTCTCAATACATATTATTGACATTCTGTGGTCGTTTGTCGCTGTGATGCTAATCGGACTTTTTGCCGCTTGGATACCAGTGCGCTTTGTAACTAGAAGACTGAAAGATAATAATTAAAAAACTGATAATAAATGGAAAACTATAAGATTGCATTGCTTATTGACGCCGAGAACATATCGAACAAATATGCCGACGGAATACTCAACAGCCTGACAAAATACGGACGCGTGATTGTGAAGAAAGCCTACGTTTCGGTTGACGACAAGGGAGCCGTTACTCCAAATGCATGGATAAATACCTGCAAGAACAAGGGTATGCATCTTGTTACGCAGACACGAAACGCATCGGGTAAGAATTGCGTAGATTCAAAACTTATCATCGATGCAATGGACATTCTGCATCTTAACAATGATGTGGATTGCTTCTGCCTGGTGTCAAGCGACAGCGACTTTACAACCTTGGCATCGCGACTGCGCGAGACTGGTAAATATCTTATAGGTATGGGCGAAAAGAAGACAATAGTCACCTTGCGCAAGGCTTGCGACGAGTTCATTGAACTTGAGCGTGTCGAAACGGATGCCTCGCTCAACAAGTACCGCCGTGCAGTTGCCGAAGGCGAGGATGTGCCGCCTGTGTCAAAGGAATTTATTGCCAGTGCCGTGCGCAAGATGGTTGCCGACAATATGGCCAACGACAAGCCAACAAATCTCAGCGAAATTGGTACTCGTCTAAAAAAGATGTATCCCGACTTCGATTCACGCAACTACGGTTTCCAGCAACTTGGCAAGTTCCTCGCCTCGTTGGACGGACTTAATGTAGCAAATTCCGAAGTGGAACTTGTGGCAAGGAAGAAGAAAGGGAAATAATTCATAGGTGTCCGCTAAAAATGGAATGTCATTCCGAAACCTTTAGCTCACGAAGCTTGCGAGTAAAGCTGAGTGAACCGACTAAGGAACGTGTCGTGTGAACTCGCTTATGCGGTACCTTTAGCTCGGCGAAGCCAACCTTTAGCTCGCGGAAGCAATCTCCCATTAGTACTCAAAGGAGATTGCTCGCAGGCTTCGCGAGGTTGCAAGCAACGTTACGGATAGCAGTCTTCACAACGCTCCACGTTCCGTATCGCGTGTTACGACTAGCTTCCGTACCTTTAGCTCACGCAGCGAAGCAAGTAACCTTTAGCTCGCGATACGAAGTGAGCAAATGACAAGCCTCCTTATTAATATCACCATCTAAACAGCTGATAATGTTGTGATTATATGTGTTGTTCGATTTTTTAGCGGACACCAATAAATAAAAATAAAAAAAAAGTCTCCATTACAAATCAAAGGCTTATCTTTACAACCGATTTGTAAAACGTAAAAAGAATTATGAAGATTATCAATTTAGGTGGCAAGGGCAGTCTGCTCGACCAGTTTTTGTCGGAGGTAAGGGATGTACAGATTCAGCAGGAAAGACTACGTTTCCGCAACAATCTCACACGAATAGGCGAAGTTATGGCATACGAAATCAGCAAACGTCTTCCGTTTGCCGACGAAGATATTATCACGCCACTTGGCATTGCAACAGTACCAACGATCAAGGAACAGCCAGTCATAGCAACCATTCTTCGTGCCGGACTGCCGATGTACAAGGGATTCCTCAACTTTTTCGACCACGCCGACAGCGCATTCATAGCAGGATACCGCAAATACAAAAAGAACGGTAAGTTCGAGGTGAAAATCGACTACATCACATCACCGTCAGTTGATGACAGGCAAGTAATAATATGCGACCCGATGCTTGCAAGCGGAAGCAGCATTGAATTAGCATTCAAAGGATTGCTCGAATACGGCACGCCCAAACACGTCCACATAGCGGCAGTCATCGCAAGTCAAGAAGGATTGGACTATATAGAAAAGGTATTGCCCGAAAGTTTGGTGACCGTCTGGACTGGCGCAATCGACGACGAACTTACCGTGAAATCGTACATCGTTCCCGGAATGGGCGATGCCGGCGATTTGGCCTTTGGAGAAAAAACAGATAATTGATTTACGATTTTAGATTTACGAAGTACGATTGAACCATCAAATCTTCAAATTATCAAATTATCGAATTCAAAAACAATGAACAAATTACTTATCATTCTCTCATTAGCAACTGCATACATTCTATTGTCGTGCAGTGGGACAAACGAAAAACCGCTTCCCCAAGTGCTTGCAACCGACACACTTGCAACCGTTTACGAATATTCAGTAGCCGACACCTTCGACAGTGGTGAAACCCGCCGAATCAGGTTCTACGACAAGACCGATACCACTATGCCTAAGTACGAGAAACGCTACTATAAGAACGGCAGTATCTGTATGGAAGGTCCGCTCGACAGCAACAACCTTCGCGACGGTCGTTGGAAGGCTTGGTACGACTGCGGGAAAATATGGAGCGTCGGCGACTACTCGCACGGATTACGTAACGGCGAAAACAACGTGTATTATGTAAACGGACAGGTGCAATATACCAAGAAGTATGTCAACGACACCGCCGAAGGTATCTGGACATTCTATCTCGAAGACGGCACCGAAGCACTAAAAGTAATATACGAGAAAGGCAATGTCATTGAGCAGGTGCAGCTAGTCAGCGCCGATAGTTTAAGAAATCTTTCACGTTGACATTAAATATTATCAACTATTTTTGTTGCCAGAAAATTTAAAAATTAGATACAGATGAAAAAATTCACACTTTTGCTGTTCGCACTGTTGTTAGGCATAGGAGCAGCATTTTCGCAGGGAATGGCACTTTCCGACAAGTTGCCGAATGACCCGAAAGTAGTGGTAGGCAAACTCGACAACGGACTTACCTACTACATAAGACAGAACTCAATTCCGGAAAACCGTGCAGAATTCACGCTTGCAGTGTATGCGGGTTCGGTACTCGAAACCGAGGAACAGCGCGGTTTGGCTCACTTTACCGAGCACATGGCGTTCAACGGGAGTACTCACTTCAACAAGAACGAACTCGTAAAGTACATGGAATCAATAGGTATGCAGTTTGGTAGCGAGGTTAACGCTTACACTTCGTTCGACGAAACCGTATATGGCATCAAGGTTCCAACCGACAACAGCGAATTCATCGACAAGGGCTTGCTCGTACTTTACGACTGGGCTCACGAACTTACGATGGATGACGATATGATTAACGACGAACGCGGTGTCATCCACGAAGAATGGCGTTTGAGCCAGGGCGCACAGGAACGCGTACAGAACGAAATGCTCAAGGCTGTGTTCAACGGCTCCAAGTATGCTGAACGTCTGCCGATAGGCCTTATGGAAGTTGTTGACAACTTCGACCCGAAAGTAATAAAGGATTTCTACAAGACTTGGTATCGTCCAGACCTTATGGCTGTAATAGTTGTCGGTGATTTTGACGTTGCCGATATGGAAGCACGCGTAAAGAAGCAGTTCTCGCAGATTCCTAAACCTGTAAATCCAAAGCCAAGGGAAGTTGTTACTATCCCAGACCACAAGGAAACAATCGTAAAGCTTGCAACCGATCCGGAATGTCCTGCTACTATGGTTGAGATTTTCTATAAGCACCCGCAGACTAGCACCGTTACAGTTGCTGATGCTCGCCGCGATATGGTTTCAGCACTTATGTCGCAGATGCTTATGGCCCGTTTCTCGGAAATAGCCTTGTCACCAAATCCTCCTTTCGTACAGGCTTTCGGCGCATACTCGCCATTTATGGGCGGTAAGGATGCTTTCATGAACATTGCAATATTGCAGAACGACAAGATTGAAAACGCAGTAAAGGTTCTTGCAACCGAAAACCAGAGAATGATTCAGCACGGATTCACACAGACTGAACTCGACCGCGCAAAGAAGGACATCCTGAAGATGATTGAAAAGCAGTACAACGAACGCGACAAGCAGAAGTCGGAAAGCTTCATCAACGAATACAAGGCCAACTTTATGCCTCCTCACTCTGCTTTTATGAGCGCTGAATACGAACACCAGCTTTACAACAAGTACATCCCCGAAATAACTCTCGAAGAAGTCAACAACTATGCATCTACAATGATTACCGACGACAACTGCGTGGTATTCGCAATGGCTCCCGAAAAGGAAGGTTTCAAGCTCCCGACCGAAGCTCAGATTAGAAAGGCTTTCGAAGAAGCAAACCAGACCAGCACAGAACCTTACGTTGACAAGGTAGCCGACAAGCCTCTCGTTGACGCTCTCGGACCAAAGGGCAAGGTTGCAAAGAAAGAAGTTAACAAGGATTTCGGTTACGAAACATGGACTCTCAAGAATGGCGTTAAGGTTGTAATCAAGCACACTGACTTTAAGGCCGACGAAATCACAATGACAGCAAAGAGCGACGGCGGTTACTCTAAGTTCAACGCAAAGGATGCTCTCACAGTTCAGTGCATAACCGACGTAATGGACGAAAGCGGTCTTGGTAACTACGATGCTACCGAATTGCAGAAATATCTCTCAGGTAAGAATGCTCACGTTTCGCCATACATCGGTGAAACCGAAGAAGGATTCACTGGAAGTTGCGACGTTGAAGGCTTCGAGACAATGCTCGAACTTGTAAACGCTTATTTCACACAGCCTAAGTTCAACGAAGATGCATTCAAGTCGTACGTTGAAAAGCAGAAAGGTATGCTCGAAAATGCAAGCCTCGACCCGCAGAGCGTATGGCAGGATTCGATGAGATGGATCATGGCAAACTACAGCGAATACCGCAAACCTATGACACCAGCTATGCTCGACGAAGTTAACTTCAAGAACATGAGCAAGTTCTACAAGCAGCGTTTCAACGACCCATGCAATTTCACTTTCTACTTTGTTGGAAATGTTGATGTTAAGAAGGCAAAGCCGTTGATTGAAAAATACTTGGGTTCGCTCGAAACTGTTGAACGCAACGAAACTTTCGTTGACCTTGGCATCCGTCCTCCAAAGGGTGGAATCGAAAAGGACGTAAGAAAGGGCAAGGATGACAAGTGTATTGAAATCATACTCTTCCACGGCGATTTTGAATACAACGCACAGAACAACACCGAAATCGATGCTATCTGCAAGATTCTCACCACCAAGCTCCTCGAACAGATTCGTGAAAAGGAAAGCGGCGTATATTCTATAGGTGCATATCCTATGACTTCGAACAAGCCTACAGGAAGATATGGAGTACAGATTTTCTACAGCTGCGACCCTGCAAGAGAACCCGAACTTAAGGAAAAGATTTTTGACGTTATAAAGTCAATCCAGAAGGGTGATATCAACGACGAAGAAATTGCAAAGGTTATCGAGAAGAAGAAACGTGAACACGAAACCGAAGTCAAGGAAAACAGATACTGGAGAAGCCTTGTGATTGACCTTGTAGAGGGTGACATTACTCCCGAAGAGGCAAACGGCGAAGATGCTCGTATAAATGGAATCAACAAGGACCAGATGACAAAGGCTGCCGAAAAGTACTTCAAGTTCGACAGCTATGTAAAGGTTAGACTTGTTCCCGAGAAATAAGATATATATTGGGTTATATTTTTAAAGAGTGTGTTTTTAACACACTCTTTTTTTCGCAACCTTATATACAAAAATAACAGCACATCATCAATCTAAAATCGTACCTCGTAACCTTTAGCTCGGCTTTGCCAAATCGTAAATTTTCATTATTTTTGCCATAAATTTCTGTTTATGGAAAGACGCAGATACCCGGTCGATACCCAGACCTTCAGCAAAATTGTTGAAGGAAACTATGTTTATGTAGATAAGACCGCCTTGGTTTACAAGATGGTAAAGAGTTTCAATTATGTATTTCTTTCGCGTCCACGGCGTTTTGGAAAGTCGTTGCTGTGCAGTACCCTGAAAGAATACTTCGAGGGTAACAAGGAGATGTTCAACGGTCTGCAAATGGCAGAATTGGAAAAGGACTGGGTAAAGTATCCTGTGATACATTTGGATTTCAGCGACTTTAAGTCGGACAACATAGACGACCTTAAAGATGTTATAAACAACTCGCTTAGGATTATTGAAGAGAAGTATTCTGTTGAACAAAAAGCGTCATCTTTCAGCGCAAGACTTCAAAACATCGTTCTCAAAGCCAATGAATCATACGGGCAAAAAGCCGTCATTATCATTGACGAGTATGATGCTCCGATGTTGAATACAATTGATAATGACAGCCTGCAAAACCAAGTCCGTACAATAATGAACGACTTGTTTTCCTCTCTCAAAAAACTAGACTCCTATCTGCGCTTCGTCTTCATCACGGGCATTACAAAATTTTCGCAAATGTCGATTTTCTCTGCGCTAAACAACTTGCAGGATATTTCATTAATGCCTGAATTTGAAGCAATTTGCGGAATTTCAAAGGACGAACTTTTTACTCAACTGAAGGACGGTATTAAAAATTTTGCCACTGAAAATGAAATGACGGTAGAGCAAGCATCAGAAAGGTTTGCAAAGAAATACGATGGCTATCATTTTTCTAAGAAAAAACAGGATATTTTTAATCCTTTCTCCGTAATTAGGGCTTTGAACGACAAGTCATTAAACGATTATTGGTTTGGTTCGGCAACTCCAACGGCTTTGATAAAACTCATCCGCAAATTTGACATTGAGATGTTCGATTATGATTCGGTTGAGTGCGAATCAAGCAGGTTTAACCAGCCTGTGGAGAGCGTTACCGATTTGGTGCCGTTCCTGTTCCAGACCGGTTACCTGACAATCAAGGACTACAACAAGGATTACAACACCTATATTCTTGGCTATCCGAACGAAGAAGTGAAATCTTCAATGGCGAATGTCCTTTACAAATACACCTACAAGACACACGAGAACATTCCTCTCAAAAAGGCGTTCATTGATTTCTCGAAGGATGATGACTTGGACAAGTTCATCGAACATCTGAAAGTTTTCTTCTATGGATTTCCATTTTCGTTGGACAATGAGAAGGCGAACGAATTGCACTATCATTCAATTCTTTATACAGCATTGGCATCTTTTGGGGCGAACATTACCGCCAATCAGGAAACAGCACTTGGCAAAGCCGATTTGGTACTGAAAATGCCAAAGACAATTTATGTCATAGAGTTGAAATACAACAGGTCTGTCAATGTTGCGATGAGACAGATTGAGCAACGCGAATATGCCAAGGCTTATCTGGATTCGGGAAAAAGGATTGTGAAACTTGCGATAAATTTCTCCTCAAAGGAAAGGAATATTGAGAGTTACAAGGCGGAGGAAGAAAAATTATAAGACTTTTATAGACTTGAAGAAGTATATGTTAAATTTAACGGATTTAAAAATATGAGATTAGCAGTAGTTGGAGCTACCGGAATGGTTGGCACTCAGATATTCAGGGTTCTTGAGGAACTCGACTTTCAGTTTGATGAACTTGTACCAGTTGCATCGGAACGTTCCATTGGTCGTACGATAACTTGCAAGGGCAAGGAATACAAGGTGGTAGGACTTTCGGATGCCGTTGCTATGCGTCCCGACCTTGCAATTTTCTCGGCAGGAAAGGATGTTTCACTTGAGTGGGCTCCAAAGTTTGCAGAAACTGGCACATACGTAGTCGATAATTCGTCGGCTTGGCGTATGTACCCCGACAAGAAACTCATTGTTCCCGAAGTGAACATTTCGGAACTTACTGCCGACGACCACATTATTGCTAATCCTAATTGCAGTACAATAC